>Ga0209262_10000404_pt1 | contig 20237 bp, 37 predicted proteins | sample Lowcelwee11metaG_FD_187171 | JGI IMG/M metagenome (GOLD analysis project Ga0209262, IMG submission 187171) | Freshwater pond sediment microbial communities from the University of Edinburgh, under environmental carbon perturbations - Low... | ecosystem: Environmental > Aquatic > Freshwater >...
CCCGGAGTGTATTACCTGAAAAATCCATTAAAGCTGAATGGCACGATGATATTGAAGGAAGGGCAGTATAAGAATGTTTACAAACTGGATTTACATCGCGGTAAATACCTAGCATTATGCCAAAGGCTGGGATGGGTTTCAGTTTACAGGGACAGGAATAAGGATGAGTTAATCGATTTTAAGCCCGATAGCATTGAGCAGGGAGAATTTGGATGCAACATTAACAGGGCTGGTAAGTTTGGACCGCTGGTATGGATAGACAAGCACAGTGCAGGCTGCCAGGTATTCAAAGACACTTATCACTTCAATCACTTTATTCAGTTGTGTGAAGCTGCAAAAGAATTATGGGGGAACAAGTTTACATACACGTTGATCAACGAATCAGATTTTGACATGCTAAAATAACTGCATTGTCAGCCAACCCGGGTGCAGCCTGTCATAAAACAGGCAGGCTGCAATATTTCTTAAAAAGTTGGGAAAAATTTCCAACACCTTACATTTTTATTAAAATTCATCATTCTGCTTTACAAAGAAGAAAATAGTTAAGAGGGTTAAGGGATTAACGGTATTAACTAAATTAACTTTTTTAATAAAACAATTAATTCCAAGGGGAAAAGCGGGGATGATGAGGGGATTTTGGGGGATGATCCCCATAATGTAAAATGGGGTGACATTTCAGGCTTACAAATATGCGTGAAAATTATGCGTGTTATTTTCTATCTAAATTATTACCGAAAATATTACTACAAAGATGAACGGCAAAATAAAATGATGAACGGTATTGCCAACAGGATTACAATGTTGTAACTTTGTAACGACATCAAAAAGAAAAAGAGAGGTAAACAAGATGAAAAATCCAACATTATTAAAACCTGGGGAAAGTCAACACACGATATACTATAGTTCAGTATTAAAGAAAAAACAGGTTCAATACGATTACAGAGATTCAAAAGGGAGATTGTTTTCTACAGTTGCCGATTCGGTTGAAAAAGCAAAGCTGAAAATATTTAATCAAATTGGTGAAACTGACCGAAAAGAAGCAGAAGCAGAACATAATTTTTTCAAGTCGCATCCTGAATTAAACCCATAAAAAGATTCTATGAAAAACACAACACTATTTTTAATACTCTTGGCTGCAGGTATATGCTATGGCCAGGAGTTCTATTATGACCCTGGTGGCGATCAAATTATTTTTGGAGCATCACCTGATTGTGGAGTGCCTCCTCTCACTACAATCAGCCCAGATAATGAGTTCGCTGCCGGGGATATTATCTACCAGAATGATTACTGGTATGACCGGAGAGATTTTATAACGAGGGAGAGTTACATTTTCAGTGAATACAGCAACAAAGAAATATTTTACTTACAAACAATAAGGATATTAGGATGGAAAAACCGACAATATTACCGAGACAGACGGTGGTTATTTCCGGTGAACTGCACTCATTCATTAAAATGAAAGCAGCACAGCCGGAAAACAAAGGAGAGAACATTGGCAGCCTAATTGAAAAGGCTATCAGGAATTACTACGGTGTTGATGAGAATGGTGAATTTCTACTAAAAGAGATACCATCAGGAAAAAAACTTGTTAAATCTAAATAAAAAAAGCCCGGGTCAGAGAGAACCCGGGCAGAGAGGATATTAAGATGAACAGAATTGAAGTGACAAACATATCAGAAACCGAGCAGGAAAGCAATACTCTGATCAAAAGAATGATGAAAATTACCGATCTGATTAAAGAGATTGCTGATGATGAAGAAATAATTCGGAGATCTGCTGAGTTTCTTGAATTGGTTGGGGAAGCAAAGATCACCGTTGGTGTGATGCCGAGATATGGCACTAAAATTAAAACTTATTCATTCACGAACAATGGAGTAAAGATACATGAAGAATCTTGCAGGAGTAGAACGGTGGATTGTATTAAAAGAAATTCCTAGGGTTCAGGTTGATAACCCAAAGCTGAGTGATCAAACCGAGGATTTACAGCATAACCTGAGAATTGGCAGGATGCGTAATGAAAAAGTGCTGTTTACTACGGATGAAGTTCTGATCAAAGGAAAGGATGAGTTCAGCAAGTTTATCTTTTCTGCTGATAACGAAGATAAATACTTGTGCAAAGTTGGACCGGAACTGAATTACTTCATTGAGCAGAATTATGTAAGGAAGTTGCCATACAAACGCGAGGAAATTGATATCCTAAAAGAAAATTGGTTAAAAGACCCGGTATTCGATTTGTATAATTTTAGCGGTGCTGATGAATATTGGGATGAGTTAGAGAAATTCCAAAAAGAACAAGAAAAAATATGGAGGGATTCAAATGCTGCTATCGAAAAAATTGCAAAAGTGGTTGCTAGCCTGCCTGTATTTTCTCCTGCTGGCATTAACTTTGAGTGCTTTATTATCGCTATGATTGCTGCCAGGGTTGAAGAACCAAAGGTTTGCATTGAACAGGCAAAAGGTATTATATTTGAAATAGCCAGAGAGCAATATAACCTACAAAAAAAAGAGAGTAAAAAAGATGAACGAAAACTTGGACCAAGGAAGTCTGCTTCCGGCAATAGTTAAAGACACACACATTGTCCCGAAGTTTGATTTTAATGCTATTGATAATTTCTATCTGGAAGTTGATAAGATAGTTAAGAATACATTCAAGTATGGATATCATTACGGACCTGCATACGAAGCAAAGCCCGGTAAATCAAAACCACCCGATATACTTTACAAACGAGGGATGCAATTCTTTATTGATAATTTCCATCTGTTATTCCAGGATATAATAGAAATTATTAAGGAAGAAAGTGAGCATGTTACATTTACCTGTCAATCTACAATGTTCCGGACTGGTAATGAAACAGTAATAGCCAAGGGTGAGGGTTCCTGTTCTACAGATGAAGGTAGATTTTCATACATGGCATTTGAAAAAATATCATCCCGGCAAGTAAGAGAGTCGGCAATACTTAGATCTCACAAGGATGCTGTTGAAAGGTTCTTTAATTTATCCAGATTTTTCCCAACTGATAAACAACCGTCAAACGGTAAACAAAAAGAACCACCGAAACAAACAACACAAGAAGGAACATTCAGATGGACATATAAATTTGCTGATATGACGGACCCGGAGTGGTTTAAGAAACAACTATTGGCAGCAAAGTCTGATGCTGAAATTACTGCATTTGCAAAGCAGTTTAAGATGGAATTGAGTTGTTTTTCTGATCAGATACAGGCTGAGATTGCTGCAGTAGCTAATAAAAGAAGGATGGAGATTAAGAAATGAAAAAACTATCATTTTGGGATGGAGTATTGATTGCAACTGCAATTACTATCATCATTTGTATTATGTCTTTTATTTCTCAGGTGATATAATGGTTACAAAACTGATAATCAAGTTTAAGGCTTATGATGAGGAACTTACCGATTATGTTGGAATCCCGGAAATATCATTACGGCTGACAAAAGAACAGCGAATACCGTATGAAGGAAGTATCTTTTTCTGGGATGCAACAAAAGAAATTTTTACCATTGATACGATCAAATACAGGTATGTAGATTTTGGCAATGATCTACGAGTAGTTATTTTTGCTCATCCACAATAAGAGAGAAAGATGAAAAAAGAGAAACCGAATTACTTTGCTGTTATTCCTGCTGTAGTGCGGTATGACAAACGATTATCACCCCAGGCCAAAATTATCTATGCTGAAATAACTGCACTGATTAACACACGCGGATATTGTTTTGCTACCAATGGTTACTTTGCCGGTCTATTTGATTTGAATCCAATTAGCATTTCCAGGCTGATCAGCCAGCTGGCTAGAAATGGCTGCATTGATATTCAGCTGGAAAGATACAAGGAAAGGAAGATAATTTTGAAGCCGTTACCAAGGGGGGGTATTAACAAAATTGTTAAGCCTAATAAATTAATTAATAAAGAATAATAATAATAAGGATGTTGATAATTAGAACAACTCATCAGATTCTGGAATTAGAGAGAAATTTGCGGGATTTCAGGGTATTCGGAATGTGGATAACTTGTGAATAGCTGTGGATAACATTAAAAAGGAGTTGGAATGAAACGATATAGAAAAGAGTTCAAAGAACTATTCGAAGCAACTAAATTTGCTATTGATAAAAATTTTAATAGAATTTTTAGTAAAAAAGGGCAAGTTGAAAGTGATGAAGGAGAAACATATCAATATCGTTATGTTTTTGAGATTAAAAATTTTAACAAAAAATATATGTTACGAAACACGAAAGTATTTTCAGTTAGTATAAAGTTTAATGTTGCAGAAAGAACGGACACACCTTACGATGATAAAGATGAAACCAATACTTAAAGTTTTCACCTGTCAATACTGTAAAAAGCACTTTGTTATCGTTAAAGCTAACAAAACGCTGATTCCGGTTAATTGTAAGAAAGGTGATATATTCGAACCAATGACTTACGTGAGTAATGAAATGCGATCACACTTGAAAGATTGTAAAGGTAGGAGAGAAACCTGGCAGAAGGATTTGAAGCTGTTCTTATTATTCCCGGAAAGGACTATTTTGTTCATCCCGGACACTGCTGTAGAATCATCCACGATTAGCACAGATGAGGCAGGCGAGGATGATAAGCCGAAAGGCACCCTTATACCAGGGACACCCGGATATGAACAGGCCAGGAAGGAATTTGAGGAATCATTAAAGAGGGGACAATGACAAAACATTTCAAAGTTAAAGAAACGATGAATTACTGCCCGGATTGCAAAAGAGTTTGGGAAATTGTAAAACAGAATAATGGAAGCCATGGGAAGTTGGTTTATTACAATGATTTTCCTACCTACGGAAAGCCCAAAGAGACATGTCCTGCTTGTCTTACGAAAAATGTAGTTAATCTGATTTCAGGAAGAAATAATTAAATCAATAAAAAGAGAGGTTAGAATGGCACTAGTAAAAACTTTACGGAATACAGTTGATATGCTGATCTATGATTATATGGGCAAACCAAAGTATATTCTGATGGATATTGACAATTATCTAAAATTCAAGCGAGAGTTAGAAGCCTTGAATTTATATTCCAGACCATCACCGGAAGTAATTATGCAGGGAGAGACTATTGTTTACCGGGATTTGAAAGTATTAACTGTATTTGATATTAAAATCATTGAGGTGGTGGGATGAGTTCTTTTACAATGACACCAATCGGTGCAGCAATAATAGAGGCTATGCCGGACAGGGATAAAATGAAAAAGATTCAGAGGAAATATAGAAGAACAGGCAAGGTTCCGTTTTCTTCAATATTCCCAGACAGTGAATCATTTGATAAATTTAATAAGGAAAACTCAAGTGACTACAGAATTGATCAGAAACAAACCAGGGGATAGATTTACCTTTATCATTGAGGGCCAGCCGAATACTAAGCAGAGTGTGAGGATTATGGCACAGACTGATAAAGAGGGCAATGCAAAGTATGATTTTACTGTTGATGGAAAGAAGAAAGTTAAGATGGCAAAATTCCAAGATAAAGATCAGATGAATAAGGAAGTGTATGCAAGGTGGTGTATTAAAGGCCAGCTGCCATTTGGATTTGAGTTATGGACTGGACCAATAGCAGTAACCAAGCTGCATTACATATTTTACCCACCAAAGAAATACTTTGATGATGTTCAGGCAAAGAAGCTGGTATTTGTTACTACCAGGCCGGATATGACAGATAACCTGAATAAGCTGGTATTCGATGCTATGAAGAAAATTGTTTACTTGGATGATAGCCAGGTGTGTGTAATGGATAATTTAATGAAATACTACGGACTACAGCCAAGAACAATAATTGAGTTGAGGAAGATATGATAGTTCCATTTAATGTGAAAATAGAAATCAATTCGTTTGATTATAACCAATCAGAAGAATTGTTTGTGATAATCTGGCTCAAACACTTCATATTCAGAAAGTCAGTGATCATTAAAGAATCAAGATTTATGAATAGTCAGAAACAGCTAAGAGAACGAAAAATACTACTTGGTGAGGCAGAACATTATTTGTATAGATGGATTTATACTCATCTATTTTTTTATGAGGAAGCTACCAGATTAGAGAGATTTTTGCTGTGGTTTAAGAAAGTTGAGCATGTTGACGGTGCTAGAATTAAAACATTGTTTTCTAAAACATTCATTTATGTGTTGCTATGAGCAGAAATTTCAAACAGCCGGTGAAGGTTATTGAATACCGATTGATTGCTGATAATAAATGCACAAAGAGAAGCCATCAGGGGATAGTAATTGAATTCAATCTGGAAAGATTTGGTATTTTTGTAACGATAAAAGATTGTGGTGATTGTGTGAGGACTATTGTGAACGCAATCAACAGATGCCGATCAGCAGCACAATTAGATTATTTACTAACAAAATTAAAGAGAGATCATTATGGAAACACAAGTGGAAAAGGTTCTGAGCATTAGAACACTATACTTTCTGTATAATCCGGAAACAATGAAAGCTGTAACCAGATCAGAAAAGTATTCTGAAATACTGGTAGAAATGGGTAAGCAGGACAATAGCAAATACAAGCTGGGTGAACTTACATACGATGTTTACAAAGGCAGAACAGTTGAATTAGTTCCAAAAGAAGCAATCCCGATGGAAACCAAATACAGGAATTTACAATTTCTGCAGGAAGATAATTCACCAGAAGTAAAAACAAAGCCAGTGCAGATCTTCACCATCCGGGAACCGATCTGGAAAGAGCCAAGGAGTGTTGGATTGAATCATAAAGAGATTGTGGATTCAGATGCGGATGTGATTTGTGTGAAGATAATTTATAGAATGAGGAAGAAGAACGATGAACTGTTATATCCTGAACCATTCTTTATGGACAGGGAGAAAGCATTAAACTATCCAACACAGAAAGTTGCAGCAGGAACATTGGTTACTATCATTCCGATTGCTGATTTCAGGGATAGAGCATAATGCAAAATGTATTTGATTTTGCAAAACCATTTATTAAACCAACAAATTCAGGGAAAAAACACTATTGGAAAACTCCACCTGATTTGTATAAAAAGTTGGATGATGAATTTCATTTTGATTTTGACCCATGCCCTTTTCCTAGACCAGATGATTTTGACGGATTGGAAGCTGATTGGGGAAAGAGTAATTATGTTAATCCACCATTTACAGGTGGTGTTATGGCCTGGGTTAAAAAAGCATTGAAAGAAAGAGAAAAAGGAAATTCAACGGTAATTATATTACCGGTTTATCAGAGTAGAGCCATAGCACTGGCTTGTGAGGAAGGTGCCGAAATCAGATATGCCGGGAAACCAGAATGGCTAGCCTTGGAAGATGATAGTATTTCACCAATTAAGGCAACTGATCGAAACCCATGTTTGTTACTAATTATTAAAGCTAATTGACAATCAATAAAAAATTTACTTAGTTTGCAGATAAGATGAGCAAATACACTGAGGAAAACCCTTTTAATTTAACGAGTAAGCAATTACAGTTTTGTGAAGCATATCTATTTCACGAAGATTGTAGATTCAATGGAAGTGCTAGTGCAAAGTTGGCCGGATATAGTGAAAAAACAGCAAAACAGATAGCTAGTCTAAACTTGTCTAAAGTTGACATCATAAAACACCTGGCATATTTGGAAGATAAGTTCTCAAAAGAATTACAAAAAAGAACAGCCAAGGATGCTGCAGATATACTTAATCTGGTGATCAATAAAGATTATGAAATGGAATACAGCCCGGTAAATATGGTTGCTGCATTGGAACTCAGTTTAAGATTACACGACAGATTCCCAAAGAAAACACTACCAATACACGGCCCGGAAGGTGAGACGATTGAAGTTTCGGAAGGAACACAGGTGGTATTTGTATTGCCGAATGAAAGACCACTGCCACAGATGCCATCGGAAGAAAAACCACCGGAAGTAAAGCCAGTGGTTAAGGAAGAAAAGAAAGATAATCCTGTTAAACAACTAATATTACAAACACTAAAAAAAGGAGTAAAGCCATGACTATAAAAAAAGTCAGCTACAAAAACGAAATAATGGAGGTCCATTATGAAGTTGATAAAAAGAGTGGGAAGCCTGATGAATATACAGTCAGGAGTGGAGATAAGCCACTGCCAGCGTTCAGAAACCTGTTAATGAAGCTGAGAGATTCGGTTGTAAGTCTCTTGGAACTACCACAAAATGATGATGAAGTAAAGAGAATTACTGTAAACCAGGTCAGTTTCGATTACAGTGGTGAGAATGATATTATGGGTGCAGTAATATCAGCAAAGCGAGCATTGAATCACTCATCAGGTGTGATGGCACTGAATACACCACACAAATTTGCAAAGACTACATCAAAATCCGGGAAGGGTAATTCAGCCCTGGTATTTGATAAGCCGGTTATTTCTCTGCTGGATGAACTGATCGAAGAAGTTGAGAAGTATGTAAATGGTGAAAGAGTTCAGGAAGATCTGTTCAAAGAACAGAAAGCACAGGCAGAAACAAAAGTTCAAAAACCCGATAAAGTTGGTAAGAAAGAAAAAAAGGAAAAGCAATCGAAGAAGAAATTTCATATTCATCCACAAGGACCAGAACTTCCGGGTTTTGCTGTTAAAGCCAAAGGAAAGTATTTGACAATTGGTGGTGGATATGCAGTTAAGTTGACTGCCCTGGTAAGTGAGGAAGGTGTGTTACAGGACAGCATACACGAAGGAATGAAGGAAATCGGTTACGCTGGCAACAAATTATTATTTGAGGTTGATGGAGGATTGTTACAGATACATTCTGCAGTGATTGATTACAAGCAGCTGAACAATGATTCACTTGCTAAAAATGCTATTGAAGAACTGATTCAGGATTTTATTGATCAGCCGATATTGAGATTAAAACCCTTGAAAAGTGTTGATATGGTTACAATTCAGGGAGTTGCAACGGCATAAATGAAAGAGGTAGTAATACATAGCTGGGGTGGTGGCACTCAGAGCATCGCCCTGGCTGTTCTATATATCTTAGGTATATTACCAAAACCAGATCATATTGTGTTTGCTGATACATCGAGAGAAGCTAGCGAAACAATGGAATATTTTGAGAATAATCTTAAATCCATTTTACAAAGAGAGAGGTTGGATTTCCATATTGTTTCACACGATTATGCGACAGTTGATTTGTATGGGAAAAACAGTGATTTGTTAATCCCGACCTTTACTGCTACTGGTAAACTTCCAACTTATTGTAGTAATGAATGGAAAAAGAGAGTAGTTTCAAGATATTTGAGGAAAGCACTTCATATAAAAAAATGTAGAATGTGGATAGGATTCTCAATAGATGAACTTGAAAGAATGAAAGACAGTGGATTACAATGGATAAAAAACGAATATCCGCTGATTGATATGAATATAACAAGGGAAGAATGTAGGAAAATAGTGTTGGATTTTGGTTTACCGGAACCACCACGATCATCTTGCTGGTGCTGTCCACATCGTAATAATGATGAATGGCTAAGATTAAAAAACCATTATCCAAAGGATTTCAACAAAGCCATAGAATTGGAAGAAAAAATAAATGTTGATGATGAATTATATTTACATCGTTCATTAGTAAAGTTAAAAGATAATGATTTTAAGAAAGGTCCTAAGAGGGAGAACTCTTGTGAGACAGGGCATTGTTTTACATAATTTGAGGTAATAAATGAAAACTGCATACCAGATTAGAGATGAACAACGCAAGGCAGCAGAAGATTTGCCGACTGAAACCAAAAAAATATTTTGGGAAGCAATGCTTAAAGGTAAAAATGTTGGTGAAGCAAGGGAAATAGCTAGCATTAAAGATATACACATAGCAGCAGAATTGGTTTTGATTTGCCACAAGACAATACATTTACCAATGAACCTAGAAGAAATCAAATAAATATTTATAACGCCCAGATCAGCCTTGCTGCATCTGGCAGTTATGCTGTAAATAGAATATGAATACACTTGAGATAAAATATACTCCGGTTCCATTGAAAAAGCATCAGATAATGATGAAGCCAAACAGTGAGCCGGAGTGGGAATTTCTGACCAGCCCGGAATACGAAGTGCTTTACGGGGGTGCTGCAGGTGGTGGAAAGACGTGGTGCTTATGTGCTGAGAATATGAAGTATAAGGATTATTCCAGATACACAGCGATCATATTCAGAAGGACATATCCACAGTTGATGGGTTCAGTATTCCCGATTGCCAGCGAAATGTATCAGGCTGCGGGTGCAACGTGGCATGAGCAGAAGAAAACATTTGTATTCCCCAGCGGTGCAAATGTAAGACTTGGTTACATGCAATACATTGATGATTGGGAAAACTATCAGGGACATGAATACGCTAGACATCTGTATGATGAATTAGGACAGTTCTACGAAGATCAATACATTAAGCTGGCACCTTGGTGCAGATCTAAGGTTGATGGAATTGAACCCAGAAGAAGGGCTTCTGCTAATCCCGGTGGAATTGGTCATTTATGGATTAAGAAACGATTCATTGATACATGCCCACCAGAAAAAGCAGGTGGAAAAAGGTGGAGTGAACTTGCAAAGGTATGGTGGCAGCCAATGAAACCAGGACAAACACACTTTGCCAGACTGAAATATCCTGATGGCACAATAAAGTATCAATCCCGGAGGTTCATTCCCAGCAGAGTATTTGATAATGTGGATATGTTGAAACGTAATCCCGAGTATGTAACCAACTTATTAACACTGCCGGAGAGAATGAGAAGGGCTTTGCTGGAAGGTGATTGGGGTGCATTTGAAGGCCAGTTCTTTAAGTTTAATTCTGATGATCAGGAAATAACGCCATTTGTAATTGAAAGAGAATGGCCGTTGATTGCAGCACTGGACCCGGGTTGGGGTGGACACACCAGCTATTCACTTGCTGCAGTTGATTTCAGCAATAACTATTACAGAATTGCAACGTATTACGATGAAGGAAAGAATATCATCAAGAATGTAAAGGGAATATTGAAGTTCACAAAGTCATTGAACTTAACCCGAGGAAAGATGCCGGATTATGTTGTAGCTGACCCGGCTGCATGGGCCAAACGTGATCTGAACGCAATTACTGAGGATAACAGAACATTCGCTGATTTTATGGAACAGGCTGGATTCAGAATGGAGAAGGGATTGAATGACAGGCTAACCGGATGGGCGAATATGGTTACAATGATGGAACAGAAGGATGAACGGACTGGCAAACCAAAGTATTTTGTATTCAGGAATTACAATGAACCATTTATGGAACAAATTGTAGCTGCTGTAGGTGATGAAAAGGTGCCAGGAGATTTGGAAGGGCGAGGCCGTGACCCTAAATTACCATATCACTGTTTGGATGAAGAACGCTACAGGCTGATGGCGATAGCTTTTCCTGATCAGATGGACCGGCCAAAAACAGAACTTGAAAGAATTGTGGATGATGAAATAGAATCATCCGAAGATAAACACACAGTAATGGGAGTATAAAAAAATGAATAAAGAGATTGAAATGCGTAAATGCCCTATTTGTGAGGTAATACGCACACAAAAAGAAACTGATTACGGTTATTGTATGGTTTGTGGTTATGATGAAAATAAGTTTGAAGAATCAGACGATGATGAAGATGATTATATTGAGGACCCGAGCATAGACCCAAAACGAAATCCCTTGGAGTAATATATGACAAAGAATAATACTGAAATTGTTATTTTTATGGTTGTTACAGCTATTCTCTGGTTGCCATTAGCCCTTATTCTATTTTGTGTGAGGGCAAGCATTTTTATAAGTAGAGAATGGTATGAAAAAATATTTATTAAGGAGGCGTGATGGCAAAAACTAACATTGAATGGACTGACGCGGTATGGAACCCGGTAACTGGCTGCACAAAAGTAAGCCAAGGGTGTAAGAATTGCTATGCTGAGACTATAGCAAACCGATTCTGGAAAGATAGGAAGTTTACTGATGTTGTTTGTCACGAAGATAGATTAGAACAGCCTTTGCATTGGAAAAAGCCTAGAATGATATTTGTTAATTCAATGAGTGATCTATTTCACGAAGATGTGCCGTTTGAATTTATAGATAAGGTATTTGCAATGATGTGGATTACCCAACAGCATATTTACCAGATTCTTACTAAAAGACCATTACGGATGCTACGGTATATTGCTGAAAGGGGCTATGATATGAATATTGACAAAAACATTTGGCTTGGTGTATCAGTAGAAGATCAGAAAACTGCAGATGAGAGAATACCGATATTGCTGGAAACCCCTGCAGCTGTAAGGTGGATTTCGATTGAACCACTGCTGGAAGATATAAGCAGTTCTTTTATGCGATGGACTATGGAAATGGAGGGCTGGATTAAAACGAATGAAATATGGATAGTTGTTGGTGGTGAATCGGGACCGAAAGCCAGGGGATGTAATATTGAATGGATTAGAGAGATAGTAAATATCTGCAAACTTCAAAACATTCCGGTATTTGTTAAGCAATTAGGAAGCAATCCTGCACCATATCCCAATTTTTTTGATAAGAAAAGTAAAAACAATGAAATATGGAAATTTCCAGAAGATTTGCAAATCAGAGAATATCCCAAAATAAAAAAATAGTTCCACACCCCTATTGACAATTAGATAAAAATTACTTTCTTTTGCGTGAAACATTTTTCTATTTATGAGAAATCACTCACAATGAGGTAAGTAAGATTGACGAAGTAGCTCTTCAACAGCTAGCTGACGATTTGAATTTGGCCATTAACAGGCTGAAATGTTTGGCTTTGCCAGGCATCAGGAATCCCTTTCTCTTAACTCATCATATCCTTTTAATTCAATTCCACAATTATTTCATTCGATACGGATTTAATTAGCATGGCAATATCTACAGCAAAATATCTGCAGAAAGCAACACCTAAAGCGGTCCCGGAAATGGAACACAGCCAGCAGGTAAATGAATTTGAGGATATGTTTTCGATCATCAGGATAGCCAACCTTTCACTACAATTAGAGCAACAATTCAGTTTATTTTTCAGCGAGATACTGCAAAATTTCGCTATGGTAACAGGGAAAATCCTTTCCAGTGCAGATCTCTTAAAGCTGACCAGAGAGAGACGGCCCAATTTTCAAATCAATTTATTCCATCCATTACTGCTGCAGGTTGCTGGTAATTTCAAAGGCAATATGCCGGGAATCGAATTTTCAGGCAGGAATCGGGATGATCATGAACGTGCATCGATGTTTAATGACTTGAATAACTACATTCTTTACACAGGAAACGATATTGTTTACGAAATGGCAAAGGCTTATGTAGCTTCACAGATTGGCAGAATATCGTGGATTAAGCAGGAACATACCTACATAAATGATGAAGAAGGTATGGTGGATATCAATTACTACAATAAGTTTTTGAAGTTTGATGCTCAGGTAGATGAAAGACGTTTCGATCATTGCAACTTTATTATTGATGAATCCTGGTATTACCCGGAAGAACTCATCCAAACCTACGCGAAAAAGAATCCAAAGCTGGCTAATGAAATTGATAACCAGGCAAAGATGTTGTTAGGTCCGGATGAGAAAAGCAGGAAGCTGGTATTAAGCTGGGCTGAAAGATTGATGAATCTGGTAATTGATTACAGTGGTGAAACAGTTGGATATGACGCGATGAGAGTAGCTTTCGATCTGCAGGGAAATTATCATACACCTGATGGAAGATTCAAAACGATTGATATGTATGAAAGACGAATGATCAACCGGATGAAGATATACGACAGGGTTGAAGCATACGAATATGATATTACTGATCTGGTTAAAGTTAAAGATTATGGCCGTGGATGGTATGATCAGAATATGCTGCAGATGGTTAAGAGCAGAATGACGGATCCAGATCCCTATGTTGAAGAAGTTGCAACGAGTAAGATTTATCAGGTAAGTGTTATTCCGGGGATGAATATCAAGGCTTTTGAAGGACCACAGCAATTGCAGAATGGTAATTTCAAGTTCACTGCTTGCCTGGCTTATGACTGGCACCCGGATATACTTCAAACGAAATCGATGATCGATATGGTGAAGGATAGTGTAAAATCATACAATCACAGGGATAATACGAATTTAACTTACCTGATGAGATCTGCTCATGGCGGTGCATACATTGAAAAGAAATACACCCGGGGATTAGAAGATCAAATGAATAAGTCAAAAATTGCCGGATTTACTGTAGTTGGAGATGGAGCTATCAGTAAAAAAGGAATTATGGAAAGGGGAGTTCCAGCCGTTAATGCCAGTGTTGAAAGATACCAGATGTTGAAAAAAGAAGAAATTGAATCAATATCAGCAGTAACACCACCTAGCCGCGGGATGGCAGAAGGTTCTGGTGAATCAGGGAAGCTATTTCAATCCAAGGTATTACAATCCGAAGTAATGCAGGAATGGGCTTCTGAAAATGCTCAGGCTGCTGAATTACAAGTATGTAAGAATAATCTGTATTATATTCAAAACTTCTTTACTGAGGAAAGAGTATTCAAGATTCAATTCGAGAGGGATAATCCTTATTGGTTGACGGTTAATAAGAAGATTGGACAGGAAGTGCTGAATAATACCAGTGTTGGCAAATATGATGTTATCATATCCAAAACACCATACGGCAGGATGGCAAAGGAACAGCAAAAGAACCGGATGCTGGAAATGATTCAATTACTGATGCAGCTGAATCCGATGTTTGTTGACCCGAAAGCCTTGATAGATATTTATGAGCCAAAGAATAAGAATGAATGGCTGGCCAGGGTTGAAATGATCGAGGGAATAACACAGCAACAGATGTTCCAGGCAGCAGCTATGAAGTCTATGGAAGGAGAGGCTAACAAGTTCTCAATGGGTGCGAATAAGATGAATACCGGGCTGGATATGATGAGCAAAGCCCAGGATATCAATGCAAACAATCCAAACAATTTAATAATGCAATTCCTGCAGAACAATGGTGGTGGGAATGGTAAAAAGAAAGCAGCAGCGTGATAACAGAAGAAACAATTAAAAAAGAAATTGTAAGTGAAGAATATCAATTCTTTGGGAATAGAACTACAATTTGTCATGTGAAATTCAAAAATGGATTTGAAGTCCTAGGCAAAGCGATTACTCAAGACCCTAGTAATTTTAATGCAGAAATAGGTGAGAAATGGGCACTGAAAGACGCTATTGATCAGGCTTTCCCTGCATTTATTTTCCTGCAGGATGAAACTAATTACAGAGGCTGGCCAGAAGAATTATCGAAAAGGTTCCAATGAAGTTCAGAACTACAACGAAATTACAACAGCCAATGCCAGCCTGGTATTATGGTAAGGCTTATGAAAATTACGATACAAACACTGTAGTTTGGGCTATAATTGGTTTTCATACGATAATCAAGATCGGTAGATATGCGAAACAGGCTTGGAATATTTGGAGAGGAAGAAAGACCTGGTTTGATAAACAGTGGATTGATGCTTATGAATTGGGAACCAGAAAAGGATATTTATTCAGGGTTAATGAGGAAAATCATAGTAAATATCAAGTAGAAGAAATAAGACGTAAACTAAATTTAACAAACGAAGGATTACAAAATGTCAAGTTTAATTAAGATTTTTGTTTTAATGCTGATTCTGTCAGCTGTAAATTATGCACAATGGACCAGCAGTAAAGTTTTAATACCGGAAACTGCTGATAGCAGACCTTTCAGGGTGCCTAATAATTATGATTATTTCTCGGGATTAGTTTTCCCGGACACACTAGGCACACACATAGGCGACGTAGGTCACGATGTTATTTTTTTTCTGGTAAGTAATGATACACTGCTACAAGGCTGGGACACATTAAGCTATGATGATGTTGTTTATACTATTACTTTTACAAGCAAAGCGATAACAGTTAAACCACAGGTATCATATGCCTGGCAGTGGTGGAGAATTTATTTTGAAAATGCAGTAGCGGATTCAGTTTACTTTTATCCGCAATTCACTAAAGAATGAAGTAACAACTAATTATTATTTTCACTCAAAACATAAAGGAGTAACACAATGAGAGGGTTCATATTTGCAACCTTAACAATTTTGCTGGTAATGGCATTAGTGGTTCCTGCCCAAATTACTTCGCAAAAAATAAACAAAAGCCAAGGCGAATACAGTTTTATCATTTCAGGAAACCTGGATAGCTTGAATAAATCACCGGGATATGATTCTGTTTGGACCAAAGAAATTGGCTGGCAGGATTACAATGCGGTGGCAAACTTTACAATTACATACAGTTTTGTATGTGCTGCAGGTGCCCCGAAATGGGTTATTGAAGCCTGGGGAAGCGGTGATAATATCACCTATAAAAAAGCTGCTGTAGTAGCCGATACATCAACATCAGAAACATATACATTAACTTATGATGCTCTTGGTTCAATCCGAACTCCATACTTAAAGTTTCTGATACATCAGGTGGCAACAGGCAGGGATAATGCTGTATTTACATTCGGTTTTTATTCGCATGAAGCTGATAACGGATACAGATATGGGGTTGTAGGTAATAAATAAACTGCATTGTCTGTAACAGGATAGTGCAGAAATAAGTAAATTAAAACAAAGAGTAACATCAATGTTCATTACAAATAAAATGTTTTTACCATTCTTCAACTCAGAGGGTGGTGCATCGGGTAACACTGATGAGAAAGCTAAAATCGAAGCCGGGAAGGGTAACACCGATAACGAAAAGGATGAGATTGCAGCAAAAATTGAGAAAGACCTTGAAGAATCAAGAGCCAAAGTATTCGCTAGTGAACCGGGTGAAGGTGTAATAACCGAAACAAAACTAGGTGAACAGCCAGCACCAAAACCTAAAGAGGTTGAAGGTGTGATTACTTTGAACGATGATTTCATAAAGGGTGCGGAAACAAATGAAATGTTCAAGAACTTGGATAAGACTGATGTTTCTGTTATTCTGAATAAAATTAAAAACAGTCAGGTAGATGCTAAAGTTCTCAAAAACTATGTTCATGGCCAAGTCAAGTTAGAAGAATACAATCGAACAAAAGACCCGAAAGTCTTTGAAGATAAACAGCCGGATGAAGGATTTGCTAACATTTCTGAACGGACCGAGGAAGATTACGCGGAAAGTCTAGAGCAGCTTGATGATAAGGAAAAGGAACAAATTAACCAGGCCAAGCTGGCAGCAATTTACAATGAACTCAAATCCGATTATAAAGATATCACTCTTGATGATTTGACGGATGAAGATTCATTGAACAGCTATGTTGCTACATTGATGGTGAACAAACCATTAACGGCCAAGAAGTTTGAAACCGCCTATTATGCTGCTGAAAAGAAGATCACCAAAGAAACGAATGAATATGTTGATAGAGCATTAAATTTTGGTGATTATATGCGGAAGGATGCAAAGGAAATTGTTGACAAGTTCACGGCCGGATTGAAAGCCAAAGGAATTGATCTGAAAGATTTGGAAGTAGATCTAAATGAAAAGTGGATTACTAACAATATTGTAAAGAAAGCCGATGGCAAGCTGAATACTGATGTAATCAGTTACTATCGGAACAAAATTCCAATGCTGAATAAAACTGTTTTCTTACAGGCTTTGCAGGAAAAGTTTGATTCGCGTATTACAGAACTAACCAAAAGGTCAGGGATTAACGAATTTATTGAAGGGAAGCGGAAGAAAGACGGCAATCCTAGTATTTCCAACAGCCCTGCTGGTGGCAGACAAAAGATTGACGATGCAGTTCCGGATTCCATTTCGACAAAAGAGTTCCCGGGCTTTGAGAATATTGACAAGGTGCTTCAACAGAATCGAAAGAAGATTTTTGAGAGTGGTGATAGCGTTTATCCTGAATAGTTAAAAACTATTTATAAAGGAAATAACGTAATGAAAACCATCGGAAAGATGTTGTTTTTGGTTCTTGGGTTCTTTCTTTTCGCTGGCGTATCTGCATCAATTAACGCTGATATACAGCACTTATCCCCCGGGACGGTGCTGTCTGTAGCTGTAGTTGGTGGCTATCTTAATCCTGACGTTCAGATGTTCAGGGTTAATTTAGGTAAAAAGGTTGCCTACGAAGTGTGGTGGAGATCAAAACTATCCAAATTTATCTCCATGATCAATATGGTTAAGTATAAGGAAACCGGCGAATATTCTTCTATGAAAGGAAGTTTACCACCGTCAGCCGGAATAGTTCATGCAGTTCAGGATTTTGAGGCAAACGGTGGTGTTGACTATGAAATGCCAATCCTCAGACCACTTACCGGACAGGGTGTTATAGGCACTCATCCACTCACCAATCAGGGTGAAAAACGTATGTGGTTCACTCAAAAGCTGAAAATCAATATGAGACGTCATGCACTGGAAGTCAGAGATAACGAAATGACAGAACAGATGCTGGACCCGAAGATATCCGCAAAGTTACTTGAAAGAGGTTCCGGTGATCTACAGGATTGGTTCAGCAGATTGCTGCCGTTTGAAATGTGGTTCTCACTATTCAGAGGATATTCAGAGAATATTACTGATACATCCTTTGGAAGAAGTGTGAGTGCTAAGTCTCATCCAAATGCTTATGTGCAGGGATATGGCCATATTGATTTTGATACTGCATATACATTCAATGCTGCATTTGAAACTGCTTATGCAACAGGCCTGGCTACATTGTCAGACACCAGTGCAAAGTATTTCTCAGCACAGTCAATCAAGAATATGGTATTCCTGGCACGTAAACATCGTATTCAGCCAATAGTTGTAAGAGGGTATGAAGTATTTCTAATATTCGTAACTTCTGCACACATGAGACAGTTGAGAAACGACCCTGAATGGTATCAGGCCCAGAAGGATGCTGCACCCCGTTCATTAGATAACCAGATATTCACCGGAGTGTCAGAAGGTTATTTGTATGAAGGTGCATACATTTGTGTTGATGATACTATTCCTGCGGCCAGAGTATCAGGCGATACAGATCTGACAGTATTTGGAATAGCTTACAGTTCTGCATTAGGCACTGTTAATTATGGTGTTACTAATTATATGGCTAATCCTAGGGATTTAAGCCCTAGGAAAGCAGCCGTATTGTTAGGTGCAGGTGCTGTATTGGCAGCCAACGTAAAGGGCTTCAAACTCACAACTGAAATCACAGATCACGGCCAAAAGATTGAAGATGGCGGAAGAATGATCTATGGTTTCCAGAGAACCGATTTGATTGACGATGATAACGTATTAGGAAATGGTGCGAATTTGTTCTACGATAACACTTCAAGTCTTTTGTATTGGACTTGGACCCCTGATATAATCACAGTATAAAGAAGGAGAAATAATAATGTTTAGTAAATTAAATCTAGCTTCTAACGAAAATCAGGGATGGATGGACAGATTCAATATAACCGCTGGTTACGCTGATCTGGAAATTCAGGTTCTTGGTGCAAATAACAACACACAGGTAATTGGATATTACAACGGCACAGGTGCTTGGACTATTGGCAATTACGCGAACTTTCCAAAGGGAACGATAATTTTCAATAACCAAGATCATAAAACCTATGAAAAGACCGGTGCAGTTGGTGTTGATACCTGGGTAGCTTCTGCAGCAAGATCATAACTGATTAGTAGTTAGTCAATTTGCCGGAGTTTGAAATATAACTCCGGTTGTTATAAAAATGTTCAATTAAATATAAAGGAAACAGAAATGGAACAGATTCTTCCAACACGCAAAGGGACGTCAATAATTTACGAAAATGGAAAGCCAGTTGAAATCAACAGTGATTTTGTTGATGCACTGATCAAAGCAAAGCCTGATGTTTATTCAAAAGTTCCACCCGGGCAGGCTGGAAAAGTTGAAAAAATAAAGAAAGAGAACTTGAAAGAAGTTAAGGAAAAACCACAGGAAGTGAAGAAAAGTGAATCAGATGGTAAATTCACAGTTGATGATCTGCTGGCATTGGAATACAAGGAATTGCAGAAAATGGCAAAGGGTGTAGGAATAGACCCAAAACAGAAGAAAAAAGAATTAGCAAATAAATTATTCGAGAAATCACAGGAATAAAATGCTGCCAATCGTAAGTAAAAAAACAATGTATCGGGGTGAGTTAACCACACTCATCCTGATAGTTGACGGGGATTATACAGACCGCAAAGCTGAATTTATTGCCCGGAACTCGCGGGAATTGGGTGCCGATATCTACATTCAGAAACAAAACGCATTAGCTGGTGGGAGTGTTTCAGAGATCGATGAAACACTGATCGATTCAGTAACACCCAATAAAAC
>Ga0209262_10000405_pt1 | contig 20224 bp, 14 predicted proteins | sample Lowcelwee11metaG_FD_187171 | JGI IMG/M metagenome (GOLD analysis project Ga0209262, IMG submission 187171) | Freshwater pond sediment microbial communities from the University of Edinburgh, under environmental carbon perturbations - Low... | ecosystem: Environmental > Aquatic > Freshwater >...
CCGACGCAGGTAAGCGCGTGCTGCTGGTGAGCACCGATGCCGCGTCCAACCTCGACGAAATGCTGGGCGTGCCGCTGTCCAACCGGCCGGTGCCCGTGCCCGGTGTGCGGGGGTTGCAGATGCTCAACATCGACCCCGACACCGCTGCCGAGGCCTACCGCCAGCGCGTGCTCGCACAGCTTGACGCCAGCGCCAGCGACGACGAGCGCCAGACCGTGCGTGAACAGCTCTCGGGTGCCTGTACCACCGAGATCGCCGCCTTCGACGAATTCGCCGCGCTGCTGGCCGGCGAGGGCATCGACGGCGGCTTCGACCACGTGGTGTTCGACACCGCGCCCACCGGCCACACCCTGCGCCTCTTGAGCCTGCCCAAGGCCTGGACCGGCTTTCTCGCCGGCAACGACCGCGGCGCTTCGTGCCTCGGCCCGCACTCCGGCCTGAAGATGCAGGAAGCGCGCTTCAACGCCGCGCTGCAGGCGCTGAGCGATCCGGCGTTGACCACCGTTGTGCTCGTCACCCGGCCCGACCCACGCCCCATGCAGGAAGCCGCGCGCACCGCCGAAGAACTGCGCCAGCTCGGCCTGGCCAACCAGCGCCTGGCCGTCAACGGCGTGTTCCACGCCATCAGCGCCAGCGACCCGATCGCCAACGCCATCGAAGCGCTCGGCCGTCAGGCCCTGCGCGAGATGCCCGACGCACTGGCTCGCCTGCCGCGCGACGAGGTGCCGCTGCGCGCCTTCGACACCGTGGGCCTGTCCGCGTTGCGTGCGTTGCTGCAAGGCGGTGAAGTGATCGCCGCCGCGCCCGCATCTTCTGCTCCCGCGCTTCCAGCCGAGCCGCTCAGCCGCATGGCCGACGAACTCGCCGCCGTCGGCCACGGCCTCATCATGGTCATGGGCAAAGGCGGTGTGGGCAAGACCACCATCGCCGCCGCACTCGCCGTCGGCCTGGTGCAGCGCGGCCACAGCGTGCACCTCACCACCACCGACCCGGCCGCCCACGTGGCCGATGCGCTGAACGGCAGCCTCCAAGGCCTCAAGGTTGGCCGCATCGACCCCAAGGCCGAGACCACTGCCTACATCGCCAAGATCATGGCCACGCGCGGCAAGGCGCTCGATGAACAAGGCCAGGCCCTGCTGCTCGAAGACCTGCAATCGCCCTGCACCGAAGAGGTGGCCGTGTTCCACGCCTTCAGCCGCGTGGTCAACGAAGCGCGCAGCGCCTTCGTGGTGCTCGACACCGCGCCCACCGGCCACAGCCTGCTGCTCATGGACGCCACCGGTGCCTACCACCGCCAGATGACACAGCAATACGAAGGCAAGAGCGAAGGCAAGGGTCTGCACATCATCACGCCGCTCATGCGCCTGCAAGACGCCAGCATGACCCGCGTGATCATCGTCACCCTGCCCGAAGTCACCCCGGTCAGCCAGGCCGCGGCGCTGCAGGACGACCTGCGCCGCGCGAAGATCGAACCCTGGGCCTGGGTCATCAACAAAAGCATCGCCGCCACCGGCACCACAGACCCGCTGCTGCAGGCGCGGCTGGCGGGCGAAATCCGGCAGACCGAGCGGATCGCGGGCGGGTTGGCGAAGCGCACGTTTGTGCTGCCCTGGTTGCCGGAGCCGCCGGTGGGGGTGGGGGCCTTGGGGTCGTTGGTGTCTGGGGTGTGAGCTCTATCCTGGGATTCCGAGGGATTCAACACTGGAAATCTAAAATGCATTGGAGAGTAACAAGAGCGCCAGTTTCCAGGGAGTGAAAGATGAAGTTTCGGCTTGAAGAAATTGATGTTCCAACGGATGCGCCATTTAAGAACGACGCGCTGAAACGCCAACCCGTCGTTGAGTTTGTTCGCGACCTCATAAAGCAACTCGATGGCCCCTTCGTTCTTGCCCTTGATTCCCCGTGGGGGTCTGGGAAGACGACTGTGGTCAGGATGCTTCGTGCATCGCTCAAGCAGGATGGCTACACGACTGTCTATTTCAATTCCTGGAAAGATGACTATGTCCGTGATCCGTTGATCCCGATGGTGGCGGCGATCGATGAACTCAAGGCAGTTGACGCGGCTGCTCAAGGCCGGTTTCGCAAGCACATGACCACGGTCAAGAACGTTGCAACCACAGTCGTGAAACGAGGCGCAGTCGCTGCCGTCAAGATGGTCACGTTGAACGCGGTGGATTTGGAGGAGGCTTCCGAGGAAATTTTGGCCAGCGCCGCGGGTGATGCCACTGGTGATTTGGTGGAATCGTTCAAGAAGGAAAAGGCTTCTTTGGAACGTTTCCACAACGCTTTAGAGGAGGCAGTCGGCGAGGTCGCAAAAGGCGATGCTCCGCAGCCCCTAATTTTTTTCATCGACGAGTTGGATCGCTGCCGTCCCACCTTCGCCATTGAGTTGCTTGAGCGTGTCAAACATTTGTTTGATGTAAAGAGCATCATCTTCGTGCTCTCTATCGACAAGAGTCAGCTGGAAGCCATCACTGCTGCGGTATACGGTGAGCGAATCAATGCGGCTGAGTATTTGCGACGATTTATTGATCTGGAGTATTCGCTGCCGATCATCCACTCCAAACCATACACACGGGTGTTGATGGATCGATTTGTGCTTCAAGAGCTTTTTTGACGCGCGCAGAAACCACTCAGCGCTTTCACATGAGTTCGATAACTTTGTGGATTCGTTCACCCAGATCGCCAGCGTGTTCAGCATGTCTCTTCGGGCGCGGGAGCGTTGTTTGACGCGCATGGCAGTAGTGTTGACCCAGACTCCAGGGGATCACTATCTTGATCCGTTTGTTGTGGCATTTCTGCTTGTGATCCGAGTGATGCGCTCCGACCTGTATTCGGGATTGATCGCTGGATCGTTGGCCCCTCAAACGCTCATGTCGAAGATCAGAGAGATGCCAAGTGCAGGTGATTTCGCCGGCTCCCGGGTCTCTACGGTCATTGAGGCTTACTTGGTAGTCGGTGATATAGATCGCGCGCGAGGGGACGAACTCCTCAAGAACTTGAGAGCGCTCTCTGAAAGCCAACCGTCTTCTGTTGAGGGAATGCGAGCCCGCGAACTAGTAGATATGACGCGTCATGTGCAGGGAGGTTGGGAACGTGATTTTTCAACCAGGTATGTCGCCAACAAAGTTGACCTGGCATCTAGGGTGGGGGATGACTGGTGAGGACGCCCTTTTTCCTCCGCATCTTCGTCGCCGGCGGCGACCCCGACGGCCTGCGCATCCTTGAACGTTTCAACGCCAGTGCACGTGCCCTGGTGTTCCCGCGCGCCTTGCTGCCGCAGGTGAAGGCCCGGCCCGAGCTGCATCAGACCGGGGTGTACTTGCTGCTCGGCCCGCGGCCAGACGGCGAGGGCGACCCGATCCGCGCCCGGCTGGAGGCCGCCGCTTCCTGAGCCTTTCGTGCATTCGTTGTTCGCATACAGCGAATGCCTGCGGCCAGTGTCTTGGCACGAGGTACTGCTGGTGCATACTTGCAATATGCAGATTGCATATTAAGTTGACAGTGTTCGCCAAATTGTTTAAAAATACGCAATCTGCATATTGCATATGAGGGCGTCGTGGGGTCATCCGGTATTCAATCAAGGCTGAGCCACTCGCAGTGGTCGCTCAAGCCGCAAGACTTGGCCATGGCGTTGAAACTGGTGTGCCTCGCCGGGCGCAAGCAGGCGTATGCCGAGCTTGCCCGCGCCATGCGCCTGTCGGTGTTTGAAGCCCATGCCTGCCTTGCACGGCTGAGCGCCGCGCGTTTGCTGACGGAGGTGGCTGGCGCGCCCGCGCTGGTGATGCCCGCGTTTCGTCCGCTGTTGCTGCAGGGCGCGCCTTATTTTTTCCCGGCGGTGCGGGGCGAAGTGACGGTGGGGTTCCCGACGGCCTATGGCGTTGAGCCGTTGAAATCCAAAGTGCTGTTTGCCGACGAGTTGCCACCCGTTTGGCCCCACGAAGATGGCAACACGCGTGGTGCCACGCTGCTGCCGCTGTACCCCAAGTTGCCTCTGGCTGCGCAGGAAGACCCGGCCCTGTACGAGTTGCTGGCGCTGTTTGATGCGCTGCGCATTGGTCAGGCGCGTGAGCGTGAGATGGCGCGTGGCTTTCTGGAAGAACGGTTGTTGAACAAGATGGTGCCATGAGCAATCCGAACCTGGCCATTTTGGAGCTGGTGGCGCACGCGCTCGGGCCGGTGTGTGACGAGGTGGTGTTTGTGGGCGGCTGTGCCACGGGCTTGTTGCTCACAAGGGCGCGGCCGGACCGCATCCGCATCACGGAAGACGTGGACATCGTGGCGCAGGCGTTGACCGTGCACGACTACCACGCGGTAGAAAAGCGGGTGAGGGCGCAAGGTTTCAGCAACGACATGCGCCCTGATGCACCGATCTGCCGCTGGGTCTATCGAAACGTGACGCTGGACGTGATGCCCACGGTGGAAGACATCCTCGGCTTCGCCAACCGCTGGTATCCACTGGCCATTGCCACAGCGCAACCGGTGGTGCTGCCTTCGGGGTTGCAGATCAAGCTGATTGCCGCCCCGGTGTTCATTGCCACCAAGCTGGAAGCCTTCAACGACCGCGGCAAAGATGCGAGTGGACAGCCCGACTTTCTGGGCAGTCACGATATGGAAGACATCATCACGGTGAGCGACCGCCGCCCAGAGCTGCTGGATGAGTGCAGAGCCATGCCTGCCGAGCTGCGCACCTACCTGGCTCACGCTTTCAATGCCTTGTTTGAACAGGCTGACTTTGAGAGCACGCTGGCAGGTCACCTGCCCGGAGACGCGGCCAGCCAGAGGCGGTTGAAAGAGCTGGTGAAGACCTTGCGCGAATTTTCGGATCTCTGACTTATGAAGACCCTCCCCCTCCGCCTCACCCCCGGGCAGGACCTGCGCGAAGCGCTCGAAGCCGCCGTGCGCGCCCAAGGCTGCCAGGCGGCCTTCGTGCTCTCGGGCATCGGCAGTCTGGTGGATGCACGCATACGTTTCGCCGGGCTGACGAACCGCTGTGCATCTGCGGGGACTCGGAAATCCTGAGCCTGTCGGGCACGGTGGGCGTGGACAGCTCGGGCGATGCCGATCGGGGCCATTCGCATCTGCACATGGCCGTGGCGACAGCCACGGGCGAGGTGTTTGGCGGCCACGTTGCGCCGGGCTGCCGGGTGCGCACGACGGCCGAAATTTTGCTGGCGCTGTTGCCCGAATGGGCGTTCACGCGCGAGACGGATGCCGCCACCGGATACGCCGAACTGGTGGTGAAGGCGCGCGAAGCCCGAACCCCGCGCGGCCGTTCACTTCACCGGCAGGTGGTCTTTGCTGGCGTTGTGTGGCGCCCCGGCCGTCGCGCCAGGCGCCAGGGCGTCGAGCCGTTCGCGCAGCCAGCGGTGGGCGGCGTCGTCCTGGTGGCGCCGGTGCCAGATCATGTACATCGGGAGCGAAGGGCAGGGCGTCGGCACCTCGGCGCGGGCGAACTCGCGCATGAAGCTGTCGTGCAGCAGGGCCGGCGCCGTGGTCAGCATCGGGCTGCCGCGCAGGAAGGCGGGCAGACCACCGAAGCCGGGCACCATGACGGCAAAGCGCCGGTGCACGCCCTGCGCGGCGAGCGTGCGGTCGAGGTAGAGCGTGCGCCGTGGCTCGTAGACCACGGTGACGTGGTCGGCGGCTAGGTAGTCGGCCAGCGTGGCCGGCGCCGCGCGCACCGCCGCGTCGTAGTAGACGCAGTAGCGGTCTTCGAAGATGCGTTTCTGCACGATGTCGCTGCCCTCGGGCGGGCGCGGGCTGATGGCGAGATCGCAGACGCCATCGCGCAGCATCTCCAGGCTGGGGATGTCCGAGGGGATGATGCGCAGCGCCACACCAGGTGCTTGTTCGCGCAGCGCTCGAGCCAGCGCGGGCAGCAGCACATCGCGCTGGAAGTCGTTGGCAGCGATGGTGATGGTGGTTTGCCAGCGCGCAGGATCGAAGGCACCGGTGTGCGCAAAGCCCTGCAGCTGTCGCAACAGCTCGCGCGCCTGCACGGCCAGCTCGCCCGCGCGTGCCGTGGCGACGATGCCGCGCCCGCTCTTGACGAACAGCGCGTCGCCGGTGATGGCGCGCAGCTTGTCCAACTGGTGGCTCACGGCCGACTGCGTGACGCCCAGCGACTGCGCCGCACCGGTGATGCTGCCGGCCTCCACCACCGCCACCAGCAGCTGCAGCAGGCGGGCGTCCAGATCTGACCAATCGAAATCATTCATGTATTTGATGATCATTCATCTGTTTATCTTTGGCAATGGTCTGGGAATACTCGCGGCTTGACACAAGTCAATCCACCCCAAGCAGGAGACAAAACCGTGAGCAAAACCATACCCGGCACCACGCCGTTCGACGGCGGTGCGGCCCAAAAGGGCTACGCGCTGAACAAGATGTGTTTTTCCTTCAACCACAAGGAAAACCGCGATGCCTTCGTCGCCGACCCCGAGGCCTACATGCAGCAGTACGGCCTGAACAACGAGCAGGCTGAGGCCATCCGCTCCAAGCAGGTGCTGGCGCTGATTGCGGCCGGCGGCAACGCCTACTACCTGGCCAAGTTCGCCGGCATCTTCGGCCTGGACATGCAGGACATCGGCGCGCAGCAGACCGGCATGAGCAAGGACGAGTTCAAGGCCAAGCTCGTGGCCGCGAACGAGCAGTGCTGACCCCTTAGCCACCCACGACACACGGAGACACTCTCATGGCACAACTCATCGGTGGCCTGGCCACATCGCACATTCCCGCCATCGGCGGCGCCATCCACAAGGGCAAGCAGAACGAGCCCTACTGGAAACCTTTTTTTGACGGCTTCCCGCCGATTCACACCTGGCTGGACAAGGTCAAGCCCGACGTGGTGGTGGTGTTCTACAACGACCACGGCCTGAACTTCTTCCTGGACAAGATGCCGACCTTCGCCGTGGGCGCGGCTGCGACGTACAGCAACGCCGATGAAGGCTGGGGCATCCCGACGTTGCCGCCGATCCCGGGTTGCCAGGAGCTGTCGTGGCACCTGATCAACGAGCTGATCGCCAAAGAGTTCGACATCGTGACCTGCCAGGAGATGCTGGTGGACCACGCCTGCACGCTGCCGTTCAAGCTGTTCTGGCCGAACCACGAGGTGGCGCCGGTGCAGATCGTGCCGATCAACATCAACACGGTGCAGTTCCCGCTGCCGACGGCCAAGCGCGTCTACAAGCTGGGCAAGGCGGTGGGTGAGGCGATCCAGAGCTGGGACAGCAACAAGCGCGTGGCGGTGATGGCCACAGGCGGCCTCTCGCACCAGCTGGACGGCGAGCGCGCGGGCTTCATCAACAAGCAGTTCGACTTGCAGTTCCTGGACAGCATGGAAACGAACCCCGAGTGGGCGACGCAGTTCAGCGACCTCGAGCTGGTGGAAAAGGCGGGCACGCAAGGCGTGGAACTGCTGATGTGGCTGGCGATGCGCGCGGCGCTGACGGCCGGTGGTTCGGGTGTGCGCAAGGTGCACAGCAATTACCACATCCCGATTTCGAACACTGCAACGGGCGTGTTGGCGCTGGAGACGGTCTGACGTTGTTCTTGTCGTGATTCGATAGAGGGAGCCTTTGGCTCCCTTTTCTTTTTCGTGCCTGCTTTTGTGGTGTGTCTCGCAGAGGCGGGGCGCACTGCTCCGCTCATGTCCCCCGGCCTCGGCCTACGGCCGAGCCCTCCTCCTTTACTTCGCTGCGCAGTACGCCCCACCTCAGCGAGACGCTTGCAGGTGGGCGTGCCTGCAGGGGAGGGTGCGCCCACATTGCCTCAGTGCATGGAGCGTCGGGCGCTCCCGACCCTGCCAACCGGTGCGTGCGCCCGCGGTGGCGAGCCAGCAACGTGTCAGGTTCGATGCAGTCGGGTGTTCTGCATAGCGAAGTAAAGGAGGAGGGGGCCGCAGGTCGCCGGGGGACATGAGCGGCGCAGAGCGCCCGGCTGCTTCGAACCCGTCAACCAAGCAGGCACGAAAAAAGGGAGCCAAAGGCTCCCTCTCTACAGGCAAGTCAGAAAGACCGCCGATTACATCGAATCGATGAAGCTGCGCAGCTTGTCCGAACGGCTCGGGTGCTTGAGCTTGCGCACCGCCTTCGACTCGATCTGACGGATGCGCTCGCGCGTCACGTCGAACTGCTTGCCCACTTCTTCCAGCGTGTGGTCGGTCGACATTTCGATACCGAAACGCATGCGCAACACTTTGGCTTCGCGCGGCGTCAGGCTGTCGAGGATCTCCTTGACCACGTCGCGCAGACCGGCCTGCATCGCAGCCTCGATCGGTGCGGTGTTCGCCTGGTCTTCGATGAAATCGCCCAGGTGCGAATCGTCGTCGTCACCAATGGGGGTTTCCATCGAGATCGGCTCTTTCGCGATCTTCATGATCTTGCGGATCTTGTCCTCGGGCATCTCCATCTTCTCGGCCAGGATGGACGCATCGGGTTCAAAGCCGTGTTCCTGCAAATGCTGGCGGCTGATGCGGTTCATCTTGTTGATCGTTTCGATCATGTGCACCGGGATGCGGATGGTGCGCGCCTGGTCGGCGATCGAGCGCGTGATCGCCTGGCGGATCCACCACGTGGCGTAGGTCGAGAACTTGTAGCCGCGGCGGTATTCGAACTTGTCCACCGCCTTCATCAGACCGATGTTGCCTTCCTGGATCAGGTCCAGGAACTGCAGGCCACGGTTGGTGTACTTCTTGGCGATCGAAATCACGAGGCGCAAGTTGGCCTCGATCATTTCCTTCTTCGCGTCGCGCGAGGTGGATTCGCCCGAATTCATCCGCTTGTGGATGTCCTTCAGATGCGCCAGCGGCACGACCACGCTGCTCTGGATATTCATCAGGCCGGTCTGCAGTTCCTGCACCGGCGGGATGTTGCGCTGCATGATCACGCTCCACGGCTTGCCGGCAGCGGCTTGCTTCTCCACCCACTTCAGGTTCAGCAGGTTGGCCGGGAAGTCGGCAATGAACTTGTCCTGCGGCATGCCGCATTTGTCCACAATGATGCGGCGCAGTTCGCGCTCTTTCTTGCGCACTTCGTCGACCTGGCTGCGCATCGTGCTGCACAGCTTTTCAATCGCCTTGGCGGTGAAGCGGATCGACATCAGCGTTTCGGTGATGGCGTGCTGCGTCTTCAGGTAGGTCGGGGTGCCGTAGCCTTCCTTGTCGTAGGTCTTGTGCAGTTTCTCGAACTGGCCGCGCAGGGTGTCGAAGCGGGTCAGCGCCTCGCGCTTGAGTTCTTCGAGCTTGCGGGTCAACGCCTTGGAGCCGCCTTTGCCGTCGTCGTCGTCGGCTTCGTCGTAGTCGTCAAAGTCTTCTTCGGCCACGTAATCGTCGGCCGCATCGGCGTCAGCGAAACCGTCCACCACGGTGGAGATCACGACCTTGCCGCTGCGGATTTCTTCAGCCATGGCCAGGATGTCGGCGATGGTGGCGGGCGATTCGCTGATCGCGGCCATCATGTCGTTCAGTCCGCCTTCGATGCGCTTGGCGATCTCGATTTCGCCTTCACGCGTCAGCAGTTCGACCGTGCCCATTTCGCGCATGTACATGCGCACCGGGTCTGTGGTGCGGCCGAATTCGCTGTCCACCGTGGACAGGGCGGCTTCGGCTTCTTCTTCGGCTTCTTCTTCGGTCGCGGCGGTGGGGCCGGTGTTGTTCAGCAGCAGCGTTTCGGCGTCGGGCGTCTGCTCGTAGACGGCCACACCCATGTCGTTCAGCAGCGAGACCACCACTTCCAGCGTCTCGGCCTCGACCAGCTTGTCGGGCAGGTGGTCGTTGATTTCGCCGTGCGTGAGGTAGCCGCGCGTCTTGCCCAGCTTGATCAGGGTCTTCAGGCGTTCGCGGCGGTTCTTGGCCTCTTCTTCGGACAGGACGGTTTCGTCCAGGCCGAATTCCTTCATCAGCGCGCGCTCTTTGGCCTTGCTGATCTTCATGCGCAGCGGCTTGACCTTTTCGATCGGCTGTGCGGTGGCGTCGACCACTTCGGTCTCAGCCTCGACTTCACCGGTCAGGTCGTCTTCGATGTCGCTCAGATCGGCGTCATCCAGGTCGGCGCCTTCTTTGGCGGCCACTTTGGGCTTGCGGCCGCGCTTGGCAGCGGGTTTGTCGGCAGAAGCGGCTTTGGCCGGGCGGCCCGCCTTTTTCTTCGACTCGGCGCCGGTCTCGACAACGTCGAGTTCGTCAGCAGCGGTCTTGCGGGCGGGGGATTTGGCAGCGGGTTTGGCAGGCATCTTGGCGGTCACAGAGGTTTTCTTGGGCACTTCGGGTGCGGCTGGGCTGGCTTTGGCCTTGGAGGCTGTTTTTGTGCTGGACTGGACAGGCGTACTGGACTTCTTCGCAGGCATGAGGACCTCAAAAAATGGCAGAGACAGGACCGGCAGAACTCACAAAAATCGCCAAAAAGGTCGCCGCAGGCGGCCACTCCGGTGGTTTTTGTCTGGCACTACGCCCACCTTTCGCCGGAAAGGGCGGGCCAGCAAGCTGTGTGGGCGAACATTTGGTGTGCAGTCCTTGCGGGGTTCCGTCAGGCCCAAGGGGCGCTGAGTTGGCCAGGGGGATTCCCGAGTTGCCCCTGTCTGGGGCAGGCCCTGTGCCGGAGGTGCTGCTGTCGCGCTTGCGGTGCGTAACCCTAGATTATACCGGTGGAGCGCTTTTCAAGGCCTTGATGCGCTCATTGACCCGCTTGTAGTCCTCGTACGCCGTGGCGTCACCCTGTTGCACCCGGGCCGCCAGAATGCCGGCCAGGGCCTCCAGTGCGTCGCCACGCAGTCGGTCCATCACATCCGCGAGTTCAGCGAGTTCGAGCGCCGAGTCGGCGCCCATGGTGGCCTGTTCCACCTGGCCGCAGGCAAAGGCTTCGTGCTCACCGCCTCGTAGGGCCTCGCGCAGCGCCGCCCAGGGCTGGGGGCCGTGTTCGTGCAACTGCGCTTCGAGCCAGGCGAACACCGGTCCATGGGGCGCTGGCAGGTGCGCGAGCATGGCGTGGTCGTCCGCGGACAACGTGTCCCAGGCTTCGGCATTGGCCAGCAGCAGGCCCACGGCCCGGTCTGCCCGGCTGCCGCCTGCGCGGCGCTGGCCGAGCATGCGCGGCGGCGGGGGCGGGCCTTTGCGCCACTTGCCAAAGCCCTTGTTGCCGTAGGAGCTCTTGCCGTATCCGCCGCTTGCGCCGCCGCCATAAGTCCCACCGCCCGACGGGCTGAAGGACGACTGCGCGTAGCCGCCACCATGATGATCACCGTGGTCCTGCGTGTGGTTGCCGCCGTCATAGCCGGGCGCCTGGGGCGCCGATGGCTCCCGGTTCCCTGGGCGCTGAGCGCGCGCGCCGCCGCCGGTCTGTTGCCAGAGCTGCAGCAGGTCTGAACTGCCGATGCCGATGCCGTTGGCCAGCTCGGTGATCAGCTGGCGTTTGAGCGCGCCGTCGGGCAGGGCGCTCCACAGCGGGCGGGCCTGGCTGGCCATGCGGGCACGGCCTTCGGCGCTGGTGAGGTCGCAATCGGCGCTGGCGGCATCGACCAAAAAACGCGAGAGCGGCACCGCTTCTTTCACGCACTGGGCAAAGGCCTCTTCGCCGTTGGCGCGGATGTAGCTGTCCGGATCGTGCTCGGCCGGCAAGAAGAGAAACTTCACGCTGCGCGTGTCGGTGGCCAGGGGCAGGGCGGCGTCGAGTGCCTTGCGAGCGGCGCGGCGGCCTGCGCCGTCGCCGTCGAAGCTGAAGACCACGCTGTCGGTGAAGCGGAAGAGCTTTTGCACGTGGTCGGCGGTGCAGGCCGTGCCCAGAGTGGCCACCGCGTTGGCAAAACCCAGCTGGGCCAGCGCCACCACGTCCATGTAGCCCTCAGTGACGAGCGCGTAACCCGCCACACGGATGGCGGTGCGCGCCTCAAACAACCCGTAGAGTTCACGGCCCTTGCTGAACACCGGTGTTTCGGGCGAGTTCAGGTACTTGGGTTCGCCCTTGTCGAGCACGCGTCCGCCAAAGCCGATGTATTCGCCCTTGACGTTGCGGATCGGAAACATGATGCGGTCGCGGAAACGGTCGTAGCGCTTGGCTTCGCCGTCCTGGCCTTTTTCGTCGGCGTGTTCGATCACCATGCCGGACTCGACCAGCAAAGCATCCGCATAGTCCGGGAACACGCTGGCCAGGCTGCGCCAGCCTTCGGGCGCGTAGCCCAGGCCAAAGGTCTTGGCGATCTCGCCCGACAGGCCACGTCCCTTGAGGTAGTCCACGGCGCGCAGCGAGGCCTTGAGCTGCTTCATGTAGGCGTGCGCCGATTTTTCCAGCACGTCGTTCAGCGTCACCTGCTTCTGGCGCTGCTGCGCGGCGCGTTCGCGGTCCTGTGGCGAAGCGTCATCTTCCGGCACCTGCAGACCGGTCTGCTGGGCCAGGTCCTTCACCGCCTCGATGAAGGTCATGCCGGCGTGTTCCATCAGGAAGCCGATGGCGTTGCCGTTGGCGCCGCAGCCGAAGCAGTGGTAGAACTGTTTCGTGGGGCTCACACTGAACGACGGCGATTTTTCGCCGTGGAACGGACACAGTCCCATCAGGTTGGCGCCGCCCTTCTTCAGCTGGACGTAGCGGCCCACCACGTCGACCACGTCGACGCGGTTGAGCAGTTCCTGGATGAAGGTCTGGGGGATGGCCACCTGAGTATTCTCCCCCACCAGAAAAGAACGACAGGAGACACCCCATGACCAGCATCTACGACCAGGACCTGCCCCGCAACGAGGCCAACTTCGCGCCTATCTCGCCGCTCTCGTTCATCGAACGCACGGCCGAGGTCTACCCGGACCGGCTGGCCATCGTGCACGGCGCGCTGCGCCAGACCTGGAGCCAGACCTATGCCCGCGCCCGCCAGTTCGCCAGCGCCTTGCAGCGCGCTGGCATATCCAAGAACGACACGGTGGCGGTGATGCTGCCCAACACGCCGCCGATGGTGGAAGCACACTTCGGCGTGCCCATGGCCGGCGCGGTGCTGAACGCGCTCAACACCCGCCTGGACCCGGAAGCGATTGCCTTCATGCTGGATCACGGCGAGGCCAAGGCCGTGATCGTGGACCCGGAGTTCGCCGGCATCTTGCGCAAGGCGCTGGCGCTGCGGCAGCACAAAACGCCATTGCTGGTGATCGACGTGGAAGATGCTCTTTTCACCGGTGAGACGCAGCCCGTGGGCAGCACCACCTATGAAAACTTTCTGGATGGCGGCGACCCGGCTTTCGCCTGGAATCTGCCCGCCGACGAGTGGGACGCCATCGCGCTCAACTACACCAGCGGCACCACCGGCAACCCCAAGGGCGTGGTCTACCACCACCGCGGGGCGGCCACCAACGCGATCAGCAACATTCTCGAATGGGACATGCCCAAACATGCGGTCTACCTGTGGACGCTGCCCATGTTCCACTGCAACGGCTGGTGCTTCCCCTGGACGGTGGCGGCGCGCGCGGGGGTCAACGTTTGCCTGCGCCGGGTCGACCCGCAGGCGATCTTCGACGCCATGCGCGACCACGGCGTGACGCACTACTGTGGCGCACCCATCGTGCACGGCCTGCTGGTCAATGCGCCAGCTGCCATGAAGGCCGGCGTGCCCGCAGGCATCAAGGCCATGGTGGCGGGCGCGGCGCCACCGGCTTCGATGATCGAAGGTATGGAACAGATGGGTTTTGATCTCACCCACGTCTATGGCCTGACCGAGGTGTATGGCCCGGCCACGGTTTGCGCCAAACACGAAGCCTGGGACGCGCTGGACATCGGTGAACGCGCCCGGCTCAACGCGCGCCAGGGCGTGCGTTACCACCTGCAGCGCGACGTTCGGGTGCTGAACCCCGAAACCATGAAGCCCGTGCCGCAGGATGGCGAAACCATGGGCGAGATCATGTTCAAGGGCAACATCACCATGAAGGGCTATCTGAAGAACCCGAAGACGACGCAGGAGGCTTTTGCGGGCGGCTGGTTCCACAGCGGCGACCTCGCGGTGCAGTACCCCGACGGCTATTTCAAGATCAAGGACCGCAGCAAGGACATCATCATCTCGGGCGGTGAAAACATCTCGTCGATCGAGGTGGAAGACGTGCTCTACCGGCATCCCGATGTGCTGGCGGCCGCGGTGGTGGCGCGGCCCGACCCGAAGTGGGGCGAGACGCCTTGCGCGTTTGTCGAACTCAAATTCGGCGTGCACACCACGCCCGAAGAGATCGTGGCGCACTGCAAGAAGCACCTGGCCGGGTTCAAGGTGCCGCGTTTTGTGGTGTTCGGTGAACTGCCAAAAACCAGCACGGGAAAAATTCAAAAATTTGAACTGCGCAAGCGGGCTGGCTCGGCCGAAGCCATCGACGTCTGAGCCACGATCGATCCGCCGCCGGGCCGCCCCAAGGCGGATCAGCCCCCGTGGGGGCAGCGACCCGCGAAGCGGTGGAGCGTGGGGGCCTAGTCCCCAGCCACGATCCCTTCGCGCCGAGGATCGGCACCGCCCACCCACACCGGCTGGCCATCTTTGCTCCCGCGCTGGATCGCCTGCAAACCGCTGGGCATCGGCGTTTCGCTGACGGTGTGGCCGCGTTGCTGCAGGGCTTGCACGGTGGCGGCAGGGAAGCGGCCGGTTTCGAGCATCACGGGCCCGCCCAGCGAGCCGAAGTTGGGCAGGTCGATGGCGGCCTGCGGGCTCAGGCCCCAATGCAGCGTGCCCACCAAAGTCTTGGCAGTGAAGTGGATGATGAGTGCGCCACCCGGGCTGCCGGCGCTCATGAGCAACTGGCCGCTGTCGCGGTCGAACACCAGCGTGGGCGACATGGACGACCGTGGCCGTTTGCCCGGCGCGACGCGGTTGGCCACCGGTCGGCCCTGCGCGTCGGCGGGTGCGAAGCTGAAATCGGTCAACTGATTGTTGAGCAGGAAGCCGCCAGGGCGCGTGGGATCGGTGCTCACCATCAGCCGCGCGCCGAAGCCGGCCTCTATGGTGGTGGTCATGGCCAGCGCGTTGCCGAACCGGTCAACGATGCTGATGTGGCTGGTGCCGTACTCGGCTTGTTCGGGCATGGGCGCCCAGGCCATGGCGTTGCCGCCGGGCTGGCCGGCGGGTGCCTGCGGCAGGCGCGCCGGGCCGATCAGGCGGGCGCGTTCGTCGAGGTAGCGGGTGTCGAGCAGGCTGCCCCAGCGCCCGGCCGGTGGCGCCACGAAGTCGGGGTCGGCCAGGTACAACGCGCGGTCGGCGAACGCCAGGCGGGATGCTTCGGCATAGGTGTGCAGCCAGTCGGGACCGGGCAGGCCGCCCGACAGCGCCGCGTTGGCCTGCGGCGTGCGCGCCAGCAAGCCGAGAAGCTGCCCGATAGCGATGGCGCCCGAACTTGGCGGCGGGAAGCCACAGATGCGCAACGCGCGTTGTGCGGCGGTGTGGTCGAAGCACAGGGCGTCTCGTTCCTTGGGCTGGTAGGCCTTGAGGTCGTCCAGGCTGAGCCGGCCGGGGTTGCTCGGGTGTTGCTGCACTTTCGTGACCAGCGCCCGCGCCACCGGTCCTTCGTGCAGGGCCTGCGGACCGGTGGCGGCGATCTGGCGCAGCACCTGCGCCAGTTCCGGGTTGCGCAACACATGGCCCACCGGGTGGGGCTGACCGTCGCGTTGGTAAAAGTAGGCCGCGGCCACCGGGTCCTGCTTCAGCGCGCTTTCCGCCTGCAGCAGCGTGTGCAGCCGAGGGCTGACCGGGAAGCCCCGATCGGCCAGCCGGATCGCGGGGTCGAACAACCGGGCCCAGGGCAGTCGCCCATGTTGCCGGTGCGCCAGCGCCAGCATGGCCACGGTACCGGGAACCCCCACCGAACGACCGCCCACCGCGGCTTGCATGAAAGGCAGGGGTTGGCCGTCGTCCGCGAGAAACAGCTTCTCCGTCGCCGCGGCCGGCGCCGTCTCGCGCCCGTCAAAAGCCTGCACCCGTTGACCATCGTGGTGCAGCAGGAAGGCACCACCACCGATGCCACTGGACTGCGGCTCCACCAGGGTCAACACCATCTGCACGGCGATGGCCGCGTCCACGGCACTGCCTCCGGCGCGCAGGATGTGCACGCCGGCTTCGGTGGCCAGCGGGTTGGCGGCCGCCACGGCGTGCTGTTGCAGCTTCCAGCCCGGCTTGGTCGTCGTGGTTGTCGCCCCTTCGGGCTGCACCACCTGGCTGGTGAGCGCAGGCACCACCGCGGTGTCGCGGGCGGTGGGCGCGCTGCAGGCCGCCAGCAACAGGGCCAGTGTGATCAGCGTCGCTGGCCAGGGGTGCTTGACCGTTCGTCCAAGGCGTTTTGTGCGTTCTGTCATGCTTGATGTTGGTTGGGAGCAGCGCCGGTGCGCCGCTTGCCGAAGATCAAGCAGCACTGCGAACGATTGCGCTATTTTGAATCTTGAAGTGCAATCTAGCCAAGGAAGCCCTGATGACGATGCCCACGCCGCCCCTCTCCGCCACCGCGCTCGGTCCTTTTGGGGTGCCTTCGCGCCAGGTGGTGCACAGCCTGCCGCTGCTGATGGCCGCGCTGGAAGCGCAGCAGCACCAGCCCATCGTCAGTTTGCGCGATGCCCTGCGGCAGTTGCGCATGCTGGACGATCCCACGCTGGCGGCCCTGGCCGACGAGAGCCCCGATCTGTTGCGCTCCCGGTCGTCCGAACTGGTGGTGCGCCTGCTGCTGACGGACGACGAGCTGCAACGCGCGCTGGCCCGCGTGGCGGGTGTGGTGGAGATCGAGGTGCTGGGGTTTGACGTCGAGCGCAATGCGTTTGACATCCTGCCCTTGCGCGCGGCGCATGCCCACCATGTGGTGCCGCTGGGCATGGCCAACGAGCAGTTTTATGTCGCTTCCTGCGCTCCGACCAACGAAGAGTTGCAGCACCAGTTGTGCACGCAGACCGGTCATACCGTGCGCCTCGTGTGGGCCAGCCGCGAAGCGATCGAGCGGCGGCTGGAGTTGCAGGACCGCATCGAACACGCCGGGCATGCCCACAGCCCGAGCGCCATCGTTGACGACGTGCGGCGCCGCATGTTGCCGCCCCAGGCGCTGGTGCAGCACAACGAACAGGCGGGGCTCGAAGATCTTGTGATGCAGGCCATGGTCGAAGTGGGCACGGCCGGCGAGGCCGAGCAACTGGCTTCGGCGGCGGAGTCGGCCGGCATGGTGCGGCTGGTCAACCAGATGATCGCCGAAGCCCAGCACACGGGGGCGTCGGACATTCACATCGAGGCCAACCCGGGCGACGCGCTCACCGCGATCCGTTTCCGGCGCGATGGCGACTTGGAGCCCTATCTGTGGCTGCCCGCCAAACTGCGCGCCCCCCTGGTGTCGCGGGTCAAGATCATGGCCCGTCTCGACATCGCCGAACGCCGCCGGCCGCAGGACGGCAAGATCGATTTTTCCGAATACGGTGGCAAGGCGCTGGAACTGCGCGTGGCGGTGATGCCGACACACGACGGGCTGGAAGACGTGGTGCTGCGGTTGCTCGAATCGGCCAAGCCGCTGCCCTTGTCGAAGCTCGGCTTGCAGCCGCGCGACCTGGAACTGATCGCCGGCTTTTCAGAACGCACCTTCGGCATGGTGCTCGCCGCCGGCCCCACCGGTTCGGGCAAGACCACCACGCTGCACTCCATGCTGGCCGAGGTGAATACCGCCGAGCGCAAGATCTGGACGGCGGAAGACCCGATCGAGATTACCCAGCCCGGCCTGCGCCAGGTGCAGATGAACAGCAAGATCGGGCTCACGTTTGCCAGCGCCATGCGCGGCTTCCTGCGCGCCGACCCCGACATCATCATGATCGGCGAGATCCGCGACGCCGAGACCGCCAAAATCGCCATCGAAGCCTCGCTCACCGGACACCTGGTGCTGTCCACCCTGCACACCAACAACGCCAGCGAAAGCGTGGTCCGCCTGCTGGATCTGGGCATGGACCCGATGAACTTTGCCGACTCGCTGCTCGGCATCGTGGCGCAGCGCTTGGTGCGGGCGCTGTGCACCCACTGCGCGCAGGAACGGGCGCTCACCGCCGATGAGTGGGAAGCGCTGCTGCAGGAATACATGGAGGGCAGCAACCTGAGCCGCCAGCAGGCCGAGAAGCGCTTGTTGACGGCGGCGGGCGTGGCGTCAGCGGCCGACATTCGCACGCGCCAGGCGGTGGGTTGCGAGCATTGCAGTGGCAAGGGTTACAAGGGCCGGCTGGGCATCTACGAAATCCTGCAGAACAGCCGCGCGGTGAAGTTGTTGATCCAGAACCGGGCCCGGCCGTCCGAACTGTTTGACATGGCGGTGAGCGAAGGCATGCGCAGCCTGCGCCACGACGCCCTCGAAAAGGTGGTGCAAGGGCTGATCGATCTCAAACAGGCACGCATCGCCTACCGCTGAGCACAAAAAAGCCCGGCGCGCAGGCCGGGCTGATCGCTGTAAGGCAGAAGGGTCCCCGTTTTCTACGGCGTCGGAGCGCGACCCTGAGGTATGAAAGGGTACAGCCCAGGGCACCGCGGAACCGGCTTTGCCGGGCCGCCAGTGCCGCCTCCTTGAGGGGGTCGTGCGAAGCGCGGCGGGGGTGTTCCTTCTCAGCGCGGCGCCAGGCGGATCGCACCGTCCAGGCGGATCACCTCGCCGTTGAGCATGTCGTTCTCGATGATGTGTTTCGCCAGCTTGGCGTAGTCCTGCGGCGTGCCCAGGCGGCTGGGGAAGGGTACGCTGGCGGCCAGCGCATCCTGTACTTCCTGCGGCATGCCGAACAGCATGGGCGTGCCGAAGATGCCGGGGGCGATGGTCATGTTGCGGATGCCGTTGCGTGACAGATCGCGTGCGATCGGCAGCGTCATGCCGACCACGCCGCCCTTGCTGGCCGCATAGGCGGCCTGGCCGATCTGGCCGTCGTACGCGGCCACGCTGGCGGTGCTGATCATCACGCCGCGTTCGCCCGTGGCTTCGGGCTCGTTCTTGCACATGGCTTCCGAGGCGAGACGGATCATGTTGAAGCTGCCGACCAGGTTGACCATGATGGTCTTGGTGTACACGGCGAGCGAGTGCGCACCGTTTTTGCCCACGGTCTTTTCGGCCGGGGCGATGCCGGCGCAGTTGACCAGACCCATGAGCTTGCCCATGGAGACGGCCTTGGCCACCACGGCCTGGCCGTCGGCTTCGTTGCTGACGTCGCACTTCACAAAAGCGCCGCCGATTTCTTTGGCGACCGCTTCGCCTTTTTCGACCTGCATGTCGGCGATGACGACCGTGCCGCCGTTGGCCGCCAGCATGCGCGCCGTGCCTTCGCCCAGACCGGATGCGCCGCCGGTGACGATGAATACCTTGCCTTGAATGTCCATGGGTTTTCTCCTCGGGTGGTGAGTTGACGTTGACGTAAACGTCAATTATGGCCCAGCCGGTGTCGGTGGCGTTGTCACCGGTTTGGCGTCGGGTTTTCACGGTCTTGTCACACAAGGACGGTAGCCTGCCCCCACCATTGACCCGCGCACGGAGCCCCCCATGTTTGACAGCCACGACGAGTTGCTGACCCGCATTCACAACGACCTCATGGACGGCTATGACGAAGAGCTGGAGATGGAGATCGAAGACCGCCACGTGGATGCGCTCGGCGGTGAGCTGGACCCCGAGGCGCTGCTGCTGCAGAAAGAGAGCCGGCGCACCTATTTCCGCGAACTGTTCCGCCTGCAGGCCGAGCTGGTGAAGCTGCAGGACTGGGTACAGGCCACCGGGCACAAGGTGGTGATCGTGTTCGAAGGGCGCGATGCGGCCGGCAAGGGCGGCGTGATCAAACGCATCACCCAGCGCCTGAACCCGCGCGTGGCCCGTGTGGTCGCGCTCCCAGCGCCCAGCGATCGCGAGCGCACGCAGTGGTACTTTCAGCGTTACGTGCCGCACCTGCCGGCGGCGGGTGAGATCGTGATGTTCGACCGCAGCTGGTACAACCGCGCCGGGGTGGAAAAGGTGATGGGTTTCTGCACCGACGAGCAATACGAAGCCTTTTTCCGCGACGTGCCCGAGTTCGAGAAGATGATCGCGCGCTCGGGCGTGCAGCTGATCAAGTACTGGTTTTCGGTGTCCGATGCCGAGCAGGAACTGCGCTTCCTCGGCCGCATCCACGACCCGCTCAAACAGTGGAAGCTCAGCCCCATGGACCTGGAGAGCCGCCGCCGCTGGGAGCTCTACACCAAAGCCAAGGAAGTGATGCTCGAACGCACCCACATTCCCGAATCGCCTTGGTGGGTGGTGCCGGCCGAT
>Ga0209262_10000406_pt1 | contig 20204 bp, 22 predicted proteins | sample Lowcelwee11metaG_FD_187171 | JGI IMG/M metagenome (GOLD analysis project Ga0209262, IMG submission 187171) | Freshwater pond sediment microbial communities from the University of Edinburgh, under environmental carbon perturbations - Low... | ecosystem: Environmental > Aquatic > Freshwater >...
TTTTATTATAATCTTTCAAAGAAACGAATTTCCATTCAGCTGTCGGAACTCTTACGCTCTTTGCTATTACTTTAGAAATATTTTTATCCATGCACATCGCGCTTGTTCCGTGATTTGAACCCACATATTTGATCTGCAGAAGCTGAAGCAGCGCCTGAATCTCGCCGTTCTCCCCTTCTCCGCCGTGTAATCCGATGAAAATCTTATCCGGATTTATCTTCACGATCTGTTTTGAAAGCTCAAGAACATTTTCAGGTGTATTTTTCACCACGCCTTTCACTGTATATTTTAAGTTCTTATCCGCCTTTATAATCTCTTTTGGAAAAGCGGTATCGATAAACCAGCTTTCGTAACCGGCAATACTGATATTTCTGGCTACTGCCTGACCGGTCTTAAGACTGATCTCTCTTTCCGTTGAAAAGCCGCCGCATATCGTCAAAATCCTTTTCATGATAATTCCTTTTTTATGTTGATAAATTATAATAAAATTTCAGGCAAATAAAAACAAAAAAGAAATTATTTTCGTGTATATGTTTATAGATGTCTTGATTGTAATAAAAAAGATCATTATATTTTATCACATCAGATAATTTAATCGGGAGAATTCTATGAAAAAATTACTTCTCTTTATAGCTATTATCGCAATATTTATTCTCTATGTTATGATAAAAAGCTTTTTTCAGTTCAGAGCTGAAGAACAAAAAGCGGATGTTTTCAAACCTTATCTCGATCAATATTTAAATTTTATTTTTGATACTAAATTAATTGAAAATCCGTATTTAAACGGAAAACTTTTAACATTGGATATTAAGAATAAAAGAATTGATGATCTAACTTTTCCAATGCTGAATGAAACGGTAAAAGCTGACTCGCCGGAAAAAGTTAAAACTCTGGTCTTAATAGAATGGTACACAGTTAAAGAAGGTGAGTATTTTGATGAAAGAACAGGCAGAAAAACAGGCAATGCTCTCAGATCCTGCGCCAATATATCTGTTATTGACATGGCCATAAAAGCTAAAATTTATCAGAGAACATTTTATGGGAACGAACCTCTAAAAACTTTTCACGGGGAAGGTGATTTTACAAGCATGCAACCTATATTCGAGATCGTTGATTTCATACATTCTCTTCCGAGAAAATAATTTATTTTTAAAATTTTTCTTGACTAATCAGATAAATATTACTACATTATAACAATTATAATAATGAGGTGAAAAATGCCGTATAAAAAATATATGACAATCCTGAAAGAAAAAGATATGAAAGTTACCCAGCAGCGGCTGGAGATTTTAAAATTTCTTGACGAAAACAGAACTCATCCGACTCTGGACAATCTTTACGAGTTCATAAAAAATAAATTTCCATCCATATCCAAAATGACGGTCTATAATGTTATTTCCTCGCTGATAGAAAACGGAATAATAAATTCCATGAGGTTTGTAAATTCCACTGAGCTGCATGTGGATTACGAAAAAAACGGTCATTATCATTTTTTGTGTAATAAATGCGGTAAAATATATGATATTCATGCAGAGATAAAGTTAGATGATATTCTTAAAAATAAAGAACATAAATTTGACGATTATCATGTAAACATATACGGAACATGCAAAAATTGTTTAAAAAAATAAATATAATTCCTTTGACCTGCTCTTTGCACTTATATATATTTAATGTAAAGACAGAAAAACTTTAATACGGAGGTATCAAAATGAAAAAGTATCAATGTGTAGTTTGCGGTTATATCTACGATCCTAAAGAAGGCGATCCTGACGGCGGCATAAAACCCGGTACAGCTTTTGAAGATATTCCCGATGACTGGGTGTGCCCTGTCTGCGGTGTAGGTAAAGAAGACTTTGAGGAGGTATAATTATGACCGTAAGGTCAATAAGCAAAGATATTTTTTCGGTCGGTGTGCTGCACTGGGACAGAAGGATATTCGATGAGCTTATCCCGCTTCCTGAAGGTACCAGCTATAATTCTTATCTTATAAAAGGAAGCGGCAAAACTGCGCTGATAGATTCTGTCGATCCCGAAAAATGGCATGAACTTGAAACTAATTTATGCGAACTCGGGATCAAAAAACTTGATTACATAATTACCAATCACGCCGAACAGGATCATTCCGGTTCAATACCCATGCTTCTCGAGAAATACCCTGAAGCGATGGTTGTAACGAATGAAAAGTGCAGAAGTTTTGAAATTGAACATCTACACATACCTGAAAATAGATTTATTGTGGTTAAGGACAACGAAACATTATCTCTCGGGAATAAAACTCTCCGTTTCCTTCTGACGCCCTGGGTTCACTGGCCTGAAACTATGGTCACATATCTTGAGGAAGATAAGATCCTTTTCTCGTGCGATTTCTTCGGATCCCATTACGCCGGTTCTGAAATGTTTGCTGGAGAAAATCCTACAGTAATTCACGGCGCTAAAAGATATTACGCGGAGATTATGATGCCTTTCCGGACTACAGTCGTGAAAAACATCGATAAAGTAACGCAATTTGATATCGGAATGATAGCGCCGAGCCACGGACCTATCTACGACAAGCCGTACATAATAATTGACGCTTACAGGGACTGGACTTCGGATGAAGTTAAAAAAGAGGTTCTTATTCCGTTCGTTTCCATGCACGGCAGCACAAGAATAATGGTTGATTACCTTGTTGACAGACTGATCAGAAAAGGTTTCTCGGTCAAACCTTTCAATCTGCCTGTAACCGACATCGGAGAACTTGCAATGTCCCTTGTTGACGCTTCAACGATAATTATCGGTTCACCCATCGTTCTTGCCGGAGCGCATCCGTCGGCTGTCTATGCCGCGTTTCTCGCTAATGCTCTCAGGCCTAAAACAAAATTCGTTTCCATAATCGGTTCGTACGGATGGGGAGGGAAAATGGTAGATCAGCTTGCGGGACTTATCTCAAATCTAAAAGTTGATATTATCGAACCAGTTCTTGTAAAAGGACTGCCGCGGGAAGAGGATTTCAGAAAGCTTGACGCGCTGATAGAAACTCTTGAAGAAAAACATAAATCATTATAGGAGTCAATATGTTAAAGAAAAAAGTTGAAGACGCTATAAATAAACAGATACAGGAAGAATTATATTCTTCATACCTGTACCTTTCAATGTCTGCATATTTCGCCAACAAAGGACTTGCTGGAATGGCGAACTGGATGGATGTCCAGCAGAAGGAAGAGAGAGATCATGCAATGAAATTCTATAACTATCTTCTCGCTCACGGATCTCAGGTAAAACTTCTGAAGATCGATGAACCCGGACATGAATGGAAATCTCCGCTTGAAGTATTCAAGGCCGGATTAAAACATGAACAGCATATCACTCAGTGTATAAACGATCTTGTTGATATAGCTGAAAAAGAAAAAGACAGAGCCACTTTCAACCTTCTTCAGTGGTATATTGACGAACAGGTGGAGGAAGAGGAAAATGCGAGGACTATAATCGAAAAACTGAGTATGATAAAAACAGATTCCAACGGAATATTCATGCTTGATAAAGAACTGGCGGCTAGAGTTTATACACCGCTAGTTATAGCTTAACATTTATAAATTAGAAATGGGGACAAGAAAATGGCAGATTTTAAACAATTTTACAAATGCGCGCTGTGCGGAAATATAGTTGAAGTGGTTCATGAAGGCGGAGGAGAACTTGTTTGCTGCGGTCAGCCGATGAATATGATCAAAGCAAATTCAATTGATGCTTCAAACGAGAAACATGTTCCTATTATTGAGAAAACCGATAAAGGCATTCTTGTTAAAGTAGGTTCGATCGATCATCCCATGGAAGACAAACACTATATCGAGTGGATCGAAGTAACCAACGGATCCTGGACTCAAAAAAAATATCTGAAACCGGGCGAAAAGCCTCAGGCGGAGTTCTGCGTTCAATACAGCGATAAACTGATCGCGAAAGAATACTGCAATATCCACGGACTCTGGAAAAACAAATAAAATTCACGGAGATGAAAATGAAACTTAAGGGATCAAAAACAGAAAAAAACTTATTAAAAGCTTTCGCCGGAGAATCTCAGGCAAGAATGAGATACGATTATTTTTCTAAACAGGCTAAAAAAGAAGGCCTTGAATCTATCAGCGCGCTTTTTGCAGAAACTTCTCTGAACGAGAAAGAACACGCGAAAAGATTTTTCAAATTTCTTGAAGGCGGAATGGTGGAGATAACAGCTATGTATCCTGCTGGGATCATAGGTACAACCCTGGAAAACCTTAAATCATCTGCAGATGGTGAACACGAAGAATGGTCAGACCTTTATCCCGAATTCGCCAAAGTAGCGGAGAAAGAAGGATTCAAGGAAATAGCCGTATGCTTTAAAAAAATTGCTGAAGTAGAAAAAGCACACGAAAAAAGATACAGAAAATTATATGAAAACCTTGAATCAGGTAAAGTCTTTGAAAAAGACGGTAAGATTACATGGAAATGCATGAACTGCGGTTATCTCCACGAAGGAAAAAAAGCTCCCGAAAAATGCCCCGCATGTTTGCATCCTCAGGCTTATTTTGAAGTTTACACGGAACCGTATTAATATATCAAATCAGGAGAATTCAAATTGAAAAAAGATGATTTCAGCGCAATAATCGACTTCGCGGTTGATAGAGAAAAAGAAGCCGTAGAGTTCTATAAGGATCTTCAGACAAAAACTAAATTCTCAGGTATGAAAGAAATGCTTAAAGAACTTGAGGAAATGGAAAAAGGTCATATAACGGCACTTCAGAGAGTAAGAGAAAAAGGTATTGATAAAATCGAAATCAAAACAGTTCCGGACCTCCGCATTTCGGATTATCTGGCCGATATCGATCCTTCTCCTGACATGGATTATCAGAATATTCTGATAGTAGCCATGAAAAGGGAAGAGAAATCAAAACTTCTTTATGAAGACCTCGCAAAGCGTTTTGCAGGGACGGATCTGGAGAAAGTCCTGACGAAGATCGCTGGAGATGAAGCCGAACATAAGCTTAAATTCGAGAAAATTTACGACGAGCATGTATTAAAGGAAAATTAAAAGCCGGGAGGCGAAAATGATTGATATTTCTGTTAAGGCCGGCGGTCTGAATCTAAAAAATCCTATAATTATCGGTTCCTGCGGATATACCGATTCTGTTGAATCTCTGAAGAAACTCGAAGCTGCCGGAGCCGGAGCCGTCGTTCTCAAATCTCTGTTCGAGGAACAGATAATGAATGAGATTTATGAAACTATCGGAGACATCAACAATATTTATTCACATCCCGAGTTAGGCGATTATGTGCGCTATTTTGAAGAAAAAGATATTGTTTCTAAATATCTCAAGCTGATAAGCGATTCAAAAAAAGCTCTTACTATCCCGGTGATCGCGAGTATCAATTGCGTGTCATCGGATAAATGGCTTGAGTTTTCTAAAGAGATCCAGAACGCCGGAGCTGACGCTCTTGAGATAAATCTGTATCATCTTCCTTCCGATCCGACTGTAACCGAGCACGGCTATCTGAATACCGCATTGCGTATAGCCAAAGAATTAAAAAAATATATCACGATTCCGTTCGGATTTAAACTCGGTTATTATTCCGATACGCTCGCAAAGGATCTTCTGACAATATCAAGAACCGATGTTTCAGCTCTGGTGCTGTTTAACAGACCTTTCTATCCCGACATCGATATTGATCAGGAAAAGATCATTTCGGGCTACCCCTATTCCGCTCCGTCAGAAATATCAACATCTCTAAGATGGGTAGCCATCCTTTCGGATTTTGCCGAGACTGACCTTATAGCAACTACAGGCGTGCACTGCGGTAAAGGGACGATCAAACAAATTCTCGCAGGCGCTAAAGCGGTTCAAATGACATCGGCGTTATATCTCAATTCATTTACCGTTATTCAGCAGTCCGTTGACGAACTCAAATCATGGATGGAAAAGCATAGTTATAAAAGATTATCCGATTTCAGAGGTAAACTGAGCAGAAAAGACAATGTGATCTACGACAGAGTACAATTTCTAAAACACAGTAAGTGAGATAAAAATGGACTTCAGGACATTATTCAAAATTTCTTACGGTATGTATATCGTCAGTTCAAAAAAAGGCGGTAAAATAAATGCGCAACTTTCAAATACAGTTGTTCAGATCTCGCCGGAACCCGCGACGATGCTTATCAGCATTTCGAAGAATAATTTCACCCACGAATGCATTTCCGAAAGCGGTGTTTTTACAATTTCAATAATTTCTGACCAGTGCGAAATGAAAGAGATCGGGCCGTTCGGTTTTAGAACAGGAAGAGATTACGACAAATTCGCAACCTGTTCTTATGAACTCGGAAAGAACGGCGCTCCGTATATAAAAGATAAAATGTGCGGCTATGTCGAGTGTGAAGTTGTGAACCGCGTTGACTGCTGCACTCACACTGTATTTATCGGCAGGATAACCGAAGCTGAGATTCTCAATCCAGATCTTCAGCCTATGACCTACGATTACTATCATAAAGAGCTGAAAGGAAAACTTTCGAAAAATGCTACGCATTATCACGCCGGAGAAAAATAACAGCCAAATTATTTAGGAGGCGGATCATGAACAGGATGATGACTATTTTTGCGGTTTTTGTTTTTACGGGTTTTATTTTAGCTCAGGAGCCTGAAATCGTTGACGGCAATAAACTGGAATCATGGTACACATACTGGGGTATAGGATACGCTACTGCGCAGTATCCGAATGAACTGCAGGATCTTCTGGACTTGCTGGAAGATCAGGACGGAGTTGAAAGAACAGAGATGGGATTTGATATGCTGGGTTTTTATTTCCCGGTAAACGAGCATCATACCGCAGTCGGATTTGTTATCAACTCGGCCGCTGACAGATTTGATATTGATGATTATTGGTTCCAGATCAATCAGTTTACTTATTCAGCAAGTCTGATGCATTATTTTAACAATACTGTAGGTAAAGGATTTTTCCTCCGCGGAGATATCGGGCTGGCAGTTCTAAGCTTCGAAGATTCAGATGATAATTCTTCAACAAGCGACAGCGGGATCGGAGTTCTAGTCGGAGGAGGTTACGGTTTTAACATCGGTTCAGGCACGAGGATCTCTGCGAATCTTAATTACAGCTACAGAAGCGTAGAGGGCGATGAATGTTCAGCTTTGGGGATCACAGCAGGATTTATGTTCTAAATAAAATTTCACTATAAACGATCAACCTTATTTCTCAACTCTGTTGAAAAATCACGCAGCTGACTACCTGTTTATTTTTATTATTTATCCTTTTTCTTCTTTATTGTTATCTCTATTGAATCGGTTATTGTGTTTGTTCCGTCAGTAACTTCAATAAAAAGACTATCAGTACCTGTTACATTTTTAACGCTCTGAATATAAAGGCTTTCGGTGCCTATATACATTTCATCATAAATCACAGTATTAACTTTATCTCTCTTAGTTTTTACGCTGTAACTTACCCAGTCTCCGTTTGGATCATGGAAATATTCATTGAGCTTAAAAGATATATCTTCAAAATTCTTTTCTGCTGTTATATCCGGTATTTTTTTTATAATCTCTGGAGAATGATTACCCACTGCAATATTAAGTTTTGTAGAATATGATCTTCCGTCAATTTCAATTTTAACATCCGCAGTGGTAAGACCTTTTTTACCTTTGATTGCTTCAATAATCAATACACTATCTTTTAATTCTATTTTAACAATATCGTTTCTATTTAATGAAACTTCGTAAGACGCCGGTTTCAAAGATTCTGATGAGTATAATCCTGATAAATTAATTCTTTCTGATAATGAAGTCTCCATATTTATAACAAAAATTGAATCTGTTGCGGCTCTAAATCGTCTCTTTGAATAATTAAAGCGGATATCAGTACTGTCGTTCTCTACAATAACCGGAATTCTTAACCAATATCCCTCAGCGATATTGTCTGTAACAGATAGCTCGATCTCCGATCTTCCGAATTTGTCCTTTTTACTTTTAACTTTTAGTATATTATTTTTAAGAGAAGTTTCTATTATATCTTCATCATAATAGCTTGATCCAACATTATATTTAATGCTGTCGCCCTCCGGATCAGTGAAATAGTCATTCAGATCAATTGTTAATTCTCCAAAATCCTCTGTCAATTCCGAAAGAAATTTCATGTCAGTTTTATATACAGGTGCATTGAAAGGCAATACTTTTATCTTAAATTTTATTTCTTTAGTATCCTTTCCGCCGAATTCAGTGCCCCCGTCATCGGTTACCTTTACAGTAATAATTGCTTCTCCGTTCAATGTGCCTTCCAGAACAAAATACATTATTGCCGTTGAATCACCCTGTGTGTATTCGATCTTAATGCTGTCAACAGGAAGAAGTTTATCGTTACTGCTTGAAAATTCAATACTTTTCACTTTTTGTTTTAAAGAAGGATACTGAACATCATTTTCACCATTAGTTATCCCGGTAAGTATAACTCTGCCATAAGGATAATGTTGAAGTACTTCTCGGGAATTGATTTTATCAATTGTCGGCGGAAGATTAGTCGTTGAATACACTTCAAGTGTTCTCATTTCAACAATTCGGAAACTCTTTTCTGTATTTGATAAAGGATCATTCTTATATCTTGCACAGAGACTTATCCAGTTATTACCTTCCATACCATACCATAAAAATTTATAAGTCCTTTTCAAGCTGTCCTCACTGATCTCAAAAGGGGGATCTAAGACCGGTTTACAAACCTCGTTTGTTAAACTGTCACCGTTTGTTAAAAGCTCAACTCCTCCGAAACGGTCAGGATTTACTGACTGAGGGACTGATACAAGTAAGGTATCTGGTTTACCTGAATCTAAAACCAAAGCACCGGAATGTTCAAAATATATCGGACGGTAAAAATTACACCGCATTATATTCTCATATTCATTGGTCATTTCATTTGGATATTTATAATGACCTATAATCTTCACTTGATATAGACCTGAATTAAAAGTGGAAAAATCCCATTTGAAAATTTCTTCCTTTTGGGGTTCATTTATTTCAGTCAATAATATCCATTCATCATCTTTCTGCTCGTCAAGATAATATAGAAACACTTTTTCAGGCATTACCTCCTTATGCTCAACATCATTCCATGCAGAAGTTACATTGATACTGGTTTTAATATTGTAAACTCCGTTCTTCAAGTCTGAAATATCAATATAAAAACAACCGTCTCTGTAATTACTTTCCAGATCATCAATATTGAAAGTGACAGGATTCATATAACCTTTAGCTGATGCTACAACTGTATCAGGAAATATTCGAATAGTTAGTATAAGTACTAAAATAATTATCAAATCTCTCGCATTATTTATCACTTTTCTCATAAACTGCCTTATTTTCATTTATTACATAAGTTTTTTAAATCTCGGTCTTTTCGGAGCAATATCACCGAGTCTCTGTTTTTTCTTCTCTTCATAATCGGCGAAGTTTCCCTCGAAGAAAACGACTACTCCGTCGTCCTCGAATGAAAGGATATGGGTTGCGAGTCTGTCGATGAACCATCTGTCGTGCGATATAACAAGCACACACCCCGCGAAGTTCTCTATCGCCTCTTCAAGCGCTCTTAAAGTATTGACATCTATATCGTTCGTCGGCTCGTCAAGAAGTATTACATTACCGCCTTCCTTTAGTGTTATAGCCAGATGAAGCCTGTTCCGTTCCCCGCCTGAGATCATGTAAACTTTCTTCTGCTGATCAGTTCCTGAAAAATTGAACCGGCTGATGTACGCTCTCGCGTTCACTTCCGTTCCGTTTATATTCAGTATTTCATTGCCCTGGCTTACAACCTCATAGATGGATTTTTCCGGTAAGAGATCCTTGTGGGACTGATCAACATAAGCCAGCTTGACTGTTTCACCGATAGTGATCGTTCCCTCATCCGGCTTTTCCTCTCCCATTATCATCCTGAAAAGAGTTGATTTACCTACACCGTTCGGCCCTATTATACCGACTATAGCGTTTTTGGGCACGCTCAGGCTCAATCCGTCAATTAACTCTTTATCTCCGAATCCTTTCTTCAGGTCTTTGATCTCGATAACCTGATCTCCCAGCCTTGGACCCGGCGGTATGAAAAGTTCAAGCTTCTGTTCTTTTTCTTTTGTCTCGACGGAATTCATTACTTCGTAGGCATTCAGCCTTGCTTTTCCTTTTGCCTGACGGGCTTTCGAGCTCATTCTTGTCCATTCAAGCTCGCGCTTTAATATTTTCTGTCTTTTTGATTCCTGTTTTTCTTCGACTGCAAGTCTGGCAGATTTCTGCTCCAGCCATAAGCTGTAATTGCCTTTCCACGGGATTCCGTCTCCCCTGTCGAGTTCTAATATCCAGCCTGCCACATTGTCAAGAAAATATCTGTCGTGCGTAACGGCAATGACTGTTCCGGGATAATTGTGAAGGAACTGCTCGAGCCAGTAAACGCTTTCCGCGTCAAGATGGTTCGTAGGCTCGTCAAGAAGCAGAATGTCAGGCTTGCTAAGCAGTAATCTGCACAGAGCGACCCTTCTTCTTTCACCGCCTGAAAGGACTTTTACGCTCATATCATCGGGCGGACACCTGAGTGAATCCATCGCGACCTCGAGGGTATGATCAAGATCCCATGCGTCCAGATGATCCATTTTCTCCATCAGTTCGCCCTGCAGTTCGATAGCTTTGTTCATCTCATCGTCCGTTATTGACGGATCGCCTAATTTCGCGCTCACTACCTCGAAAGCTTTTACGACATCGACGATGTTCTGCAGACCTTCCTGCACTGCTTCCTTTACTGTTTTTGTTTCGTCAAGAATGGGTTCCTGAAGCAGATACCCTATTTTATATTCCTTATCGAATGTAACTTTGCCCTCTATATCCTTATCAAGACCCGCGATGATCTTTAACAGGCTTGATTTGCCGGCTCCGTTAAGTCCGAGAACGCCTATTTTGGCTCCGTAATAAAAAGAGAGCCAGATATTGTTCAGCACTTTCTTCTGCGGCGGATATATTTTGCTTACGCCTTCCATTGAGAATATTATTTTGTTGTCGGCCATAATTTATCCTTTAATTTATTATTCTATGAAGTATGCTAATAACCCGGCGAACAGAAGCGCGGGAACAAGATTGAGTATCTTTAATTTTTTTATTTCCAGAATGTTAATTCCCAAGCCGATGAGCATTAATCCACCAACGGCGGAAACTTCGTTGATGACAGGCTCGGTCAGATAATTCTGAGCCATTCCTGCCAGAAGGGTAAGCCCTCCCTGATAAAAAAGAAGCGGTACAGCCGAAAAAAGCACTCCTATACCTAAAGTTGACGCGAGAGCTATCGCTCCGAATCCGTCGAGGAACGATTTTGCCATCAGAAGCGTAGGTTCTCCACCCAGCCCTTCCTCAATAGATCCGAGAATAGTCATCGAACCCATACAGAAAAGCATGAACGCTGTAATAAAACCTTCAGTGAATTTATCATTCTTCGAGCCTATTTTTTTCTTTCCCCAGTCGCTGATTTTTTCCATCCTCTTTTCGATATCTGCTAATTCGCCAAAGATCGCCCCGAGAACTATGCTGAAAACCATTATCAGCACATTACCGGTTTTCATCGCCATCGTAAATCCGATATACAGCGTAAAAAGACCTATTCCCTGAAAAGTGGTTTTAGTAATTCTTTCAGGCATTCTGGAATGGACCATCACGCCTATCAGCGCTCCTCCTATTACCGTGCCCGTATTGACTAAAGTCCCCAACATAATCTAATTCTGAACAACCTTTCTATTTTATACGGACAGTAAAATAATAAATAATTATACTTTTATCTATCTTAATTTTTTATATTGTATCAAAAATAAACTTCGGGCGCGGTTATGAAGAATCAGAAGGATTTAATAAGAAAAACGGCAGAAAATTACTCGTCTTCAGAGAAAAAGGGAAATATATTTGTCGGGTTTGACGGCTTTATTGACAACATTCTTATACCTGTCAAAGACAGAAAAGACAATAAAAATTTTGTACCGATGAACGAAATATCCGTATTTGCCGACAGGATAAAAAGCGGGGCGGGAAAGAGTATAAATATTGAGATAGTGAAAGTAAGATCCAGCATGGGCGGAAACGGCCCGATCATGGCGAATTCGCTCGCTCTGCTGGGCAATAATATTGATATCATCGGTTCAATGGGAAAAGACGAGATCCTTCCGATATTCAGACATTTTACGGACAGATGCAGAACAGCGGTCACATTCTGCGAACCCGGTATAACCGACGCATTTGAAATGAATGACGGCAAGATCATGTTCAATTACCCGCAAAGCGTTCTTGATATCAGCTGGGATAAGATCATAAGGGCTGTGGGAAAGGAAAGGATGAAAGGGATAATAATCTGCAACTCGTACTTCGCGTTCGTGAACTGGACGATGATACCACTAATGAACGATATTTTAATTCATCTGACCGAATTGTTTTCCGGAATGGAAGACAGAAAGACAGTTTATATCGATCTCACCGATCCGAAGAAAAGATCCCGCAAAGATCTTCGCGACTGTATGGATATTTTTCTGAATATGCAGAAATATGCAGATGTCATCCTGGGACTAAACGAATCTGAAGCCGTACAGGTAGCTGAAGTAATGAGCGCAAAAACCGGATATGTGAATATAAAAGAGCTTTCTGAAAATATTTATAAAGAACTTTCTCTGAAAGCGATCGTGATCCACAGCATAAAACAGGCTGCAGTATGCGCGGCTGAAGGTTCATTAATAGTTGACGGACCTTATACGCCTGAACCCAAATTATCAACAGGCGCGGGAGATATTTTCAACGCCGGATTTTACGCGGGATATATTGCCGGACTGTCGCTGGAAGAATGTCTGATTACGGGAGTATCGAACTCGGGATATTATGTAAGAAATGAAAAACCTGCCGACAGGCAGGCTTTGATAAATTTCATGAAATCCATGACAGTGTAATACTTGTGGGGATAACTGGACTTGAACCAGTGATCTCTAGCTTGTCGAGCTAGCGCTTTAAACCAACTAAGCCATACCCCCAATGAACGAACCGCAATTTTAACAAAATTTCTATAAAAAGTCAACCATGATTTTTAAGTTTATTCTAAACTTAAGAGTATCAGACCTATAAAAATACCCGCTATTCCTGCAACTTTCGGCACAGTCCATTTTTCCTTGAGCACGAGAATGCTGAGAATTGAAGCGAAAAATATTCCGGCCTGCCTGAAAGCAGTTACGAATGTGACATTAACCGGAAGAGTCATTACTTCAAGTACAAGAATATAGGCGGCGTATATAGCAATTCCCGAAAAAGCCGCTGACTTCAGCATCGACATGCCTCCTGCGGTACTTTTTCTGTCAAAAAACATTATGCCCGCCCATAACATTAATGATGCTGAAACAGCCTCGAAAAACTCGTAAACGGCTATAATATGCACGCGTGATATTTCAGATCCCGCCTCTCCTGTCATCATCTTTATCGCCAGATCGTCAACGGTCATATAACCTGCTGTTCCGCATGCCGCAAAAAGGATCATCAGACCTGCTTTTGTGCGGTAGTATTTCGTGCTGAATGACCTGAAATTCTGCAGCGGAAGCATGAACGATCCGGCGACGATCAGAATTATTCCTGCTGTCATAAGAGGATTGAATTCAGCTACTTTGCCGGACGCGAGACTGATGAAAGCAACGAGAACGATAGGAAGCGACCTGAGCACGGGATAAGCCACCGAAAGATCTCCGCCTCTGTATGCGCCGGCAAGTCCGAAAAAATATACGGCCTGAAAAAAGCCCGTAAGAGCCAGCATTACCCAAACTACCGGAACATATACTTCAGATACATCGCTCCACCATAAAACGGCCGGAGAAAGTATCATAACACCCGCAGTATTGGCTATCAGAAAATAAAATGCCGTCGGTTTTTGTTTCTTGCTTGCCACATTCCATACCGCGTGTATCAGAGAGGAAATTATGAGAAGAAATACGGCGAAAAACGTCATGTCTGATATCCTATTTTATTACATCGAAGAACTTTTTTCTGAAGCTGTCCGCTTTTTTTGCTGTCTTGCTTATCTTTTCTGCGCCTTTTCCTGAATTTATATATTCTTTTAACAGTTTTCCTTCTTCAGCGCATTCCAGATCCCTTATCGGGAAATACTCCCTGATCAGAAAGTAAGCGTATTTTACATACCTGAACTGACCGTAAACATGAACCGCTTCGCCCGGAAGAGCCTCAACAGCCGTAGTCCGGAATTTTTTTACCGCTTCAGCTATATCTTCAAATGCGTTGCTCTGCGCAAATGCCACGGTATAGTACCATCCGAAAAGCCTACCGTTAGTGACTCCGTGAGAATCGCCTGAACCGATGACGGGGATCTTTCTGTATTTAAGCTGTCTGTCAGCCCAGTAGGCTACGGTCAGTCCGTTGGATTCTGTCTCGGATTTATGATATCCGCCTATCAGCTCAAGAACATCAAAACAGCCTGTTTTAAAAAGATATTCGGTGATCCTTTCATCAACATCGTATTTATTATAAACGAACCAGTGGGGATGGCAGAAAACGCCGATGCCGTTAATTTTCCTGATCCTGTTGAAACACCAGATGCAGGAAGCGCATGAATGTCTGATATCTTCAGGAATGTCATGACCGGTAATTTTCTCAATTTTTTTAACACCTTCAATATATTCAGGGCTGCCGAACATTTTATTGATGCTCTGAGATCCGCCGAAGTTGATCATGTGAACTCTGTTTCCGGGAGGATGTATCTCTTCACCGGGAAAAATATTTAAACCTGTATTAATATCCCGAAATGCGTGTATAGCCTCAATTGACGGTTCGTATTTATAATGATCCGTTATGGCTATAAAATCCATGCCGATCTCTCTTGATGAAGCCGCGGCAAAAGCGGGAGTGTCTTCCCCGTCCGACTGATCGGTGTGCATGTGAAGATCTCCTTTCAGCGGTTTAAGCCAGAACAGATCATCTTCAAGAGCATACAGTCTGACGCTTCCTTCATCTGTACCGCATTTCAGCATCAGAGTATATTCCATTTCCTTTGAAAAGAATAATTCCGAACTTACAATATTCCTTTTAATACTGAGATTTTCTTTAAAAACATCACCGCCTTCAGAAGGAATCAGCGTAAGTTCCGCGGAAACTCCGTCATGCTGGCTCGCAAATTTGACGCTGATCTTTGTCCGTCTGCCTGCTTTTACGATCCTCGGAAACACTTTAAAATCCATACTCTAAATCCCTTAATGATAACAATATTTAATAATAAACAACCGATAAATCAACATGTTAATACAGTTTTTTAACGCTTTACCCGAGTATTTCAGCATTTCATCGGAGTCCAATTTGAATATGAAAAATTTATTAATATCTTACCTGTGTAAGTTAAAGAACCCTTAAAAAAAGGAGCATAAAATGAAGATAGACAAAACAAATGAAACAGTAAACAGCAAAATGACAATTGAAGATCAGAAAGCTATTGAAGCTTTGAACCTGCACTTCAAATTCAGACAGAACATGTCAAAGATCAAATCCCATTTCGGATTCTGAAACGATTCTCCACATCACTCACTCCTCAGCAAAAAAGAAAGGGACCTCAAAAAAGGTTCCTTTTTTATTATGTATCTTATCTCTAAGCTCCTTTTCTTCAAATTTCTCTACTTCATTCTTTTCCATAACATACTTTCCTATATTACTTTTCAAGCAATATAACAATATAACAGGGATGAGTGCCAGATAGTGTCACTCACAACATATTTTGAAATTTATTTTGAAATATTTACGCTTAAATTATTTAAAATTGCATAATCCTACGCCTAAGATCTTTATTTATTTTTTGCGATCGGTTTTAACTGACAAGTAAGTCAGTGTCGCCACAATCTGCTTTCCATACTTAAAAGATGAATAAAAGATGTCTAAATATCTCTGATTTTCTTTTCACCGCAATTAATGCGGAGAATAGAAGGTTTATTCTCCGCAAAAGCAAACTTTTAAATCACTTCGAACCATACTTCGTCGGATTTTCCTTCTGAATCTATTACTTTGAGAGTGTGCCTGCCTTTTTCCAGATTGACCGACAGGCTGTGATCTGTTTCCGTCAGACCGAAATATATTCCGTCAATATACCAGTAAACTTTAGAATCTTTTCTTGTATGGGCGGTGTCGAGTTTTAATTTTTGGACTGCGCCTCCGATATCGGTCGGGATATATACTCTTGAACCGTTTACCGGATAAATTATGCTTATATCGCTGCCGCTTTCGAGCGAAGGGCAGGATAATTTATGCGCTGGGATCCTGAATACTTCAGAACCCGCTTTCTGCATGGTTCTTGAAACGAGCGACGGATATTTAAGAATGATTTTTTCCTTATGTCCTTTATCCCAGCAGAGAGAGCATACCTGTTCGCTTTCGTCCGATGATATGAATATTTTCTCATGATACGGGCAAACAGGCAACGGTGCGCTGTGTTCCGGCATTAAAACGGCTTCTGTTTCTGTACAGTTTTCCGAAGGCTGATAACCTGTAGATCTGCATACACTGACGGTTTTGATCTCGTTTGCAGGCGCGTAAAAAGGTTCGACTGTTCCCGAGCTGATTTTATTAAAGATATCAAAAAGTACCGGGCCGGCTGATTGAGAGCCTGACAGTTCCTTGTTGGTTTCGCCGTCAAAATTCCCCACCCAGACACCGACAGTCCATTCGGTAGTAACTCCGAGAGCCCACGCGTCTTTATGAGCGTAGCTCGTACCTGTTTTCCAGGCTACGGGTCTTGAATTTTCAAACATATTCCAGAAATATTCTATTCCCGGTCTTTTTACATCCTCTAAGATTTTCAGGATGATATATGATGCCCCTTTCGAGATCAGCTGCTTCTTTTCTTTATCAGGCTCATTCTCTAATATTTTCAGACTGCCGAATTCCCCATAGTTACCAAGCCCTCTGAAAAGGCTGACGACATCCCAGAGGCTTGTTTCCGCGCCTCCGATGATAAGAGAAAGCCCGTAGTCATCCGCGGGTCTGTATAAAGTTCTGACACCCATTTTTTTCAGAGCTTCATAAAAATGGCCGATGCCGAATTTTTTCAGCATGATCACTGCGGGAACATTAAGCGATCTTGTGAGAGCTTCCTTCACGCTGACAAGACCAGAAAATGTATCATCAGCGTTCTTGGGCGAAAATGAAGATATATTTATCGGGATATCTTCGATAAGCGAATTTTCGCAGATCATTCCCTCGTCAATGCATCCCGCGTAAAGGAACGGTTTTAAGATCGATCCTGAAGAACGGGCTGCCTGAACTCCGTCAACCTTGCCTGCGTGGCCGTTATCCCAGTAATCCTGCGATCCTGCATAAGCTCTGATCCTGCCGGTCTTTGTTTCGCAGACTAGAACGGACATGTTCCTTATGCCTGAATTTAAAAGATACTGCGAATGCCTTTTTACGATAGCGTCGGCATCAGACTGCATATTTGAATTTATAGTCGATCTGATCAGATAATCCTTTGAATTTCTAGTGCAGAATTCAGCCGCGTGAGGCGCCGATTTCGGAAATGAATACGGTCTTATTATCACTTTTTCCAATAGCGATGTTTTATAAATTTCCTGCGGAATTATTTCCTTATCGTACAGCTTTTTTAGCAGAATATTTCTTTTCATGATAAGCCTTTCATGATTGATCCCGGGACTCATGCCGCCGGGTGAATTCGGGAGCACAGCGAGAAGAGCGGCTTCAGCCCAGCTTAATTGTTCCGCGTATTTCCCGAAGTATTTTAAAGATGCTGTCTGATAGCCGATTATATTCCTTCCGTACGGCGCTCTGTTAAGATAGCTGCCGAGAATTTCCTCTTTACTTAAAAGCACTTCGATCTTGATGCTCTGAAGGCTTTCGAAGATCTTATTGAAATAAGTTCTTCTCTTCGGGTTTGTTATCCTTGCGAGCTGCATCGTTATCGTGCTTCCGCCGCTTATAGTTTTTCCCTTTTTGATATTCAGATATACTGCTCTGGCTACGGCAACAGGATCGATCCCCGGATGATAATAGAATCTGCCGTCCTCAAAATTTATCACGCACACTTTAAGTTTTTCCGGAACAGGCATATCTTTTGCGGGATAGACAAACTGCTCATCTTTGTTTAAAAAAAATCTGAGGATCTCGCCGTCAGAATCAAGCACGACCTTGCTGTAATATCCATTTTTAGGTTCAAGATGCAAAGGAATAAATACAAGCATCAGAATGAATAATATTATTATGCTGAAAAAAAAGACTAAGGTATTCTTTTTATTACGGTTTTTCACCATACCGGATTCCGGATTCTGCTACTGAGGAACTTTCGATGCGACCGTTAATCCATATCTCAGATTCTGCCAGATCAATATCATCGTCCCATATAATCCCGTAACCACCGGAATCTACCTTTACATTTCGAAAAAATATTTCATTTTTTAATGGTTTAAAAGTGTCTTTTTCCAGTAATGGTTTGCAATCATATATTCTCACATCTCCGTTTAAAAATAATGTTCGGATCTGATAATCCTGAAGAACTTTTATCTCTTTAATTTTTGGATAACTCATTATTCTAACCCCGGAAGTTTAACAATTACTTTTGTATCCCACATTTTTTTTAATTCAATTTTATATTTTTCCGCCCATTCTTTTATTAGATTCTGAGCTTTTACAGGCAGATCACCTTCTATCATTTCTAAATTATTGATATCGTAAACTCCATTATATTCGTTGTAAACGGCATGAAAGTGAGGAATTCCATGCTCATTAAAATACATTTTGATTAGAATTCCATAAAATCTTGCAATAACCGGCATGAAGTCTTCTCCCATTTAAATACCACTTTCAATATAATACCACTTTCTCTTTTTTGCAATATTGAATAGCTTATTTTCTTTAAGTTCATACCTATTTTCTGATCACTTCGACTTTCATGCCCGGTTCAAGAGCGTAAAAATCCTTACTGTACATAGATTCAGCAATTGTCGGGGATAGATAGAATTTGCCGGGTGAAACAGCTCTTAAGTCTATCTCGAATTCGACCTCTTTTGTATCTTTAGCCATGTCGAAGAACCACATTACCCTGTCGTCCCTGATGTCCGTATATCTGATATACTGGCTGGACTGATAGGTTTTATTAGAATAATATCCCGATTTTGTGCTTGAAGCTGATGTATAGGCCGAAGCGTTTTCAAGCCTTTTGTTCTCGATCTCCCAGCCTGAAGGAATTATCTGAACAAGTGCCATGTTGCTCAGGTTGTTGGCGTAAGTCTTCTTTACTTTTATTTTAAGTTTGAATGTTTCGCCCTGCGGAATTACTGACGCGTCAGGCTTTACCGAACCGGTAATGAATGTTCTTTCTATCACGAGACCTTTCCCTTCTCTTTTATCCGCAGGTTTTAACGGAATGCCGTCATAATTCAGGCTGATGAAGCATTTCTCGAGCTGTGAAGACTGATCAACGCTTACAGTAATATTTTTTGATACCTTCGTGAAATTCTGGGTGAATGATGTTTCCTTTACAGTAAATACAGCTTCCTTTTCCGATGAGGGTTTTATAATTCCCGAAAGCTTTGCATTGGAGTTAAAATATCCCGGATATTTTTCCATGAATTTCCCGAATGAAAGCATAATAAATCCCAGTGACTGGGTTGAAAACCATTCGTCGGAATTGATCTCGTCAACGAGATTCGAGTAAAGTTCAGCTGCTTTAGCCTCATTACCCATTTCGCACAGGCCGGTCAGAATAACCGCTTTATCCCTTTCTGCCGAACCGAATGTCCCAGAAAGCTCGATATAATTATCCGTTATCGTTCCGGCAAGACCGGATATGGTTTTTGCGGTCTCGTTTACTCCTGCATACTTATAGCTTACGGCGAGCATCATTTTCTCCGTATCGTCAAGGTACGGCAGGTTTGTCTCCTTCATGATGTTCATCGCGCCTATTTCAGGATCGCCGGCAAGAGCGAGAACATACAGCCTGTATATCTGCATTCTTACCATGTAAACGGTGTCATAATATATCTGCTCGTTTTTCCTGCTCATGACAGGACCGAGACTGCTGACCTTATACTTGATCGCGGCTGATTGGGAGCTTCTTTTCCAGTTGTCGAACATGTCAGCAGGCACAAAATAGCCTTTTTTCTTAGCCTCGGTAATGAAATGCCCGGCATAAATGTCAGACCAGCCGCTGTAATA
>Ga0209262_10000408_pt1 | contig 20128 bp, 11 predicted proteins | sample Lowcelwee11metaG_FD_187171 | JGI IMG/M metagenome (GOLD analysis project Ga0209262, IMG submission 187171) | Freshwater pond sediment microbial communities from the University of Edinburgh, under environmental carbon perturbations - Low... | ecosystem: Environmental > Aquatic > Freshwater >...
AAAAGATCGCCATTTCGCGCCTCGACTACGGCAAGCTGGTCAGCCTCGACGAGCTGCGCGCCGCGTTCGCCAGCGATGGCATGAATCACCGCCTGAGCGGCGTGCGCGGCAAGTTCGGCGAGACCGCCGTGGCCGGCGAAATGACCCTGGGCGGCGATGCGCCGTTGCCGGTGCAGGCCAGCGCGACACTCTCCGGGCAGATTGACGAGCAGCCGGTGCGCGTGGTCGCCGAGGCCGCCGGACCGCTCGAACGCATTGTTCTGAAAGTGTCGGCAGCCGAGGGCTTGCGCGGTGACGGGCAGGCCACGCTGACCCCCTTCGCCCGCCATGCTTTCGCCGAGGCGCAACTGGCGCTGGCCGATGTCGATCCTGCTGCGTGGATAGCCGGCGCGCCGGTCGCTCGCCTGACGCTACGCGCGCAGATCAGGCCGGACGACCGCCAGGACGTCGCGCTGACCGGCGATTTCAGCGTCGGCAACGCCATGGCCGGCCCCCTCGACCGCCAGCGCCTGCCGCTGGAAAGCTTGAGCGGCCGCTTCGACTGGACCGACGACGGTATCCGCATCGCCGGACTCCAGGCGGCCCTGCCGGGGCAGGGGCGGCTGCAGGGCGGCGGCAACTGGCGCAACAACAACCTCGCCCTCGATCTTGAAGCCAGCGCCGTCGATGCCGTGCAAGTGGCCAGCGTGTTGCGGTCGACCCGTCTGAACGGGCCGATTTCGGCCCGCATCGACGCCGCGCGCCAGCAGTTGTCGATCAAGCTTACCGACGCCCGCTTCATGCTCGCTGCCGACGCCGCTCACGAGAACGGCCGGGTCAGCGTGTCGCGTCTCGAACTGGGGTCCGGCGAGGCGCGCCTGACGCTGCGCGGCGAACTGGATATGGCCCGGAACATGGCGTTTTCCGCCACCGGCGAGCTGATGCGCTTCGACCCCAGGCGTTTCGCGCGGGTGCCGGCCGCCCTGCTCAACGGTACGCTTTCGGCCAGCGGCAGCCTGCGGCCGCGCCCCGTCGTCGTCGCGCAATTCGCGTTGCGCGACAGCCGGCTTGCCGGCCAGCCGCTGACCGGACGCGGCGACCTCGCCATCGACTGGCCGCGTATTCCGCGCGCCGACGTGGAACTGGTGGCCGGCCCGAACCGCCTGACGGCGCGCGGCGCCTTCGGCCAGGCCGGCGATACGCTGCGCGTCGACGTCGCGGCGCCGGACCTCAAGCCTTACGGGCTGGACGGCAGCCTCGCCGGCCACTTACAGCTGGGTGGCACGACGGCGCAGCCGACGCTGGCTGTCGACCTGGCGACGCCACGCCTCGGGCTGCCCGGCATCGGGCGCCTCAAGGAAGCTAGCCTGATCGCCGACCTCGGCAGCCAGCCGGACAGCCCGCTCAAGCTCGACGTGCGCGTCGCGACCTTCGACGGTGTCGACCAGCCGGGGATGATCAGGAAACTGGAGGTACATGTGGCCGGCACTCGGCGCCAGCACAGCTTGCGGCTGGCCGGGGAAATCACCGGCCAGAATGCCTTGAAGCTGGCGGCCGAGGGAGGACTGGCTGATCCCGGCCGGCAATTGCAGTGGTCGGGCCGTCTGCTCGAGGCCAGTCTGGTCGCCGGGGAACGCTTCCGTTCGTTCACGCTGAACGAACCAGCGGCAATCACGCTGGACGCCGCTGCCTGGCGCGTCGGGCCGCTGCTGCTCACGGGCGATGCCTGGCAACTGCGCCTGCAGGCCGCTGCCGGCCCACAACGGCTGCAGGCCGAGGTGAACGGTCGCGGCGCGCGTCTTGGCAACATCACGGGGCAATTCGAGGCAACCATGCGCGATGCGTGGACGCTCGACCGCCAGGCTGCCTGGCAAGGTGCGTTGCGGACCGATATTCCCGATCTTGCCTGGGTCGCCGAGTTGCTGGGTGAGACCTGGAAGAGCGGCGGTCGCTTCAACGGCGAACTGAAGCTGGCCGGCACCCCCGAGCGTCCGCTGGCGTCCGGACACTTTACCGGCGAGGCACTGGCGCTGACGCTGCCGGAGCAGGGCATGCGCCTGACCAACGGGGTACTCGATGCGCGGCTCGATGACAACCTGCTGCGCGTCAGCCGGCTGGCCTTCGACAGCCCCTTGCAGCCGGCGCCGCGTCCCCTGCAGCGGGCGACGGGCGAGGCGCTGGAAAAATTGACGGCGCGCCCCGGGCGCCTCGAAATTGCCGGTCAAATGCGCGTCGACCGCGGCAACGGGGAGGCCACCCTGGATCTCAGGCTGGAGCGCGTCGGCGTGTACCAGCTTCCCGGTCAGTGGATGCTGCTGTCTGGCGACAGCACGATTTCCCTGCTCAAGGAGGCCCTGGCAGTGCGTGGTCGCCTGGCGGTCGATGCCGCCTTCTGGCAGATGGCGCCACCGGGCGCGCCCCGACTTTCCGACGACGTGGTGGTCAAGAGGGCTGACGGTGATCCAACACCGAGTGTATTCCGGCCGCGGCTCGACCTCGACCTGGAAACCGACCTTGGTCGGAATTTCCACTTCCGCGGCCTCGGACTGGAAACCCGCCTCGCCGGCAGTGTCCGCCTGCTCGCCGAGGGCCGCGACCTGCCGCGGGCGAGCGGCAGGATCCGCACGCAGGGCGGTCGCTATGAAGCCTTCGGCCAGCAACTCGAAATCGAGCGCGGCATCCTGACTTTCCAGGGGCTGCTCGACAACCCGGCGATCGATGCGCGGGCGGTGCGCCGCGGGCTGGCGGTCGAAGCCGGTGTGCAGATCAGTGGCACCGTGCAGCGGCCGGTCGTCCGGCTGTTTTCCGACCCCGACCTGCCGGATGTCGAAAAACTGAGCTGGCTGGTTCTCGGCCATGGCCCGGAGCAGGGCGGCGAGGGTGCCGCCATGTTGCTGCTCTCGGCTGCCGGCAGCCTGTTCGGCAATGATTCGGGCGGCCTCGTGCGGCAGATCAAGCAGGGCTTCGGCATCGACGAATTCAGCGTGCGTCAGGGCGACATCGGCGGCAATGGCGGGCGCCAGATCGGCAGCCGGGTGGTCGGCAGCAGTTTCAGCACGACGTCCGGGAGCAGCGATCAGGTTCTCAGCGTCGGCCGCCGCCTGTCGAGCAATGTGCTGCTCTCCTATGATCAGATGCTGGGCCGTGCGGGCAGCGTCGTCAAGCTGACCATGAACCTCAATCGTCAGGTATCGCTGGTCGCCCGCGCCGGCAGCGACAATGCGCTGGATGTCCTGTACACCCTGACTTTCGGCGAATCCACCAGGCGCCAGCGGGCGGATTCCGCGCGCTAGTTGGCGGGTTCGGCGGCGGGTGGCACCATGCGCACCGGCAGCGCCTCGGCGACGCTGACGCGTATATCGCGCTGCGGGAAGGGGATCGCAATCCCGGCCGCGGCCAGGCGTTTTTCCATCATGAAGCGCAGGTCGCTGTCTACCCGGCGGCCGCTCAGGGTCGGCGACAGCTCGACCCAGAAGATCAGCACCATCAGGATGGCGTTGTCGGCGAAATCCTCAAGATAGACTTCCGGCGGCGGCTCTTTGAGTACCTGTCCGTGTTCCAGTGCGCAACCGACGATGACGTCGGCCGCCTGGCGCACCGGCGAGCCGTAGGCGATGCCGATCTTTATTTCGCGGCGGATGCGCGAGTTGGAATAGGTCCAGTTGACCACCTGGTTTTCGAGGAAGGTCGAGTTCGGCACCAGCGCCTCGACGCCGTCGAAGCTGCGCACCGTCGAGGCGCGCAGGTCGACGGCGGTGACGTGGCCGGTGGTGCCGCCGATGGCGATGATGTCGCCGACCCGGATCTTGCGCTCGAAAAGGATGATGATGCCGCTGATCACGTTCTTGATGATCGTCTGGGTGCCGAAGCCGATGCCGATGGCCAGCGCGCCGCCCATGAAGGCGAAGGCAGTGAGCGGGATGCGCGCCAGGTTGAGGATCAGGATGATCAGCACGACCGATACGGCGATCATCAGCCAGCGCCGCATGACGCTGGCCACCTGGGGGTCGACCTTGAAACGCCTGACCATCAGGCGCCCCAGTAAGCGAGTCAGCATCGCGAACAGCCAGTAGGCAAAAGCGTAGAGCAGCAGTACCCCGATGCTCTTGCCGACCGTCACGCCGTAGGAGGTGGTGACCGTCTTGCCTTCGACGACCGTCGAATCCTCGACCGCGAACAGTTCGAAATTCCAGACCTGCTTCATCAGACCGACGGCTTGAAGCGCAATGACTTTCCAGTCACGAGGTGCAGCCGATTTGGCGGATACGCCGAAATCGCCCATCCAGCGCCCCAGTTGCCGGTCCATCTTGGTGACAGCCAGTTCGACGCGCTGTATCGCCTGCACGCGCTGCTTCTGCGTTTCGAGGATGGCCGCTTCGCGGGCGGTGGCTTCGCTGTCGAGCAGGGCGTCCTTGAGCCGCAGTTCCTGTTGAGCGATCGCCTCCTGTTCAGTTGCTTCAAGCTCGCGCAGGAGTGGGCGCTTGGTCTCCAGGTCGGCCTTGATCCGGCCCAGTTCGGCGATGGCGGATTCCCGCGCTGCTGCATCGCCGCTGCCGAGTACGACGAAACGGTGGTCCCAGCTGTCGATGCTGCGTTGCCCGATGGTTTGCAGCCAGCGCAGCGCGGTCATTTCCATGCGGTCGGTTTCGAGCGTTTCGTCCAGCAATTTCAGCTGCCTGCCGGTGGCCTCGCTCGGGTCGCCAGCGGCGAGCGATTTGGCCAGCCGTTCGCGATCGGCCAGGCGGCGCGTATTGATTGCTGCCCGGCGGTCGATTTCGCCGGCTAGTTTGCTCAATGCGTCGCGCAACCTTGTCTGCTGCTTGTCGACATCTTCTCTGGGCAATGTCTGCGACGCCAGGACTCGGGTGACCAGGCGCTGGGTCTCTGCGGTCGACAGTTCGAGCGCCTGGATTTCAGCCTGTGCGCCCTGCAGGACGATGCCGACATTGGTCAGTTCGGCCTCGCTCAACTGCAGGCGCAACGCAGCGAGTTCGCGATTCGCACGCTCCTTCTTGAGTTCCGTTTCACCCTTGGCCCGCGCCAAGCGGTCATCGGCCAGGCGCAGTGCTTCGCTGGCGCGCCGCTGGGCTTCGATCAACCCCTGCTTCTGGTTCTCCAACACCAGCCTGGTCGATTCCCGGTGCTTCAGCCGTTCGCGCATCAGGTCGAATTCGTCGCGCAGCGCATCGATGCGCAGCGTCGGGTAGGGCGGCGGGCCGGAAAACTCGGCGGCCAGCGCCGGCTTGTCCTGCATTTCGGCCGCGGATTTCTTGAGCGTGGCTGTTTCGTCGATCAGGTTCACCCGTTCGCCATAGACGAGGACCAGCCGGTCGAGCACGCGCTGGCGTTCGTTCGCCGGCAGATCGTCGGTGGCAGGTGCGCTGCCGTCTTCCAGGCGCGCCGCTTCCTGCTGGCGGCGGGCCTCGGCCAGCAGCGCCTCGGCGGCGGCCCGCTGGTCGCCCGGCGCCGGCGCCTCCGCTGGCTTGACTGCTTCGGTCGCGGGCTTTGCGGGAAGCAGGTTGGGAATCTGCGCTTGCACCGAACCGGCAAGACAGATCAGCGCTGCGGTGGTCAGCAGGTATTGCCGGGCAAGCCGCCAGCGCCGAAAGTTGAAGGCCATGCCGTCGGGTGGCATGGTCGAGGTCTGGAAGAGACCCCGAGCAGGCGTCTTCGCTACCGCGAATGATGACTCAGCGGGCACCGTTTGCGGGGGCCATTTTCCCGGCCTCGACGACCCAGCCGCCCCCCATCGCCAGATAGAGATTGATCATCGCCTGCAACTGTACCTGATGCGTCTGCGTATATTGCAGCTGGACGTTGAACAGGCTGCGTTCGGCATCGAGGACTTCGATGAAGCTCGTGTAGCCGTTGTCGTAGCGCAGCCGGGCGGTGGATGCATACTGTTGCAAGGCCTCGACCTGGCGCCGCTGCGCCGCCAATTGTTCGCGGGTCCGGTCCTGATTGACCAGCGAGTCGTCGACCTCGCGGAATGCCTCCTGGATCGCCTTCTGATAGCGGAACAAGGCCTGCTGCTGCACCGCCTCGGCCGCCTGCACCTGGCCGGCGATCGCCCCGGCGGTAAAGATCGGCATGCTGATCGGCGCGCTGTACTGCCACACCTTGTTCTGGCTGTTGAACAGGTTGCTGAAGCTGGGACTGGCGTAACCAAAGAGGCCAGTCAGCGAAATCGTCGGGAAGTAGGCAGCCTTGGCGGCGCCGATCTGGGCATTGGCGGCGATCAGCTCCTGCTCGGCGCGCCGGATGTCCGGCCGGCGTTCAAGCAGTTCCGAAGGCAGGCCGGCTGGGATGGCAGGCAGCGCGAACTGGTCGATGGCCTTGCCGCGAATGATCGGCCCCGGGTTGCGGCCAAGCAGCACGCTGAGTCCGTTTTCCTGCTGGGCAATGGCCTTTTCCAGCGGCGGGATGCTGGCCAGCGCCTCTTCGTACTGCGATTTGTTCTGGCTTAACTCGAGCAACGAAATGACGCCGCCCTCAAAACGCAATTTGAACAGTTCGTACGACTCGCCACGGCTCTTTGCAGTGGCCTTGGCGATCTCCAACTGGCGATCCAGGCTGCGCAGGTTGGTGTACGCGCCGGCCACGCTACCGACCAGCGAAAGGACGACCGCGCTGCGCCCCTCTTCTGTTGCGAGCAATTGTGCGCGTGCAGCTTCGGTCTGACGGCGGATGCGTCCCCAGATGTCGATCTCCCAACTCGCACCCAGGGCGATGTCGTAGCTGTTGTAGATCTCGTTGGCTCTGGCGCCGACCACATCCGTACGGACGTTCTGCTGGCGACTTGCCTCGTAACCCGCACCGATCTGCGGGAAGAGACCGGAACGAACGAAGCCGTAGTTGCCGGCAAATTCGTCGATGCGTGCCGTGGCGATCAGTAGATCCTTGTTTTCACGGAGCGCTGTGGCAACCAGTTCATTGAGTACCGGGTCGCCGAACTGCTCCCACCAGGCGGTATTGGCCAGATCCTTCACCTCCGGCTCGGTGAGACGCCAGGCAGCGGGCGCATCGACGGGCGGTCGCACATAGTCGGGCCCGACCATGCAGCCAGCAACGAGCAGCGAAACCAGGGTGGCAAGCAGTGTCTTACGCATGGCCGTCACCCGTCATTCCCGCTACATTTTTCGTAGCGTCCACCTTGTCAGCCGTTCCGGCATGGCTGGCCACGCCGGTATCACCCTTGCGGGCTCGCTTCTCCACAACGTAGAAGGTCACCGGAATGATGAAGATCGCGATGCAGGTGGCAGCCATCATGCCACCGATTACCGCCCCGCCCATGACCTGCCGCGACAGTGCGCCGGCGCCGCTGGCGATGGCCAGCGGCACGCAGCCGAGGATGAACGCGAACGAGGTCATCAGGATCGGCCTCAGGCGCAATTGCGCCCCCTTCAACGTCGCCTCGATCAGCGAAAGCTCGCCCTTCTCGTGCTCCATCTTGGCGAACTCGACGATCAGGATGGCGTTCTTGGCCGCCAGGCCGATCAGCATCACCAGGCCGATCTGCGCATAAACGTTGAACTCCTGACCGCGCAGCAGCAGAGCGATGAACGCGCCGGCAACGGCGATTGGCGTCCCCAGCAGGACGGAGAAGGGCAATGACCAGCTTTCGTACTGTGCCGCCAGAATCAGGAAGACGCAGAGCAGCGAGAAGCCGAAGATGACTGCCGGCGAAACACCCTGCTGCGCCTTCTGCTCCTGGAACGACATGCCCATGTACTCGTAGCCCATTTCATTGGGCATCGTCTCGGCGAAGACCTCCTCGAGCGCCCGCATGACCTGCGCCGAACTGAAGCCAGGCGCCGCCGATGCATTGATCTGCGCGCTGCGGTAGAGGTTGTAGCGCATTGTGAATTCCGGGCCGGAGACGTTACGCACCGACGTCAGTGCTGACAGCGGCACCGCTTCGCCCTTGCTGTTGCGGACGTAGAACTGGCCGACATTGTCGATGTTGGTCCGGTAATCGCCCTCGGCCTGGACGTACACCTGCCACTGGCGCCCGAAGCGGTTGAAGTAGTTGATGAAGCCGCTGCCGAGGAAACTCTGCAGTGTCTTGTAAACATCGCTCAAGGCGACACCCTGCTTCAGCACCTTGTCCTGGTCCACTTCGAGGAACAACTGCGGCACGTTTGGCCGGAAGGTCGTCGAAACGCTGGCGAGTTCGGGGCGCTTTTTCGCGGCTTCAATGAACTTTGTGGTGTTCTCGGCGAGGAAGGCGACTTCCTTGCCGGCACGATCCTGGAGAATGAAGGTCGCGCCACCAGAGGTGCCTACACCCTGGATGGCCGGCGGCGGAAAGGCAAAGGCGATGGCGCTGCTGATGCCGCCGAGCTTCTTGGTCAACTCGGCCTTGATCGCCGTATATTGCTCCTCGGGCTTCTTGCGTTCTGCCCAGTTCTCGAGCGTGATGAAGAAGAAGGCGCTGGAGGTGCTCGTCACCTGGCTCAACAAACTGTAGCCAACGATGGTGGTCACGTACTTGACCCCCGGGGTGGACATGATCAGTTCTTCGGCTTGCCGGGCAACCTCCGACGTGCGTTGCAGCGAAGAGGCATCGGGAAGCTGGACCGCGGCAAAGACGTAACCCTGATCCTCGTCGGGCAGGAAGCCGGATGGTACGGCTTTGCCGAAGAATCCGATACTCGCGGCCACGGCCGCCAGGAAGACAAGACTGATCAGGCTCCGGCGAATGGCGATCCGGCAGATGCCGACATAACCGCCGGTCACCTTGGCAAACATCCTGTTGAAGCCGTCGTAGAATTTCTGCAGCGGTCCGCTGCCCTTGACCTTGGGCTTGAGCAGCATGGCGCAAAGCGCCGGGCTCAGGGTCAGTGCGTTGAAGGCCGAGATGATCACCGAGATGGCGATGGTTACCGCGAACTGCTGGTAGAGCTGGCCGGTGATCCCGGGGATGAAGGCGGTCGGCACGAAAACGGCGGCCAGGATGACGGCGATGGCGATGACCGGGCCGGTCACTTCCTCCATGGCCCTGAGCGTCGCGTCCTTTGGCGTCATGCCATGCTCGATGTGGTGCTCGACCGCTTCGACGACGACGATGGCGTCGTCGACGACGAGGCCGATCGCCAGCACCAGGCCGAACAGCGACAGCGTATTGATCGAGAAGCCGAACAGCGGGAACAGCATGAAGGTGCCGACCAGCGATACCGGCACCGCCAGCAATGGGATCAGCGTCGCCCGCCAGCCCTGCAGGAAGATGAAGACGACGATGATCACCAGCACCAGCGCCTCGATCAACGTGTGCTGGATCTCCTTGATCCCTTCGGTCACCGACAGCGTGGTGTCGAGGGCAACGACGTAGTCGAGGTCGGGCGGGAAGCTCTGCTTGAGCTTCTCCATCAGCTTCTTGGCGCCGTCTGCTGCATCGAGCGCATTGGCGCCCGGCATCAGGTAGAGGGCGACGATGGCGGCGGGTTTGCCGTTGAGCCGTCCCTGCAGGCTGTAGGTCTGGGCGCCGAGCTCGATACGGGCGACATCGCTCACGCGCACGATCGAGCCGTCGGTGTTGGCACGCAGCACGATCTTGCCGAAATCCTCGACATTCTCCAGCCGCCCCTGAGCACGTACGGCGTAGGTGAATTCCTGGCCTGGCGGTACCGGCTCGGCACCGATGGTTCCGGCCGGATTGACGGTGTTCTGGGCGTTGACCGCGTTGATGATTTCCGGAATCGTGATGTTGAGCTTGGCCAGTTGATCGGGCCTGACCCACAGCCGCATCGCGTACTGGCCGGCGCCGAACACGGTGATGCTGGCGATTCCCTTGACCCGCGTCATCTGGTCGTTGATGTTGATGTAGGCGTAGTTGGCGAGGAAGACGTTGTCGTAGGTGCCGTTCGGCGAGTAGAGCCCGAACATCAGCAGCGGCGACGAGGTCGCCTTGGCCGTGGTGATGCCATAGTTGCGCACATCCGCGGGCAGTTGCGATTCGGCCTGGCCCTGGCGCATCTGGGCAAGCAACTGGTCGGTATTGGCGTTGGTGCCGAGGGCGAAGTTGACGTTAAGGGTCATTTCGCCGTTGTTGGCGTTGATCGAGTACATGTAGTCCATGTTATCGACGCCGGACATCTGCTGCTCGATCGGCGTGGCCACCGCCTTTTCGACGGTCAGTGCGTCGGCGCCGGTGTAGGTGGTCTTGACAGTGATCTGTGGCGGCACGATATCCGGAAACTGGGCGGTCGGCAGCCCGGACATGGCGACCAGGCCGACGATGGTCATCAGGATCGAGATGACCATGGCCACGATCGGCCGGTTGATGAAGAACTTTGACATGAGCGCTTACCCCTTGGCGGCTGGCGTTGGCGCAGCAGGCTTCTCGACAGGCGCGCCGGCCACGAACGGCTTCGGCGTCACGGTCGCGCCCGGACGCACCTTCTGGGTACCCTCGGCGATCACCTGCTCGCCCGGCTGCAGTCCCTTGCTGATGATCCATTCCGTGCCGACCCGTTCGCCGACCGACACTGGCCGGATATCGACCTTGTTGTCGGCCCCGACCACCGCCACCAGGTACTTGCCCTGGATTTCGGTTACCGCCCGTTGCGGCACCAGCAGCGCGCCCTTGTCGACCGACATGGTCGCCCGCACCCTGCCGTACTGGCCCGGGCGCAGCAGGTTGTCCGGATTGGGGAACAGGGCAGCCACCTTGAACGTGCCGGTCGACACATCGACCTGCCGGTTGAGGACAGCAACCTTGCCGGCGTGCGGATAGAGCGAGCCGTCCACCAGGAACAGTTCGAGCGGAACGTTCTCCGGCTTGCTGCCGGCGGCGATGGCCGCGTTGGCCACCTTGAGATACTCGCGCTCGCTGATGTTGAAATAGACCTTGACCGGATCGACGGTCGACACGGTGGTCAACTCGGTCGGCATGCTCGGACTCAGCAGGTCGCCGATCTGGGCCTTGGCGATGCCGGCGATGCCGCTTACCGGCGAGGTGATTCTGGTGAACCCGAGATTGAGCTTCGCCGTCTTCAGTGAGGCCTCGGCCGCCTCGAGTTGGGCCTTGGCCGAGAGATAGGAGCCGGTAGCATCGTCCAGGTCCTTCTGGCTGACCGCGTTGACCGCCGCCAGCGGCTTGATGCGGGCCAGATTGGCGCTCGCGGTTTCAAAACGTGCAACCTGCTGGGCACGCTGCCCCTTGGCTTCGTCAACGGCGGCCTCGAAAGTGCGCGGGTCGATTTCGAACAGCGGCTGCCCCTGTTTCACCAGATCGCCTTCGCGGTAGTTCTGCTTGATCAGGTAACCGGTCACTTGCGGGCGGATGACGGCATTGACGTTGCCGTCGAGCGAGCCGATCCATTCCATGTAAACCGGTACATCGCGCTGCGCGACGGTAACGACCTCGACCGTCGGCGATGCCGGCGGGGCCACAGATTTTTCGCCGCAGGCAGCCAGAGCAAGGCTGAAAAACAGGGTCGTGGCAATCAGGGATGGCTTCATGTCATTCTCGGTGGACGCTTATATGGTGAGCAAGAATACTAACGCATGCAACATTCGGAAACCATACATAAGAGGACAGCCGCCGTTGCTTTGCCATCCCTCCAAACCCGCCTGCTCGAAACGCGAGTTTCGCTCCGACAAACCTTAGTTCACGCTGTGCACCTTGTCTCGCCATTGGGACGGCGTGGTACCGCTCCAGCGTCGGAATGCCCGGGCGAAGGCGCTTGCATCCGCGTATTCGAGAATCACCGCGATTTGCTTGATGTCCACATCCGTGTTCTCGAGCATCTGGCGGGCAATCTCGAAGCGCCCCTCATCCACAAGAAGCTGGAAGCTGGTACCGCAGGCGTTCAGCCGGCGGTTCAAGGTACGACTGTGCATCGAAAAGAGCGCCGCGATCTGGTCAGCCTTGGCGTGACCGGCCAGCAGTGCCGTTCGCAGTACGGCCCGCACCTCTTCGCGCAAGTCGCCGCCGTGTGCGGCCTCAAGTGCATCCATCTGTTTTTGGAGCAGACCGCGCAATTCTGCATCGGCGCCCGCTACGGGACATTGCAGCCAGCTAACCGGAAACACGACCCCGTTGTGCTCCGCGTCAAACCTCAGGGGGGCCCGGAAGAACTGTTTGAACGGCCTGACATCGTTTGGACGGCGGTGGGCAAACAGGGCTTCGACCGGTTTCCAGTCCGGACCGCACAGAGCGCGCAGAATATTGAACATCGCTGCGACGGCGCCATCCCCAAGCTGGTCGGTGGCCTCAACCTGCGCCTCATAGACATCGTAGCTCAGCATCGCCGTGTGGTCACTTACCGCAAGCGTCGTCACGGCGCCACGGACGTGATGATGCAGATAGCGCACAAGACTGCGTAGCGCACTCCCCACGTTCGGCGAGTGCTGCACCAGGAGTCCTACAAGCCCCATCGAGTGCAGACCACCGCGCTCACCGATCAGGAGTCCGAAGTGATGGCAAGCGGTTCTGTCCACACAATGCTTGATGATGCGGCTACGCAGAGCAAATGACATCGGTTTGTCAGGGTCATTGAACAGCGCCGGCGCCACGCCGACCTCGGCCAGCACCTCCGCCGGATTTACGCCAAACTCGCGGAGGAGCGCGGGAATCACCTGCGCGGGACCGACGCGAACGGAGACCTCGCGGCGCAGGCCAGGCGCCATCGGCTGTTCTGATTCGCCCAAGTCTCGATTCGCTGCTTGCATAAATATAAGATAGGCGAAATTGTCCAAAAATGTCCAGCGCGAGCAGCGGCGGCATGTTTTCATTGAAAACGAATAATCGCCTGGCCGCCCGGTCAGCGAACTTGATCGCCCATGCTTGGCACAGGGAAGGAAACCATGGAAACCAAAGGCGCTAGTGCAAAAACGAAGGTCATCATCGTCGGTGGCGTGGCCGGTGGCGCCTCGTGCGCGGCGCGCCTGCGCCGGCTGGACGAAAATGCGGAAATCCTCATGGTCGAACGCGGCCCTTATGTCTCGTATGCGAACTGCGGACTGCCCTACCATGTCGGCGGCGTCATCGAAAAGGAATCGAGTCTGCTGGTGGCTACCGCGGATACTTTCCGCTTCATGTTCAATATCGATGTCCGGACCAATTGCGAAGCGATCAGGATCCTGCCCGACACCAAGACCATCGAGTTGCGCAACGCGCTGTCCGGCGAGGTGACGAGCGAAGCGTACGACAAGCTCGTGTTGTCGCCGGGGGCGAAATCGGTGCGGCCACCCCTGCCGGGGATCGACCTGCCGGGTATCTTCCAGGTGCGGACCGTGCCGGATGCACGGGCGATCCGCGAGTGGGTCGAGCGCGGCTCCCTGTTCCTCGCCGGGATGGACAAATACTGCGGGTTTCAGGCCGCTCGGCCGAAGACCCGGGCAGTGGTGATCGGCGGCGGCTTCATCGGCCTCGAAACCGCCGAAAATCTGGTGCATCGCGGCTTCGACGTGACCCTCGTCGAAATGCTCGATCAGCTCCTGGCGCCGCTCGATCCGGAGATGGCGGGCATCGTTGAGGACCACGTGGAGCGGCATGGCATCAGGCTGGCACTCAATGACGGGGTGGCCGGCTTCCAGCAAGCCGCGAACGGCGCACTCGAGGTGCAGACGAAATCCGGCAAGACTTACCCCGCCGACATCGTGATCGTTGCCCTCGGCGTCCGCCCGGATACCGCGCTGGCCCAGACGGCCGGCCTTGAGATCGGTCAGCGTGGCGGGATCCGCGTCGACGAGCAGATGCGGACCAGCAACCCGGACATTTTCGCCGTCGGCGATGTCGTTGAGGTCAAGGATTTCGTGACCGGCGAATGGAGCCTGATCGCGCTGGCCGGGCCTGCCAATCGTCAGGGGCGCATCGCGGCAGATGTCATTGCCGGGCGCCAGTCCCGCTTCCGCGGCACGCAGGGCACTTCGATCATCGGCCTGTTCGACGCCGCGGCCGCCTGGGTTGGCGCCAATGAAAAGACGCTGAAGCGCCTCGGTGACACTGACTACGAAAAGACCTACCTCTACCCGAATTCCCACGCCGGCTATTACCCCGGTGCCAAGCCGATTCCCTTGAAAATCCTGTTCCGGAAGTCGGACGGGCGGGTGCTGGGCGCCCAGGCGGTGGGCATGGATGGTGTGGACAAGCGGATCAGCGCGCTGGCCATGGCGATTCAGATGGGCGCCACGATCTACGACCTCGAGGAAGCCGAGCTCTGTTATGCGCCGCAGTTCGGCAGCGCCAAGGATCCGGTCAACTTTGCCGGGATGGTCGCGGCGGACATCCTCCGTGGCGACATGCCTGTCGCGCACTGGGATGCGCTCGGCGACGGCCTCCTGCTCGACGTGCGCGAAGCCGCCGAACTGGCCGTGGAAGAGGTGCCTGGCGCGGTCAATATTCCGCTCGGGCAACTGCGGACACGGCTTGGCGAACTGCCGCGCGACAAGGATATCTTCGTCATCTGCCGCTCCGGGGGCCGCGCGTACTACGCCACCCGCGTGCTGCTGCAAAACGGCTTCAGGGCACGGACGATCGCCGGCGGCATGCTGTCCCGGGTTCACGCCAGCCAGCTGACGAACTGACCCAATGCGCGCAGCATCCAGCCGACAACCCGCGCCTGCCGGCAGCCATGGCCAGCGACAGGCGCCAACTTGGCAGGAATGAGCGCTGGATTGTGGACGATACAGAGAAGACACCGATGAACTGGCGGGACAGGATGCTCCACGAGATTGGCGAATACTTGGTCAACGTCATCTACCTGGTACTCGTATTCGCCGCCTTCACACAGTACCGGAGGCTCCTGCTCGCCGCACATGACATTATCTACACGAATTACTGGGTGGCGGTTATCCAGGCCATGATTTTCGGGAAGGTCATCATGGTCGGCGCGCTGTTCCGACTTGGCCGCAGTCTCGAGCAAAAGCCGCTGATCATCCCCACCCTGTACAAGGCTGTCGTCTTCACCTTTCTTGTCGTCGTATTTCACCTTGTCGAACACGCAATCAAGGGCCTTTGGCAGGGAAATACCCTGACAGGAAGCCTCGTGGCCTTTCTGGACCAAGGGCGTCACGAACTACTCGCCGGCTCCCTAGTCATTTTTGTGGCCTTGATCCCCTTCTTCGCCGTCAAGGAACTCGGGCGAGTGCTGGGAAAAGACAAGATTGGTGCTCTTTTTTTCAGAAAGCGAGTCGCTGAATGAACAAGAGATTTTTGATGCTGGCATTGACTGCGGCGCTGCTTCCCGCAGCGATCGCCCAGCAATATGTTTATCCGGCGAAGGGGCAGTCGCCACAGCAGCAGAAAAGTGACGAGGCTGCCTGCCGTTCATGGGCAATACAGCAATCGGGCTACGATCCGGCAAAACCTCCGCCGAAGCAAGCCGTCGCGACACAGCCGACGACGGCAACCGGCACGACCCCCGGCGCAGGCCTACGCGGTGCAGCGCGCGGCGCGGTGGTGGGCGAGATCGTCGGCGGGGATGCCAGCACCGGTGCTGCGGTTGGTGCGGCTGCCGCGCGCGGGCAAAGCCGCCGCCAGAATGCGGCGGCCAGCCAGCAAGCCCAGCAGCAACAGCAGGCGGCCACGCAACAGCAACAAGCCGCATTCGGCAGGGCCCGCGCCGCATGTCTCGAAGGCCGCGGATATACCGTCAAATAGCCACACCAATCTCGCCTGCGCCGGAAATACCTGTATGTCGTTCCGAGCAGACATCGACCGCTTGACCATTTTTAACTTTCTCTTCAAACAAGGATCGCCATGAACAAGATTTCCACCCTGCTCGCCGCCGCCATGCTCTCGCTGCCGCTGCTTTCGGGCGCACAGCAAGCCCCGCAGACTGTCGTCGCCGCAACTTCATCACCGGGCAAAGGCGCCGTGGCGGAAGCTGTGCAATTGCAGGGAAAAGTAAAATCCATCGACAAGAAGGGGCGCAGTATCGTGGTCGTTGGCGCCACGGGGAATGTGGTCTTGCTGACGCTCGGGGAAGAGGCGAGGAACTTCGACCAGATTCGCGTCGGCGATCTGGTGACCCTGACCTATGTCCAGGCCTTGGCGCTCGAACTGCGCAAGGTCGACAACATGGGCATCCGCGAGCGCGTCGAATCCGAGCAGACGCAACGGGCGCCGCTGGGTGAAAAGCCGGCGGGCTCCGTTGAGCGCTCCGTCCGCGTGATCGCCAACGTGGTTGCTGTCAACCCGAAGGCCCAGACCGTCACGTTGCGCGGCCCCAAGCGAACCATTGAACTGGCAGTCAATAATCCGGCCCAACTCAAGGAAATCAAGGTGGGGGACCAGGTCGAGGCGCATTATATCGAGGCGGTTGCCATTGAAGTCAGCGCTGCGCCCCGCCGCTAGGCCGACTGCCGACGAGATGCCGTGCGGTGCGCGCAAGTTGTTAAGATCCTCATAAAGGAAGGCAAACATGACCACGAAGACCAGTAAAAACGGGGGTTCATCCGCCAGCGGCACCACGGAAAACATGATCGACGGCATCAATGCCGCCGTGAAAACCTGGGGGCCTGCCGGCGAGTACATGCTCGATGCCATGCAGCGCACCATCCTGTATTGGGATTTGATGCGTCAGCGCAGCGAGCAACAGGAGATGCAGAAGGCTCAGGCGGTGCCCCATGTATTGAACTTTGACGCCGAACTGGTCCTCGACGCCCGTACTTTCAAACGGCCGGCAAATTACCTGCTGGTTCGTATCAAGCCGACCAGCGACGTGACGATCGATCCGCAGAAACGCCCCTTCGTGGTGGTCGATCCGCGCGCCGGGCATGGCCCGGGCATCGGTGGCTTCAAGGCCGACAGTGAAATCGGCATGGCCATGGGCGCGGGACATCCCTGCTACTTCGTCGGCTTCACCCCCGAGCCGATGCCGGGCCAGACCATCGAAGACATCATGCATGCCGAGGCAGTATTCCTTGAGAAGGTCATCGCGTTGCACCCCGAAGCGGAAGGCAAGCCTTGCGTCATTGGCAACTGCCAGGCCGGCTGGGCGGTGATGATGCTGGCTGCGACACGGCCGGAACTGTTCGGGCCGATCATCGTTGCCGGCTCACCGCTGTCTTACTGGGCCGGGGTCAAGGGTGAAAACCCGATGCGCTACACCGGCGGCCTCGCCGGCGGCAGCTGGATTACTGCGCTGACCAGCGACCTCGGTCACGGCAAGTTCGACGGCGAACATCTGGTCAAGAACTTCGAGAACCTCAATCCCGCCAACACCCACTGGACCAAGAGTTACGACATCTGGGCCAACGTCGACAAGGGCGCCGGGCGCTTCCTGGAATTCGAGAAATGGTGGGGCGGCCACGTCAATCTCAACGCCGAAGAAATTCAGTGGATCGTCGATCAACTCTTCGTCGGCAACAAGCTGTCCACCGCCGAAATCGTCACCAGCGATGGCGAGCGCATCGACCTGCGCAATATCTGCTCGCCGATCATCTGTTTCTGCTCCAAGGGCGACAACATCACGCCGCCGCAACAGGCCCTGGGCTGGATCGCCGATCTGTACGCTACCAATGACGAGATTCGCGCCAACGGCCAGACCATCGTCTATGCCGTCCACGAAAGCGTCGGCCATCTCGGCATTTTCGTCTCAGGCGGGGTCGCCAAAAAGGAGCATCAGGAATTCACGTCCAATATCGATCTGATCGACGTCCTGCCGCCCGGTCTCTACGAAGCCGTGATGACCCCCAAGGCCGACGCTGTGGCCAACCCGGAACTGGTCGGCGGCGACTGGGTCGTGCGTTTCGAGCCGCGTACCATGGACGACGTTCGGGCCATCGTCCAGCCCAGCATCGAGAATGAACGCCTCTTTGCCACGGTACAGCGCGTGTCGGAGATCAATCTCGGCCTTTACCACAGCCTGTTCCAGCCCCTGGTCCGTGCGGCCGTCGACAATCCGGCGACCGAGTGGCTAAAGAATCTCACTCCGCCCCTGCCGGATGCCGACCCATTTGCGGCAAGCAATCCGCTGATGAAGCAAGTCGCCCAAATGGCCGAACAGATCCGTCAGCACCGCCATCCGGCAGCGCCCGACAATCCCCTCCTGGCGTGGCAAGCCAGATTCTCGGACGCGATGGTCGCTGCCCTCGACGGCTATCGCGATCTGCGCGACAAGACCCTGGAGCAGATTTTCCTGGCCACATACAGTTCCCCGCTACTGCAATCACTCGTCGGGCTGCCGGCGACGGGCGAAAGCCCGCGCCCGCGGCCGGAAAACGATCCGGAACGGCTGGCCATGATCAAGCAGCGCATCGCCGAACTGAAATCGCGGATTGCCGAGGGGGGGCTGCACGAAGCGGCCATCCGCAGCCTGGTCTATATCGGGCTGGCCGGAGACGGGGTGGACGAGCGCGCCTTCAACGAACTGCGGAAAATTCGCGCCGAAAACGAAGGCATGTCACTGCAGGAGTTCAAACAAATACTGCGCGAGCAGTTCTTCGGACTGCTGCTCGACCGCGATGCCGCGCTTGCCGCCATCCCGAAGATGCTGCCGGACGATCCTGCCGTGCGTGCCAAAACCCTGGAGGTTATCCGGCGTACGGTCGAGGCCGTCGGCAAGCCCAGCGGCGAACGGGCTGAACGGCTGGCGGAGATCGAAAAGCTGTTTACTGCACTCCAGGGGCGTTTCCTGCAGGGCGCGGTCGACCCGAAAAAATCAGGCAAAAGGGCTGCCCGCAAATCCGCTTGATCGACAGCCAAGAAATAAACCGCGAGATTCAGCGATGAGGATCAGGCTCTGGTTTGTGGCAGCGGGCCTGGTCTGGGCGACGAACGCCCCGGCCGCCGGCTTCGGTAGCCCGGGCGGCCCCGCACCTGCCAACATCGACCAGATTACCAACCTCCTGCGCCAGGATCCCTACGACCTTGAACTGCTGATCAGCTTCGGTACCTCCAAGGGCGGCTCGGCCGGCCACCTCGCCCTGGCCATCCGGGATCAGGCGACTGACGATGACCTGGTCTACTCGGCCAACTTCTATGCCGACCGTACGCGCAAGCACGAGAGCGGGTTCTACACCAATGACCTCATGCTTGGCATCCCGAAGCAGGAGTACCTGTTCAGGACAGTCTCCTCGCTTGGTGAGACCGCCTCGTTCGGCCTCGACTTCGGCGAGATCTACAAGCGCTCGGTCGTCGGCGTGCGCGTCTACGGCGTACCTGCTGGCGAGATGGAAGCGCTGGCGGCGTATTTCAGGCGCATCAATGACGACTATCGCAATCGTGCCCGGAATACCGAGTACCACGACCGCGAGGTCAAATACGACTACCTGCGCCTCAATTGCGCCAAGACCATCGGCGCGGCATTCAAATTTGGCGCCGGGTACAAGGATCTGGAGGTCACCAGCGCGAAGCTGTTGTCCGGACGAAGGGTAGTGGCAGCCGCCACCTCCAACATCCCGACCGAGATGGCGGTCAAGCTCGTCAAGGAATGGGACAAGCGTGGATATGGATTGGACGTGGTGTTGTACAAGAAATACGGCGGATCGACCTATGTCGATCCACATGACGAAGAAAAGGTGGCCTTCAAGGACCTGCCCAACCGCTTCCCCTCCGTGCTGTCGCGCGATTTCCGGAAGGACCAGGGCCATTACGAGGACTTCGACAACCTATTCGCGATGTACGTCTTCTACAACCTGGCCAAGTTCAGCGTGCGGGTGAACGACGAGACGAAGCTGCTCGAGATCGAGAAGCGCAAGAACCCCATGGCCTATTCGGAGGCCGCCGAACTGGCTACCCGGAGCGCCAGCTCCGACAGTGACCTTTTTGGTCGACGCCAACCGTTTCAGCCAGCGGGAACGGCGATCGGTGAGCCGGATGAGTTATTGGAAAAATAAAACGAACAGCGGAGTAAAGTAGTTTTACCAGGAATTGCTGGCGCAACTGCACACTGTCTGGACGGCTTTTTCGGGACTGATTGGGGTGTTGGGCGGCCGGTTGATGAAGAACTTCGACATGGCGGCTTACCAACTGATGCGCCACTCTCCCGTTGTGCGCGCTGGTCATTTTATTTCGGCGCCATCTGAATCCGGTGCTTGCGCCTTACTTGCCGGAAAAATCTCCTGGTAGTGGCGGATTACCGCCCGTGCATTGAAGAAAAGGCGCTCTCTGCCAAGGCGGTCGGCGAGGCCGGATGCCTTGATGGATTCCATTACGTCCGGGCCCAGATCGGTAAGCCAGAAAGTGGCGCCCGATTCG
>Ga0209262_10000409_pt1 | contig 20118 bp, 9 predicted proteins | sample Lowcelwee11metaG_FD_187171 | JGI IMG/M metagenome (GOLD analysis project Ga0209262, IMG submission 187171) | Freshwater pond sediment microbial communities from the University of Edinburgh, under environmental carbon perturbations - Low... | ecosystem: Environmental > Aquatic > Freshwater > Pond...
CTGGATAGAAATGCCGAGTGCCTGAGTGATCTGGGGCCCGACGTATTTGATGACCATCCCCTGGAACTTCTCCTCAAGATCATCTTTCAGGGTTCCCTCTTTGACAAGTATATATGTATAGAAATTGTGACTTATCCAGAACTGGTTGTTAGCCTGACCCGGGTATGAGATCAGTGAAGCCAGCATGTCAAATTTGATATGTGAATTATCAGGTATATCCTGCACCACTCCTGTCACTGTATAGAGCACAGTGTCGGTTTCAAAGCTCAACTGCAATCCCAGCGGATCAACCTCACCAAAATACTTCCTGGCATACTCCTCAGTCAGGATCACTGACCTCGGCCTTGCAAGAGCTGTGTTCGGATCACCCCTTAATAACTTGAAATCAAATATTTTGAAGAAGGTTGAGTCAGCAAATAGAATCTCACTCTCATTGAACCTCTTCTCTCCGTATTTTACCAGCCAGTCGCCCATCTGCGTTACCCTGGTAGCCATCAGTACATCCGGGTAGTCATTCATCATAGCACTGGCCATGGGTGCTGCCGTGACAGCCTGATCAATCTCGCCCCCTGCCATCCTCCCTACAACTTTCAGCCTGTAAATGTTTTCATAGTTTTCATGGAACCTGTCATAACTCAGTTCATGGATCACGTACAGAGTTATGAACAGGAAACTGGTGAGCCCGATAGCAAGCCCGGAGACATTCATTATGACATAACCGCGCTGTTTTTTCATATTGCGCAGTGCATTGACAAAAAAGTTCTTCAACATTGCCGGAATGATTAGGTTCAACTTTGCATTTCAGGATAAAGACACAAGGTCGTAATTTTTGCTGCACCATTCAGCTTGAGGAGCGTGATTTAATATGCAGCAGTCAAAGAATTTGACAGTCTTTATTACATAATATACCTCCTGCCATGATAAGGAACTTCTTTCTTGCAACGATCAGGAATATTTCCCGCAACAAAGGTTTTACATTTATAAACGTAGCCGGGCTGGCTATAGGGTTAGCGGCTTCTCTGATGATCACTCTCTGGGTACAGGAGGAGCTAAGTTACGACAGATTTCATAAGAATGGCGAAAACATTTACAGGGTTGAGGAGGACCAGTTTTATTCAGGTGAGAGATATCATGTAAACGTTACGCCTCATCCCAGCGGGCCAGTCTGGAAGGAGAAGATACCGGAGATCACTGATCAGACCCGCATTAACAGACTCCAGAGGATTTTATTTCGCAGGGGAGATAACGTATTTTTTGAATCGTCAGTTGTGGCAGCTGATTCAGGTCTTTTTAGAATATTTACCCTACCGTTTGAAAGTGGCGATCCTGAGACAGCACTAAGTGCACCGCATTCAATTGTTCTTTCAGAGGAGCTTGCAGGAAAATATTTTGGTGATGATAATCCGGTTGGCCAGACAATAACGCTGGAAAACAGGTTCCAGTTCACAGTTACCGGAGTCATGAAAGATATACCCGGTAACTCGATATTTACATTCAAGGGTGTGATACCATATTCCTTCCTGAGGGAGATAGGTGCAAGCAATGACATTTGGGGCAGTAATTCAATCCTTACATTTGTCCAGCTTGAAAAGGGGTCAGATACAAAGGAGGTTAATAAAAAACTGACTGATGTTGTCCTTGAATATTTGCCCCAGACAACCACCAAATACGTTCTCTTTCCGTTTCAGGACATCCATCTGCATTCACAGTTTGGTTACGGAGAGAACAGGGGCCCTGTGATTGCAATCCTGATTTTCACCCTGATTGCGGTTTTTATCCTTCTTATTGCATGTTTCAACTTTATTAACCTGGCAACAGCGAAGGCTTCGTCAAGGTCAAAGGAGATAGGAATTAGAAAAGTTGCCGGAGCCGACAGAAAGAGTATGATATTTCAGTTTATGTCAGAATCTTTCATGCTTGTTACCGCTTCAATGATCATTGCGCTTCTTCTGGTCGGATTGTTATTGAATGCTTTTAATAATGTTTCAGGGAAGCAATTTGCCCTTTCTGATCTTTTGCAACTCAAATTCATCATCAGTTTTATCGTGGTAGGTTTGCTGTCAGGATTTATTTCAGGCATTTATCCTGCTCTTTATCTCTCCTCTTTTAAGCCTGTTTCTGTACTGAAAGGTGAGACGGATTCAGGAAAGGGCAACGGGAGATTGCGGCAAATTCTTGTTGTGATCCAGTTTTCTCTTTCAATATTGATTGCCACGGCTGCTATTTTCATGAACCAGCAGCTTAGATTCCTGCAGGAGAAAGATCTGGGGTTTGAAAAGAAAGATCTTATCTGTATTCCGATGCCACAGGATATGAAAGGGAAATATTACTCCTTTAAAGACGAACTTGTAAAAGAGACACTGATCAGTGGAGTGACGGCTTCCCGGGTCAACCCGGTAATGATAGGAAGTAATTCCGGAGGGGCAAGCTGGCCTGGAAAGGACCCTGAAAAAAGTGTTCTTATCGGAATAAACGGTGTTGATTATGATTACCTCGAAACAATGAAGATGGAACTTGTCTCAGGAAGAGATTTCTCGAGAGACTTTCCAGGCGATATGGCACGGGATACGACCGGAAATTTCCTGGTTAACGAAGAGGTGGTTAAGATTATGAATATAGGAGACCCGGTTGGGACAAGTTTCAGATTTATGGGCCTCAACGGGACTATTGTAGGAGTGCTGAAAAATTTCCATTTCAAAGGGGCTGATCAGCCTATTGAACCAATGGCCTTTGCCCTTGGCGGAACAAGATTTCTTGATTATATCCTGATAAGACTGACACCCGGAAAAACCGAGGAATCTATTAAATCCGTTGAAAAGATTTGGGATGAGATTATCCCGGAATTTCCTCTCCACTATACTTTTATTGAACAGGATTATGAGAACCTGTTCAGGTCAGAGATGCGCCTGATAGCTTTGTTAAAATATTTTACAGTGTTGGCATTGATTATTGCTTCCCTCGGACTTTATGGATTATCAGCCTATTCAACTGAAAGGAGGAGTAATGAAATCGGCATAAGGAAAGTTATGGGAGCTGATTCTTCTTCGGTAATAATTACTATGGCCAGAGAGTTTATGGTACTTGTATTAATTTCTATATTTATTGCCTTACCACTGGGCTGGCTAGTTGTCGAAAACCTGCTGAAACAATTTGCCTACAGGATCGAACCGGGAATAATCGTATTTGCGATTATTGGAGCCGGTGCCCTGATAATCGCATTGTTTACCGTTAGTTTCCAGGCCTTTAAGGCAGCGAGAATCAATCCCGTTAATGCTCTTAAGGCGGAATAAGGTAATCCAGAAATAATAGAGATTCAGTTATCCTGCCTGCATCGCTCCGGTCGCTGCTGTCACGTGCCAGCACGGCTGAGGAACTAAATTGACAGATAAACTGAGGTTGCCGGGAACATTTATATACTGTCGGATGTTCATAACATAACTAATCCTTCCGGTATTGCCGTTTCCAGTGAATGAAATGACAGGCACAATGCGGTAAGGATTAGGCTATAGACAAATTCTGATGACAGAAAAGAGGGAAGTCAACCTTACACTGGCAGACCTGCAGACAGGTGAAGAAGGGGTCATTGTAAAAGTAAAGGGTCACGGGTCATTCCGCAAGCGGATCACTGAAATGGGATTTGTCAGCGGTAAGAAAGTGAAGGTTATCAAGAATGCCCCGTTGAAGGATCCTGTGGAATACAGGTTAATGGGATACAACATCTCGCTGCGTCGCAGTGAAGCATCTCTGATTGAAGTCATACCTGCTGAAAATGGCAATGTTCATGCGATGTCTCCCTATAGCGGTACCCTTTCTGAAGAGCGTCTTTACTCTGCAGTGAGGGAAAGGACGAAGACTATCAATGTGGCGCTGGTGGGTAACCCCAACAGCGGCAAGACCACCCTCTTCAATCATGCCTCAGGGTCACATGAACGAGTGGGTAATTACGGTGGTGTGACCGTGGAATCGAAGGAGGCTTCAGTAAGACAGGATGGCTATACCATTAAACTGGTTGACCTCCCCGGTACCTATTCGATAACTGAATACACCCCGGAAGAGCTATTTGTCCGTAACCATCTTCTTAATGAGTCTCCTGACGTTGTTGTGAATGTCATCGATGCCTCCAACCTGGAGCGAAACATGTTCCTCACTACCCAGCTCATTGACATGAATATCAAGGTTATAATAGCCCTGAATATGTATGATGAGCTCAAGGAGAAGAATATCGAACTAAACCATACCGAGCTCGGTCGGTTACTCGGCATTCCTGTTGTACCGACAGTAGCCGTAAGAGGTTTTGGGATTACCGAGCTGTTGAAGCGGATAATTGTTGTCTATGAAGAGGCTGATCCTGATGCCAGGCATATTCATATTAATTATGGTAATACAATTGAGGAATCGATTGCCCGTCTTCAGGCTGAAATAAAGAAGAACATTGACGCGGCTGCCCGTTACTCCACCAGGTACCTCTCCGTCAAACTGCTGGAGGATGACAGGAGCACGCTTGACCTGCTCAGAGAGGGTGACAATTTTGGGGCGGTGACGAGAGTTCAGAAGGCAGAGATACAAAGCCTTGAGAAAGAGTACGGGGTTAAGTCCGGTACTGTTATAGCTGATGCAAAATATGGTTTCATAGCAGGAGCCCTTAATGAGACCTGCAAGGGTTGTTCAGTGGATTTGCCGGGAAAAGGCAGGAACATTGACTCCGTTCTGACACACAGGATATGGGGATTCCCGGTTTTTCTGGCATTCATGTGGCTCATGTTTCAAACCACATTCACCATGGGAGGATATCCCATGGAGTGGATAGAAGCCGGCGTCGGGTGGATCGGCGGGCTTATTGGCAGGGCGATGCCTGAGGGTTCCCTCCGTGACCTGCTTACAGATGGTATCATAGGCGGAGTGGGCGGTGTGATCGTCTTTCTTCCCAACATACTTATCCTGTTTTTCTTCATATCACTGATGGAGGATACCGGCTATATGGCCCGTGTCTCATTCATCATGGACAAACTGATGCATAAGGTAGGGCTTCACGGAAAGTCATTCATACCTCTGCTGATGGGATTCGGATGCAACGTCCCGGCAGTGATGGCAACCCGTACCCTGGACAACAGGAAGGACAGGATCATAACGATGCTGATTATCCCATTCATGTCATGCAGTGCCAGGCTGCCGGTATATATCCTTATTATCTCTGCATTCTTCCCCAGCTATCAGGGGCTGGTGCTATTCTCGGTTTATCTCCTGGGTATCGCCATGGCGGTAATCATGGCCAAACTGCTCAGGAGCACGGTCTTCTCAAAGCAGGATGTGCCATTTGTGATGGAGCTGCCTCCCTATCGCATACCTACAATCAGGAACACCCTCAGGCATATGTGGTTCAAGGGCTCGCAGTATCTCAGGAAGATGGGGACGGTGATCCTCGTCGCATCAGTGATAATATGGGCTCTCGGCTACTTCCCGAGAAAAGTGAATTATTCAGCTGATTATGACAGTATGATTGCATTTGTCAGTTCAGATAACTCTCTGACCGAAGAGAGAATAAATGACCTGGTCGACTCACTCACCATCAGGAAAACATCGGAACATCAGGAAAAGTCTATCATAGGCAGGCTTGGCCGGTTTATCGAGCCAGCTATTCTGCCGCTCGGATTTGACTGGAAGATTGGTGTGAGCATACTGACCGGAATGGCTGCCAAAGAGATTGTTGTGGGCACTATGGGTATTCTCTACCAGGCTGATGCCGGATCAGGTGAGGGCATTGCCGGACTGACAGAGAAGCTTCAGCAGCAGGTGCATACAAGTGGAAAGCTTGAAGCAGAGCGGGTATTTACACCGGTCGTCGCCTATGGCTTCATGCTTTTCATACTCATCTATTTCCCGTGTGTTGCCGTGATTGCGGCTATAAGGAAGGAGGCCGGATGGGGCTGGGCCTTCTTTGCGATGTTCTATACCACCGCGATAGCCTGGGTGGTGGCTTTTATAGTCTATCAGGGGGGCAGGCTTCTTATTTAAGATATTTGACATGATCCAGAACATTATCGTTTATACCATCATTCTGTCGGCAGTTGTATATATAATATACATTCTGCGGCAATCCCTCAGAACAAGGAAGTCATCCAAATGTGACGGCTGCACAGGGTGCGATCTGAAGGATCTCAAGTGCGATTGAAGCTGGTTGCCTGCACAGCGGGAAAATCATTCCTTACTACAGACAGTGACACTTACCGATGTGTCACCTGTCACTGAATGCACTTTTGAGGTGTAAAATTTATTTACAATGCAGCAGTCAAAGAATTTGACAGTCTTTATTCAGAATTATTTTCCGTAATAACGGTTCCGGTTGGTTCTTAATAAATTGTCAAATAATATGTTTAACAACCTGATCAGACACAGCCTAAGGTCGTTTAAGCGACAGCGTGCATACGTAATTATCAACATCCTCGGACTCTCGATTGGTATTGCCTGCAGCCTCCTGATTGCCTTGTATGTAATCAATGAAGCGAGCTACGATAAATTCAATGAAAAGAAAGATCGTATATACAGACTCATCCTCGACGGCAAAATCGGGGGACAGGAAGTAATCGCAGCATATACTGCCTCTGTCATTGGTCCTACAATGTCAAGAGAATTCCCTGAAATAGAGGATTTTCTAAGGTTGAACGGGTGGGGACCTACAATAATAGAATACAACAGTCAGACATTCACGGAGGAGAGTCTTATTGAAGCGGATTCCTCATTCTTCAATTTCTTTACAGTGCCGGTACTTAAGGGTGACCAGGCGAACATGCTGAATGCACCCAGAAAAGTGGTACTCTCCGAGTCAACTGCAAGAAAGATCTTCGGTGATGAGAATCCGATTGACAAACTACTTAAAATAGGATCAGATACAATCAAATATACCGTTTCCGGTGTGATGGCTGATATGCCCGTTAATTCTCATTTCAATGCCAACGTCATCCTGTCATTCATGACCAATCCCAGGTCGAATGACCCCACATGGTTAAGCAACAGTTTCGCTACATATCTCCTTTTAAAGCCCAATACGACCTATGTTACAGTCGAGGAAAAAATGCCTGACCTGCTGGTTAAATATATCGGGCCTGAGCTGCAGCAGTACACGGGAGTATCAATTGATGAATTCCTTAACCAGGGGAACAGGTACAGGTTTTTTCTTCAGAAGCTCACTGACATACACCTTGACCCGTCAATTCAGCAGGATTTTAAGAGTGCCAGTGATCCGAAATACCTGGTAATATTTGGGAGTATTGCCATACTTATTGTTTTAATAGCAGCAATAAATTTCATGAATCTCTCAACAGCACAGGCTTCGAGAAGAGCGAAGGAAGTCGGGATCAAAAAGGTTGCTGGGTCAACCAGGGGGATGCTTGTAACCCAGTTCCTTTCAGAGTCTTTTATCCTCTCTTTCATTTCGCTGTTGCTGGCTCTTTTAATAATAAGACTTGTACTGCCATATTTTAATAATCTGCTTGATACAAGCCTTCGGTTGGATCTCTTTTTTACCTGGTATACAATCCCGGTGCTCATCTTGTTTACTATCCTGGTTGGCATTCTTTCCGGAAGCTATCCTGCTCTTTTCCTTTCCTCATTCAATCCTTATGAGGTGTTGAAGGGGAGCGTGAAGAACAGCATGCAGAACGGTCGTATGAGGCGCGTACTGGTTGTCTTTCAGTTTGCCGTGTCCATTCTACTTATCATCGGCACCATGATAATGTACAGGCAGATACGCTATATGCTCAATAAGGATGTCGGATTCAACAAGGAGCAGTTGATTGTCATCAACAGGGCGGGAGCTCTCGGTACCAGGGTGAAAGCATTCAAGGATGCTGTAAAGGAAATACCGGGCGTAATAAATATCTCGAGTTCAACCGCTGTGCCCGGAAGAAACAATAATAACAACGGGTATATGGTCGAAGGGAGAAAAGATGAGACATTCCTGCTGCAGACCAACTGGGTCGACTATGACTACCTGGCAACCTATGGCATGACACTCGTATCGGGCAGGTCTTTCAGCGAAGAGTATACCTCAGATGAGCAGGCCTGCATGCTCAATGAGAGTGCCGTGCAAAACTTTAGCCTTACTGACCTTGAGAATACCAGGTTCATGCGCCCGACTCCGGAGGGTGAAATAGAATATCTGCAGGTGATAGGCGTGGTGAAGAATTTCAATTTTGAATCACTGAGGAACCCGATACAGCCATATATCTTCTGTTTTAAGACGGATGATATTTTATGGGGGTACCTGACCGTTAAACTTGCAGCACAGAATTATGCGCAGACAATAAATTCCATTGAAGAGGTCTGGAAAGAGTTCACCTCGAACAACCCGCTCCAGTACTATTTTGTTGACGAGGATTTTGAACAGATGTATATCCAGGAAAGGCAGAATGCCCAGATGGCTGTTATCTTTTCAATCCTGGCTATCTTCATTGCCGTGCTCGGACTGTTCGGGCTGACTTCGTTCACCGTTGAGCAACGCACCAAGGAGATTGGTGTGAGGAAGGCTATGGGATCATCTGTCTCAGGTATATACCTTGTTATCTCCAGGGAGGTCATGGTCCTTGTCACAGTTTCAGCCCTTATTGCCTGGCCATTAATTTACTATATTGCAGATAAATGGCTGGAGAATTTCTATTACAGGATTGATCCGGGGCTTCTGACTTTTGTTGCTGGGCTCATCATAGCACTCGGGATAGCCCTTTTGACAATCAGTTTCCGGATCATGAGAGCCGCAAGGGTCAATCCTGCCCAGTCACTTAAATATGAATAGATCTGCCCGGGATTATGTTTAAGAACTATCTCACCGTTACTTTCAGAAACCTCCTGAAGAACCGTGTCTTCACCATAATCAATATCGCAGGACTTGGTATTGCCCTTTCGGTATGTATTGTGGCGTTTTTCAATCATATGTTCAACTATGAGTTCGACAGGACTCATGAGAATTTCAATGAGATTTACCGTGTCACATGCTTCAGGGACATGGAAGGGAGGGAGCAGGAGTACGGTGTCATTCCTGCCACCCTGGGCCTTGTGGCCGGGAAGGACATTCCCGGAGTGGAAAAGTCTGCAAGGTTGATGAGAGCCGGATCAAATGTCAAGGTGGGGATTGATATTTATTCTGCAGATATTTCGTTCGTTGACCCTGAGTTTCTGGAGATTTTTACTTTCCCTGAAGTGATCGGAAACACCAGGGCAATTGATGATCACGGAAGCGTTTTGATCAGCCGGAGCATGGCAAAGACCCTTTACGGAGAGGAGCACCCCGTCGGTAAGACACTCTCCCTGATGAATGAGGAGAACGAGGAGTTTACATATACGGTAGCTGCTGTTTTCGAGGACTTGCCGGAGAATTCAAGCTTCAGGATAGACATAATGTCGCACTTTGATAATTTTATGCACATGTGGGAACAAAGTGACGCTGACTGGAAGTTCCTTGTTCATGCTTTTTTTCTCCAGGTGCCTGACAGGTCGGTCATAACCTCCGTTGCTGCTTCTTTAAAGAACTATGTTCCGGTGCAGAACAAGGCCAGGGAGGATTTCAGGATTAACAGGTTCAATCTTGTTCCGCTCAGGAATGTAGGAGAAAACACAAGGGAGATATGGTCTTCAGCCCTGTTTCCGTCTCTTCATCCTGCAGCGCTGATGGCTCCCCCGATTATGGCATTGTTCTTACTGCTCATCGCCTGCTTCAATTTTGCAAATACTTCCATTGCCACCTTCAGCAAAAGGATGAAGGAAATTGGCCTGAGGAAGACATTCGGGGGTCAGCGAAGGCAGCTGGTTGTACAGTTCATGGTAGAGACCCTTATCATTTGCTTTCTGGCATTGCTGGCCGGTGTCGCCTTTGCCAGGTTTCTGGTCCCCGCCTACAGCAGCCTCTGGGCCTACATGTCCATTGAAATGACCCTGACTGAATACCCTGTCTTATGGGCCTTCCTTGTTTTGCTTGTTCTGCTGACCGGTTTCGTCGCGGGTGTTTATCCTGCCCTGCATGTAAGTGCTTTCAGCCCGTCAACCGTTCTGAAGGGGTCCGGCACCTTCGGCAGAACAGGTACGCTCTCCAGTGTCCTCCTTACATTACAGTTTTCCATATCTGTCATGGCCCTTGTGATGGGCATCATCTTTGTGAAAAATGCAAGGTACCAGGAGACCCTCGATCTAGGATATGACAAGGATAAACTTATAGTTATCCCCATTGTGCCGGAGCTATTTACTTCATTCAGAAATGAGATACTTAATAATCCGAAAATAATTTCTGCCGAAGGGACTCAGAATCACATAGGGTGGGGGAGCTACAGGAGACCGGTGAAGTACCTGCAGACACAGCTTGAGGTGGATGTGCTGGATATAGGACCAGAATACGCGACCACAATGGGATTGCGAATTATCGAAGGCCGCCTGTTTGACGAATCAAGGAGCGCTGCTGACAGGTCAAACGGATCAATTGTTGTCAATCAGAAGTTTGTAAATGATTTCGGCTGGAAGGACCCTGTTGGACAGACAATTACATTGTATGATACCACAAAGCTGACCGTCATAGGGGTGGTGGAAGATTTCTACACCAGCGGACTGTGGGAGGTAATTGACCCTGCAATGCTGAGGCTGGCCCGGAACGATGAGTATTGGAACCTTGCCGTCAGGGCTGAACCGGCAGACCGGGCAGGAGTCCTTGAATACCTTGACAGTGCATGGAAGAGCATGGGTACAAATTATATCTTCAGGGGGATAGTGCAGGAGGATACAATGCAGGAAGAAAGGGATATTAATGGAAGCATCACCAAGGTAAACCTGTTCCTCGCTGTCACAGCCACTCTTCTGTCACTTATAGGGATGTATAACCTTGTTTCACTTGATGTCATCAGACGGACAAAGGAGGTTGGAATAAGAAAGATACAGGGGGCGTCTGTGCCAATAATTATGTACCTTCTCAGTAAAAGGTTCCTTGTAGTTCTTGTTATTGCATCTCTGCTCGGGAGCATCGGCGGGTATTATGTCTCAGGAATGCTTCTGGACAGTATCTGGGATTATTTCATTGATATAAAGGCAGGCATAATGATACTGGCGTCAGTGATAATGTGGATGGCAACCGTGCTGACGATAGTGTTTAAGGTAGGCATGGCCGCGATGCGCAACCCGGTTGAGTCGCTCAGGTATGAGTAGGGATATTAGGCAATAGGCAAAAGGCAGTAGGCAGTAGTGGTGAGAATGCAAGGGGCAGGGAGCGAGGAGCAAGGGGTAGGCAGAAGGCATGAGGCAATAGGCAATAGAGAGGACCCCACGATTGCACGATTGCACGATTGCATGATTGCATGACTTTACAGACTTTCGACTTTACCGACTAACTAATACATACTGTTGATGAGCTGCCCGAATTCGTCACGTTTTTTGAGGGGAAAGCTAATACACCGGCCATCCCTGGTGATGACGTTTAAACCCTTGACAGAGAATAGTCCTTTGTTGAAGTATATTATTTCCAGAATGTTATCAAACAAGATCTCAAGATTGAATCTTTCGGTCTCTTCTTTCAGCGTCTTGAAGTATATACGCTGGTTGGTAACGATAAGTTTCCCTTCGATGGTATTGTTGCCAACTACCTGGTTTGTGTCACCCGCTTTAATGACCACCTCATTCGGGTTAAGTTTTACTGTCATGACTCTGCGTTTAAACGTTTCACAAAAAATCGCGATAGTATGAATTCTTTACACTTTAAAGACTTCCGTTTTAACTGAATGTTGCATTACGGAATCAATAATACAATCATAAATGATTTTTAATATCATGAAATATGAAAAGGTACTATCTTAAAATTGCGGTCAGGAACATACTGGGAAACAAACTTTTTTCATCCATAAATATTATAGGCCTCGCTGTAGGGATAACTGCCTTTCTGTTGATATTCATATTTGTAAGGTATGAGAGAAGCTATGATACCTTTCATAAGAACAGCGATAGGATATACAGGCTCAGGTACGAAAGGTCAAGTGCCGAGGGTGAGTCTGTGAAATTTGCCTCCTGTTGCCCCCCGGCGGCAATAAGGATCAGGGAGTTATATCCTGAGGTCGAGACAATTGCCAGGTTGTTCAGGTACAGGGCAACAGTGATCTTCGGTGATGTAAAGTTTTATGAGGAACGGATGTACTTTGCGGAGCCCCAGATATTTCAGATTTTTGATATTGAAATGATTACGGGCGATCCTGTCACAGGGATCAGGGATGCCAACTGTGCCTTTATCTCTGAATCATATTCCAGAAAGTACTTTGGTGATGTCGATCCGTTGGGAAAGACCATAACGGTTGACAAGGAGATGAGTTTCGTGATAACCGGCATCTTCCGAGATATGCCTCACAATTCACATTTAGACATTGACATTATGCTGTCATGGCCTAACCTGCTGACCCACTATGGTCCTGATATTGAATTATCATGGGGCGATACAGGCTTTTTTACATATTTTATTCTGAAAGAGTCTGTGACTCCTGCCGAGTTCGAGGAGAAACTCAAATCACTTGTTGAAAGCGATTTCGGAGAGGTGCTGAGATTTTACAAGCTGACACTCGACTTAAAGGTTCAGCCACTGACTGACATTCACCTTAATTCTGCATATATGCAGGAGATCAAGGTGAACGGCAATAATGACACGGTTGTTTTCCTGAGTGTTATTGCGGTCTTCATCCTGATCATTGCATGGGTAAATTATATCAACATCACAACGGCACGGTCACTCACCCGAGCCACCGAGGTAGGACTAAGCAAGGCAGCCGGAGCTGCAAGGAAGCAGCTTGCCGGGCAGTTTTTTATCGAGACCCTCATGATCAATGCGGCAGCCTTTATCCTGTCCCTTTCAATGATGGCTTTGCTGCTGCCCCTTTTCTGCAATCTCACAGGCATACCCCCTGATTATGACATCTGGAATGAGATATGGTTCTGGATTACAGTATCCATCCTTTTTATTTCAAGTGTCATTCTTTCAGGAGCCTATCCTGTCGTTGTGCTAACCTCTTTCTCAACATCAGAGGTGCTTCGGGGAAAATACATCCATTCAAAAAGCGGAATTATAATAAGAAAGGCTCTTGTTGTTTTCCAGCTGGCTATGGCTATCACTCTTATAACATGCACTCTTCTGGTGTTCAGGCAGGTAAGATACATGAAAGAGATTGACAAGGGGATTGATATTACTGACATACTTGCCGTCCGTGCTCCGCGTGTCAGGGATGTCTCATTCGGGAGCAGACTGCTGACATTTAAGGAAGAACTGTTGAAAAACCAGGTTATTACCAGGTTCAGTGTCGGGACTGAAGTGCCGGGCCGTCAGATTTTATGGGATGCAGGAGGGATATTCAGGGTCGGATCTGACCAGAGCAAGAACTACCAGATTGTCGGGATTGATTACGATTATCTTGATCTGCTTGATGCAAAGATCGTTGCCGGCAGAAACTTTGACCGCTCATTCTCCGATTCTTCATCCCTCATACTGAATGAAAAGGCCGTTAAGTGGATGGGTTTTCAATCACCTCAGGAGGCTGTAGGCCAGAAGGTAAATTACTGGGACCAGATCTATACAATTGCCGGCGTCGTTAAGGATTACTGGCAGCAGTCGCCCAGGGAGGCTTTTGAACCTCATATCTTCAGGTTCATGCCCCACGGACGGGATGTCAGGGGCTTTTTTATGATGAAGATTATCCCGGCATCGGAAGAGAGGGTGCTGGGCATGGTTGAAGACAAGTTCAGCGAGTTCTTCCCTGACAACCCGTTTGATTACTTCTTCCTGGAGGACTACTATGAACAGCAGTACCGCAATGAGCGACTGCTTGGCAGCGTTTTTGGCGCCTTTGCCATACTCTCTGTAATCATAACCTGCCTTGGTATCTTTGGTCTTACATCCTTCCTCATGCTTCAGAAAACCAAAGAGATAAGCATGAGAAAAGTACTGGGATCAAGTGTCCCGGGTATTGTCTATCTATTTTCAACTGACTTCATCCGGATCACGGTCATCTCTTACATTATAGCTGTTCCTGTCTGCTGGTACTGGCTGACCGGATGGCTGAATACCTTTGAATCGAAGATGGACCTGCCGGTATGGTCTTTCATCCTTCCATTCTTCGTTACGCTGGCCCTGACACTCATCACCATAGGAGCTATAGTCGCAAAAACAGCATCGGTGAACCCGGCTGAAAACCTGAGAAGCGAATAATTCAAAGAAAATGTCTATTATTTTGACACATTCCTGTTTTTATGCCGTCTTTTGATAAAACTCCGCAATGAACAGAGGAACGATTCTGATAGTGGATGAGGACAAAGGGGTGCTGAGAGCCCTTGAAAGGATCATGCGTGATGAATTCGAACGTGTCATCACTATCGGTGACCCGAACCGGATACCAGGGCTGCTTGGCAAGAATGACATTGATGTTGTTATACTCGACATGAACTTCAGGGCAGCGGTCCATAACGGTAATGAGGGGCTGTACTGGATGAGGGAGATATTTGCCTGTGACAGCACAATAAGCGTTGTGATCCTGACAGCCTCGGGCGATGTTGAACTGGCTGTAAAAGCTATTAAGGAAGGGGCCGCGGATTATATTCTCAAGCCATGGGACAACACCCGGCTCATTACTACTGTAAACGCTGCCTGGAAGCTAAGGGCCTCAAGGCTTGAAGCATCAAACCTTAAGCATGATAACCAGCTTCTCAAGAGTGAGATAAACAAGGGAGGTGAAAAGATTGTCCTTGGTGCGTCACCCACAATGATAAATGTGATGAACATTGTGGGCAAGGTTGCGGCAACGGGGGCGAATGTTCTTATTACCGGGGAGAACGGAACGGGGAAAGAGTTGGTGGCGAGAGAGATACACCGGCTGTCAAAACGGTCGGGAGAGTTGATGATAAGTGTCGATATGGGCTCTATAACGGAGACTCTTTTTGAATCTGAGCTCTTCGGTCATGTCAAGGGGGCATTTACTGATGCGAAGGAGGACAGGAAGGGGAAGTTCGAGCTGGCAGAAAAAGGGACACTCTTCATGGATGAGATAGGTAATTTATCGCTTCAGTCTCAGGCGAAGCTCCTCAGTGTTCTGCAAAACAGATATATTGTCAGAGTGGGCTCCAACAGGCAGATACCAATAGATATAAGGCTGATCAGTGCCACAAACTGTGATCTTAATCAGATGGTCAGAGAGGGGAGATTCCGCGAGGATCTGCTTTACAGGATCAATACCATCATGATAGAGGTCCCGCCCCTGCGTGACAGGGTTGATGATATACCGATTCTGGCGAATCATTTCCTGAGAGTCAACGGTGAGAGATACGGCAAAGGGAAGATGAAGATCAGCACTACGGGGCTTGAGAAGCTGGCAAACCACGACTGGCCGGGTAATGTCAGGGAGCTGCAGCATGCCATTGAGAAAGCAGTGATAATGAGTGATTCCGACATGCTGAAACCATCTGATTTTGTATTCAGTGCTCACGTGTCAAGAGCTTATCACACGGAGATGTCGCTTGAGGAGATGGAGAAGAAAATGATTGCTGACAGCCTCAGGAGATATGGTAATAACATTAGTGTTGTCGCTGGCAAGCTTGGAATAACGAGACAGACCTTATACAACAAGATGAAAGGTTATGGCCTGAAATATTTATAGAACCCTGCATATGGTAAATAACAGGATTTATTACCGGAAAAGCATTTCACTGTTGGCTATGACCCTGGTCATACTGCTAAATCAACAAGTGATATTAGGTCAGACTTCAGAAAAACAGCCTGTTGAAGATGTATTCAGGGTAATGGCACTGGTTACAGAGAATAATGATAGCTCGCTGTGGCCTGGCTTCAAAGTCGCTGAAATTCCCGTAATGGTATTTGACAGCATCAATACCTGGCTCTTCCACTCTGAAACGGCACCAGATGGGTTTACAGAGGTGAAGGAACATCCCGGGGTCTACAAGTTCAACGGCCAGTACCCTATAGTATGGGGCAATTCAGTTGCCAGGCTGGGAGATAAATGGATTGCAACCAGTGTTTTCAGCAGTTATGCCCGCCGTACGGGCGAGAAATATACTGCAAGAGACCTTGCAGGCATTATAATCCACGAGCAGTTTCATATTTTCCAGCGGGTCAATCACCCGCGATGGCAGCAAAACGATGGATTGTTGCTTCTGTACCCCGCTGAAACTGTGGAAGCACTTTTCCTGAGAAGGGTTGAGAAGGAAGCCTTTAAGCGGGCAGTTCTTTCCGGCAACACCGGGGAGACCAGCGGGTGGGTAAAAGAGGCATTAAGTTACAGGGACCAGCGGTTGCACATGATCAACACGGTTTTCTGGCAGTACGAAAAGGAACTACAGCGAACAGAAGGGCTTTCAGACTATATCGAAAAGGTAGCCAGGGGGCTGGATCCGCTCAATGCCTCGGAAATTACTAACGGGATTGCTCCCGCAGGTGTCCGCGATCTTGGTTATGTTGAAGGCAGATGGATCGCAATGATTCTTGATAAGATCAATCCCGGCTGGAAAGTGGCCCTGGAGGAAAATGATACCCTTTATCTTGAAGATATTCTGGAAAAATCGGCAAATTACCTGCCGGGTAGTACAACACGCTTCAGCAGCGATGAAATCGAAATCATCAGGGCAGACGCAGAGAGCGACTTTCTAATATGGCAGGAGAAGAAAAAGCAGGAAACAGAACAGTTCAACGATCTGCCGGGTTACAGGGTAGAGATAAATGCATCTGCGAACCCTCTTGTCATAAGAATATTTGAACCTCTTGAAATAGAGATCCTTGATGATCGCAGTGTTTACCACAGACTAATCTTCTCAGCCGGCAATGAAGCCGGTACCCTTCGCATAATGAATCAACCATGCATTTCATGGTTCGATAACTCTCTGCGAATAGAAAAGCTGGTCATAACCGGGCTTAAGGAATCTCCCGGCATAATCGAAAATGAGAAGAAACTTGTAATAAAGAGTAACAATATTTCAATTGATCTGAAATATTCAGATCTGAACATAACGGGCTCATCTTACAGTCTTGAGCTATGATCGCAACATCTGAGGACTCTGAAGACTCAAATGCCATTCATTATCCTCAGGTTACTGGCTGCGGTTCCCCGTCAGCTCATCGCTTCAGTGCAAAATCGACGGCTGCCATAGCATGAACAGTAAGGGTGTTAATGATGGGGATATCGATATCTTCCTGTCTGAGAAGCAGCGGGATCTCGGTGCATCCAAGAACGATACCCTCGGCACCTCTTTTATTGAGCTCTCTGCATATTTCAATAAAACGAAACCTGGAATCATCGGAAAAAACACCCCTTAGCAGTTCATCTGATATTGTCTTTTGAATGAAATCTCTGTCACGTTTCTCCGGGATCATTGTATCGATTTCCTTCTCTTTAAGCCTCGATTTATAGAAATCCATTTCCATAGTCTGTTTTGTGCCCAGCAGGCCGACCTTACTCATTTTTTCCCTCTTGATTTCATCGGCTGTGGCTTCTGCAATATGAATGATGGGCAGATCAATTTTCTTCTCCAGTCTGTCAACAAACTGATGCAGGGTATTGGCGCACAGAATAATGAAATCAGCTCCTGAGCCGGCCAGTTTCATTGTCGCATCAAGGATAAGGTGATAGACCCCTTCTTTGTTGTTTTGTTTATTGAAGGCATCTATTTCGGCGTAATTTATTGAGTACAGGATACACCTGGCAAATTCCAGTCCACCTGATCTCCTGTTGATCTCCTCATTAATTATCCTGTAATATTCCGCACTTGATATCCACCCTGTGCCGCCAACTAACCCTATTGTTTTCATTTTTTCAATATTTCAAGTGAATAAAAATAGTGACATTATCCATCTATTCATGCCTGATCATTTCGGCGGGATTAACTCTTGCCAGTTTTAATATATGGTAAATGACTGCTGTGAGGGAAATTAGTAGTATAATCAGAAACGAAATCATGAAAACTCCGGCTCCGATATTTACATGGTAAGCGAAGTTTTGCAGCCATCTGGTCATCAGAATATGAGCTACAGGCCCGGTAATAACAAATGAAACAAATATCCACCGGGCCATTTCGGTTGCCAGCAGGGACAATATCCCGGATGGTTGCGAACCCAATACCTTCCTGATCGCCATTTCCTTTGTCCGGCTTTTTGTCGTATAGGATGTGAGACTGTATTGGCCGAGGCAGGTAAGCACTACCGCAAGGATTGTTGAGAAAACAAATATTGCGACCAGTTTCCTGTCAGTGCTGTATGCAGCAGCAATCTGGTCGGAGAGGACGGACACCGGGTTGAGGTAGTGCGGAGAAATTTCCCTGAGCTTCTCTTCAATAGATGTTTTTGTTTCGTGGAGAGCTCCAGGGATGACCTTGACAAAAACATATTCAGGTTCCCTAAAATCATCGTTGCCAATAGGTAACAGTGCCATTGGCTCAATTGTCTGATGCAATGACTGGAAGTGGAAGTCACTGACTACCCCTACTATTGTTCCCGGTTTTTCCGGGTTAAAACCAAATGTTTTCCCGACCGCATCTTCCCGGAATAACATTTTTGCTGTTTTCTCGCTGATTATTATGCTTTTAGCGGTATCAGATGGATAGTCAGATGAAAATTCCCGTCCGGAGATTATTTTCAAATTAAAAAAATCCAGGAAGTTTTCTGCTATTCCTGCCCTGAAGACTGTCAATACTGTTTCAGGCTGCTTTCCATCCCAGTATCCCAAACCTGCTGAGGTTATCGAATTCGGCAGATTAGAGCATGATGTTATATCTGTAATTTTCGAATTTCCGCTGAGCTCATTTATCAGTACTTCCGGGCATTTGCGAATTTCCGGATCTTTCAGGGATATTGATAAAATATCATTCTTAATGAACCCGGGATCGCTGTTCCGGATAAAATTAAACTGACGCAGTGCGGTGAGGGTACATACAAGAGCAACGAATGAGATGATATACTGAATAATGACGAGCATATTTCTTATCTGCAGACCTCTCCTGTTTCCGCCTAATCTTTTGAAGTCCTCCTTTAAGAGGCGGAGCGGACTGATTGACGAAAGATGAAATGAGGGATAGATGCCTGCCAGCAAACCTGTAAGGAGCATCAATGCCACAAGTTTAATTAGTGTTGAGAATTCAAATATCATACTGAAGTTTAGTGGACGGTCAGTGAGATCGCTGACTCCTGGCAGAAGTGCCAATACAATTAAAAGTGCCATTATCAAACCTGCGAGGGAAAGCAGGAGTGCTTCAGTAATAAATTGCATTATCAGATCACTTTTACTGCTGCCGAATACTTTTGAAATGCCTGTTTCACGGCCCCTGTTATATGATCTTGCGGTGGCCATATTTGAATAGTTGAAACAGGCGATCAGCAGGATGAAAAAGCCTATTGCCGAGGTAAGATAAAGATACCTGATGTCACTGCTTTTTACCGGTTCGAAGTTGGAACTGCCACCAAGGTGTATTGCTGTCAACGGTTTTGGAACCCATAATATATCCTTGAAAATCGGCTCATCAGAAAAGTATTTTTCCGTGAATGTGTTGAGTTTGTTTGTAATATTTGCCAATGATGCATGTTCAAGAACCTGAAAGTAAGTTATATAGCTGAAGTTGCCCCATCTCTCTACCTTATCCTTACCTCCCCGTATAGAGTAAAATGTTTCAAATCCGGTCAGGAAATCAAAATCAAAGTGACTGTTTTCCGGAACATCCTTCATGATACCCCTGACTGTAAAGAGATACTTGTTGTCAGCCTTCAGAATCTTGCCTACAGGGTTCTCTTCGCCAAAATACTTCAAAGCCATTTTTTCTGTTATGAAAAGTGAGAATGGCTCTTTTAGAGACACTTCGGGATTGCCACTTAGGACCGGGAAAGTAAATATCCTTAAAAAATCAGTATCCGCATATAAGAAGATATTGCCGGAGAAAAGCGATGCGTTGTATTCCAGAGTGTGAGTGGTGAACTTGCATTTTGTTGCACTTTTAATTTCCGGTATGTCATTTATAAGTGCGCTCTTCAGGGGTGCCGGGGTGACAGCGAATTTATCGTTGCCCATATATGTGAAATCACGCGACTGTTGTGTCTCAACCCGGTATATTTTATCTGCATGCTCATGG
>Ga0209262_10000410_pt1 | contig 20080 bp, 9 predicted proteins | sample Lowcelwee11metaG_FD_187171 | JGI IMG/M metagenome (GOLD analysis project Ga0209262, IMG submission 187171) | Freshwater pond sediment microbial communities from the University of Edinburgh, under environmental carbon perturbations - Low... | ecosystem: Environmental > Aquatic > Freshwater > Pond...
GAGAAGTTGTCTGCACATTGACAGTAAAGAATTCTAAACCCAAGGTACTGAGAACTTCCTCAATATTGCGTTTCAGGTTCATAGCGGTAAGTTGTTCTTGCCCACTCACCTTCGTTTTTAATGCACTACCTAAATTACCAATTACATTAGGATTTTTCCCTTCTAATTTACCGACCAAAGGCAGACTAATATTGTCAATACTATTCTGTAATGTGCTTAAACCTTCGTTAATACTAGAGCCAGTTTCCTCTGGGTTGAAATAGCGATCTACTACCTCAATAGTTTGATCTGGGGTGAATAGTTTATTGTAATTACCATCTGCACTAGTTACAGCATATTTAATAGGAGATGTGTGGAAAATACCTGGTTCCGCTACTCCATCTTTACTACCCTTCACTGTAATAGTATTCAGCTTAAACCAATCTTGCGGTTGAATTGTTATCGATGTAGTTTGTTTATCAACCTTGCTAATAGTTTTGGTGATTGGTAATTCAAACTGATCAACTGATTGTTCGTTAATAGTCTTGCCTGTATAAGGATCTATGCCATCATAGGTGACTTTTTCTACTTTCAGTTTATAGTCACCCAAGGCATTTTTATCCAAGTTAGTCAAAACAACTTGTTGTATATCTTGCCAGTTACCCGGTTTATATTTTTCTGGTGCATCTGTTGTCGCTAATGTTTGATCTAATAATGTACCATCTGGATAAAATAGCAATTCTTGTAAGGGACGGCTCTTATCACTAGGATCTAGGTCATTAGCATCAGAAATGCGGTATTTGGTAAATTTAAGTGACTCAGGTGCTACTTTCAGTTTAAAATCAAAGGCAACTGTATCAAAACGGTCTGTTGTCACTAAACTCGTAAGGGTAGCATCGACATTTTTGTCCTGAGGAGTATTAAAAGCAAATACTTCTTTATCCACTGAGGTAACAGTGGGATTATTGGGGTTAACAAATTCTATTTCTGCACCAGGGGTTAAGGTAATAGTCACTGGTTTAGTCGGTTCACTTAATAAACCAATCGCAAAATCTGCACTTTCTTCTTCCCCCACCGTTGTATGTTCACCAATTTCTACAATCCTTACCCCAGGCACATCATCATCGTTAATATTCAAGGTAGCAACCGAGTTATTTTCACTCAGTTTATAACCAGTACCTGCTTGTAATGCTACCTGTACAGTTTCCCCTGCTACTTTGACTACTTTAGACGTTTTTATGGCTTCCTTATCTTCGTCATTCACCTCAATATCAATTTTGCCATTGAAATTGACTACTGGCTTTAAGGGAGCTTTCACTTCCAGAGAATAGTCATTACCAATTTTATTGCGACTATACACTTTAATTAAATATTCACCGGCGGGTATTCCGGCCAAGGCTATCTGCCTTCCATCAGCAGCAGTTTCATACCCAACTTCTTTTCCTGTTTCGCTAGAACCTTCAAAAATTTTCATATCAAGTTGTGCAGAGCCTGCAGTCAAACTTGTAGTGGAGGGGATCATGTGTATGTAGTCACCATTATGAGCATTTGTTGATAAGTCCAACTTATAGAAATCTACGTCATTAGTGTCTTCTGATGTAGGTAGAGGAGCTTGTACCTCTAGGGTGTAGTTATTATAATCAAATACCTGACTACCAGATACCTTAATATAATATGTGCCAGGATCGAATGTGCCAGGCTTAAAAGACTTGCTTAAAGAAATCTTTGCACCCACATTTTTATTCACAGGATCTTGTGTCAAAAAAGGTTTATTGAGATTATTTTCTCTGAAAATTTCCACTTTGAGATTATTATCTGTTCTGGATGAATTAGTGTAGGGAGTAATTTTAAGGAAATCAGCATAGTCTGCAGCTTGAATCAGTGTCATCTTATACCAATCCTCATCAACCGAATAATAAATATAACCCCACTGTGGGTCTTTTCTTCCTTTAGGTTGTGAAATCTCTAACTCGTATTTATGTGTTGTAGAACCTGCTAAATCCGATGGATAAGAAGAATTGTCATTATCGTCATATACACTACGCTCGCTTGTAATAGGAGCACCAGGGGTAATTTGTAAGCCAGATAATGAGAGGTAATCATTGGTATTTGATAATTTACCAGCTTGCGTATCAATATCATTTGGTTCACTAGTATTACTAGTCGGGATAATCTCTTTATCAGTACCTAGCTTAACGTCATTACTGATCACTTTACCAATAATATTATTCCCAAATTTCAGTGTACTATTTTTAACAATTGTGGGAGTTTCTGGTACTAAAGGAGCATTAATCTTTAAGTTGTAATTATTGATAGCACCTTGATAGCTATAAACTTTAACGAAATATTCTCCTGGGTCCAAACTATCTAAAATAATTTTGTCAGGATTCGTACCACGTGCATTACTTTGACGAATTACTTTGCTAGTATTACCTGCTTTGTACAAAACTATATCTAAGTCACCTGTTTTACTATCAGATGGATCTACTTGCACATAATTTGTACTATCTCCTTTCTTTTGCAAAGTAAACTTATACCAATCTTGATCGGTATTGGAATCAATAGCTAAATCCGGATATTCTAGTTCATTTGCTCCCCCTAACTCGCCATATTCACTATCAGAATTATTTGGTTCAGCAACATTATTTTGAATCGGAATGGAAACGTCTAATGTTAATTTGGTTTTACCTGTTTTCGGATCAGTTGTTCCTTCTGTTATCCTATTAATATTGAGTGCCAAGTCTTCTGTTAACTTGTCATCAATCGGTACAATCACAATATTATTTTGTACTTCCCCCGGAGCAATCCGAATAGTTCCATCACTGGCTACTTTGTAATCACCTAAAATATTTTTTGTCCGATCATCTAGTGTGGCACTACCACCAGATATTTTGTAATTAATATTAATACCCGTACCACCGTCTTTTTGTGGTGTGGGAGTATTTAACATGACGGCAAAATAGCTCGGTTGCCCAAATACTTCCGATGCGGTGGGACCAGCAATAATCTTGGCAGTTGGTAGATCATTATCTTTGATCTGTACATCCAATGGTTTTAGGGTGCTTTGGGCATTCACATAGCTATAATCTTCATCGGCAATAGTGAAACTATATTCATAGCCGGCTTTCGATGGGCTAGTAATCGCTAATAAATATTCGCCTGTTTCGACACCGTTTAAATTAATCCGTAATTTATCACTAGTTAGACTACTATTCACTTTAGCTGTTTTAACCGCAGTCTTTGGATCACTAGCTTTATACAGATTAACTTGCAGATCATTAGTCCCCGTTACTAACTTATACGGTACTTCTATAAAGTCTTTATCCGTGCCTGTATCCGGTAAAGTAAATTTGAACCAATCTTCATCTTTATTGGTAGCAGTATTATCTAGGACTAAATTTTGGGCACTATAACCCCCCGCTATTTTTCCTAGATCAATGGCAGCTTCTGCTGAATCATTCACTGCTACTGATTCAAAGTCTTGGGATTCACCGATTAATACACTGAATTTAATTTGACTATTGTGATTATATTCCACAATATTGTCATCAAAAGCCGATACCCGGACTATTTGCTCAATATCCCAATTTGTTTCGTCAAAGGTGAGGATCATCGGATCACCAAAGTCAGTATTATTAATGCGAATTTGATCATTAATCGGATCCGCAATAACTTGTACCTTGCCTACCGGCTGACTGCTCAGTTTCACCTTGTAAATATTTTCCCGTCCTTCGGCTACTCCATCGGTCATCTTAGTGATGGTTAATTCTGCCTTATCTGTATCATTGCTATTAGTTACACTATTCGGAGTGATCGCTAATTTATGATAAAGGGTATCTTCACTGCTGGTTGTGGTAATTAATTTGTAACTAATATTACCATCAGCTATTTTGTCATCAATACCCTGCACATAGAATGTTTGAACTTTATCCCAATTTTCTGGAGTAAATTTCAAATCAACGAAATCAGCTAAAGTACCTGTAGATGAACTTTTTACCTTGGCTTCTGTTAGATCATTTGTACCAAAGGATACAGTAACTGGGAATAGTGGTTGAGTATTTAATTTGGCACTGTATGCTAATACGGTTTGACCTGTTTCATCCGTGGTTTGACCTGTTTGACTAGCTGTGACAGTTACTCCCACCGTGTCATCATCTTTTATATCTACACTGGCAGAAGAAGTAGCAGATGGTGGTCCGTTAAATTGTACTTTACTGGTTAAAATACCAACCCCACCGTTATTATTAGTAATCTCTAACCGATAGAATTTATAAGTGGCGGTATTAGCTAATTTAAACTCTTTGCTCGTATTAGCTGTGTCAAACTTAATATTTGTTTGGCTGTCTAAATCTTTCCATGTGCTATTATCATTTGATGCTTGTAATTTCCAAGTATTAGGAGCCTTAGTTATATCTGTACCAGCCGTAATTTTATAACTATTCACCACCGCATCACTGGTAAATTGATAATTTTGCCGATATGCCTTACCTGTGTTATAGCTAAATCCTTGATCATCAGGATTGAATATTTGGGGTGTGCTATTGGTTGATAATTGATAACCAGTATTAGCTAATAGGCTAAGTTGCAAGGTTTCTTGATCACCTTCATCTATTTTGTCGTTAATAGTTTTAATGGTGACTTCTTTACTTTGTTCACCTGTTTTGAACTGTACACCCTGTACTTGTTTATAATAGGCAAATCCGGCATCTTTATTGCCTAATACTGCATCTAAATCACCATCTTTATCTAAATCAGCAAAAGCTACACTACTATTACCACTTTGTTTGGCTGTAGCCAGAGGATTTTGGGCATCATTCACAGCGAATTTCAAACTGCTGTTACTAGTAGAAGTATTTTCTACATATTTGAAGATGCCATCTGGTGTTCCTATGACTATATCTAAATCACCATCTTTATCCCAATCTATTAAGGTTGGTGTAGCTTGTTCGCCTGTTGTACCAACACTAATTCCTGTGCTAGTATTCGTAGTGCCAAAAGTTGCGGCTGAAGCCGTACCTGTATTCAGACGATAGACAAGATTACCATTATCTTCTACTAAGATTAAATCTATTTTTCCATCTTGATTGAGATCACCAAAGCCAGGATTACTCTTAGTTGTAATACTGGTAAAAGGATCAGATATGTTTAATTCTTTTGGTACAGCAGAGAAAATAATTCCACTCGCATTACTTTGGTTGACATAATAATTGAGTTTGCCTGTACCATCTTTTACTACTAAATCTAGTTTGCTATCTCCATTCAAATCAACTAAATTGGGTGCAGTATTGCTAGTTAATGTAACTAGCCGGAATGGGTTATTTGTACCCGTTTTTTCTACATATTTGCCATCACTGTCTTTTTGATAATATTTCAGTGTTCCATCTGCGTTGCCAGAGATCATTTCTAAAGTACCATCTCCATCTAGGTCCCCAAAGGTAAATTTGGCATTACTACCTGGTTGAATATTATCTAACCCACTATCAAACATTTTTTGCTTCGTACCACTACCACTACCATTATTGGCGATCGCATATTGACTGAGTAAAATATTACTGCCAGAGAAATAATAATCTTTATTAAAGGTCGCACTATCCCCTTGGTCGCCAAATAGCACTGTGATGGGTTGACTATTAGCTGGCACTGCTGCACTCAGATTGACTTTAAATTTACCGTCTTGTGTTTCCGTTGGTAATTGGGTCACTACTAAAGATACTGTAGGACGCTTATTATCTAAAGCATCTCCCGTCGGTAGTTGATTAGCCGTTGGTTGTTCATCATCCGTAGTTTTAGCATCAATTAACATTTCTTGACCGCTATAAGAACCATCCGTACTAGTAGCTTTTAACTTAATTTGATAATCAACATCTTTATCATAGATGGTATCTTGTTTCCCAGTCAAAGTCACCTTCTGATATTGATTCCAATTATCAGTAGTAAAAGTCAAGGTATTAGGAGTAACTTCCCCTTCTGTAGTATCTGTACTTGATAATGCTAAGGTGACATTGGTTGTAGGCTTACTAGTTAAATGTATGCCTAAATATTCCTTACTGCCTGCTTCTGATACTACTAGTGGATTAAGAGTGGAAGCGTATGATAGGTCTTTTGGTTCAGGCTGAATAGGAACACTCTTATCTTCTACCCAAGCAATATTACTATTACTATTACTATTACTCTCTATTTTGACATCAGGTTTTTTAGTATCATAGATTGTATTGCCATTCCCTTCATCCAATTTATAATAGTTAACTAAACCTATTTCCTGACCAGTTAACTGTTTATTCATATTAGCTTTAATTTCAGTCTGGGAACGTGCTTTATTCCAGACTCTTACATCCTGTATTTGACCTTTGAAAGGAATATTTTCATTAGAATCCCGATAACTGCCTAGACTATAGAGGCTATTTGTATAGCGAATTGCTCCTGATATAGAGAAAAATCCTGCTTGTTCTCCATTTACAAACATTTGCATCTTAGCACCATCATAGGTCATGGCTAGATGATACCATTGTCCTGTTTGATATTTTGTAGTAGAGGAAATAGTTTGTGTTTGTGTTTGTGTTTGTATCCAACTTTGTAAATTTAAGGTAAGTAAATTTAAGGTAAAATAGAAACGACCATCTGCTTTTGTTCCTACAGCAAATCCGCCATTAGCTTTTGAAGCATCATTGATAAAACTTAAAACAGCAGCTTTCTCTTTAAATTCATCTACTTTTACCCAGGCTTCTAAACTAATATTTTTAGTGGGTAAACCAAGGTTAGTTGCAGTAGTTAAGCCCTTACCAAGATCAAAATATTGATTAGTTTGCCCACTTAGTTGCAGAGCTTTGTTATTTTCCGGCGTAGCAGGATCATTAATAATACTGGCATTCACTACCTGAATAGCAACTTGTTCATTATCAATGATATTCAACGTGGCACTTTGTTTAGTCGTGTCAGGATTTAAGGTATAACCATCACCTGTTTTTAATGTTACTTTAACATCTTCTGATATTTCCTTTTTCAGATCATCGGTTGCATTAATAGGAATTACCGCACTATTTTTCCCCGGTTCGACGAATACTTTTCTATCCGTGGGATTTGGGTTAGTTGGTTTAATAGGAATAGCATCATCTTTTACCCAAGGCACACCAGTACTAATAATATTAGCATTTGGTTTACCTGTGCTGTCTTTGATAGTTTTATCATCCCCTTCATCCAATTTGTAATAGTTAACTAAGCCCGTTTCTTGGCCAGTTAACTGTTTATTCATATTAGCTTTAATTTCAGTCTGGGAACGTGCTGTATTCCAGACTCTTACATCCTGTATTTGACCTTTGAAAGGAATATTTCCATCAGAATCTCGATAACTGCCTAGACTATAGAAGCTATCTACATAGCGAATTGCTCCTGATATATCATAATATCCTGCTTTTTCTCCATTCATCAGCATTTGCATCCTATTACCATCATAGGTCATGGCTATGTGATACCATTGTCCTGTTTGATATTTTGTATTTAGAGAAATAAAAGTTGGTTTTTCTTGACCTTCTAAACTTAAAGCAAAATAGAAACGACCATCTGCTCTTACACCTACAGCAAATCCGCCATTAGCTTTTGAAGCATCATCGATAAAACTTAAAACTGCTGCCCAATCCTTAAATTGATCTACTTTCACCCAGGCTTCTACAGTCATAGCTTTAGTAGGTAATCCTAGTTTCGTCGCACTAGTTTTTCCATTACCAAGATCAACATATTCATCATTAGAAGAAGCATTTAATTTCAGTGATTTATTATGGCTAGTGGCTGTCGTATAATCATCCGCTAATGTAGCACTACCACTCAAGGTGTAATTAATTAATAATCCACCGTCTGGGGCAGGTGCGTTTAGATTAACAATAAATTTACCTGGTTCTGTATTACCTTCTGTGGCATTACCAGCCTGAGTAATATTGACTTGGGGGGTGACTGGTTTAATATCTGTGGTACTGCCTTCTTGTACCTGTAATAGTTGAGGAACCACACTAGTTACAGGTAATTGACTATTTACTGCAACACCGTTAATATTACCACTGATCACAATAGATGTAGTAGCATTTTGCCCAGTTAATGCTACTGTTTGTAACTGATCCCAATTTGCACTAGTGAAAGATACTGTTTGATTACCGACAGTAATGGGAGTATTGGCCGTAGCTTGACTGGATAATTTTATTTGGAGAGTTGTTTTACCAGTAGAGTCAACATACAGGGGATTATTAGCCGTGATTAAACGATTATATTTATCTAAGGCAATCACACCTAATTTATAGACAGGATTATCCTTGATCGTAATAGTTTGCGATTGGCTACCATCTTTAATTTGGTAGTTAGTATTTTGATTAGTTGGGCTAATGATAACCTTTGTAGGATTATTACCTTCTAGATCAAAGTTGTTGTATTGTAAACTGATATTAATATTTTCGTTCGGTTCAACTATTTGATCTGGTTTCGCCACAAAATAGATTTTTCCCTGGGTTTCCCCTTTCGGAATAATAATGCCATTGGCTTCTGAATTAATACTAGTTGATACTTTCCGATAGCGAGAATTAAAATAGTCTGTTTCTTGGGTGGCTGTACTTGTACCATCAATATTATATTTTAGCCAGAGTCCTTGGTCGCCTGTAAAAGGTTTATCCAGGTTAACTTCTACATAACCGATTTGGGGAGCCGGATTCTTAATATACTGAGGTGAAATATTACCTTGTACTACCCCATTGGCTGATTTAATTGCTTTACTCGGATCAGTCTCTTCTGCTCCAATTGCTGTGATTTTACTAGCATCATTGGTATTATTTTCAAACGGCCAATAGCCAATTAAACCCTGTTCTTCTCCACTCAGGGGAGTTAACATAGAATCTTGAATTTCTCCGGCTGTGCGGGCGACATTCCAGATTCTCACTTCATCTACCGTACCAGTAAAATAATTATTAGCTGTTATTGGTATGGGAGCTTGAACAACTTCAGATTTTAACTGAATTGCTGAGGGTTTGATGCCGTCATTAAACGCTAATTTATTGGCATCTGTTATTTGTAGGTTCTTTAAAACTTGAGAGGCTTGTTTATCTGTTGTTTCAATATCTAGCCAGTAATTACCAGTCTTTTGGTCCTTCACTGTAAGTGACGCAGTAGCTACCTTTTTCGTTTCTGCCTTAATATTCTTAACAGTGAAATTATATCCATCAATTTGAACACTACTAGCATTAAAAACATAACTAGATGTATTAATTTTTAGTGATGTGCTATAAACAGAAGGATTATCTACTTTGCCTATACCTAATTGGTTGGTAGGAGCGATCACCCGACCTTTAAAACTTTCATCAGCATAGACTTCCACTCCATTCACATAGAGGCGATATTTTTCCCCATCAAAACTAGTAGCAACATGATTCCAAGTACTTTGATTTAGTACATTAGGCACAGTAAACCCTTGGTATTTTTTGCCATCCCCAAAACCGACTTCAATACCAGTTTTATTAACTTGCCAAATAGACGGATAGGCGGCTAAATCATTATTATTAGTGGCAAAACCTAATATACCCCGTTTATTATCATCATTAATACTAGGGAATATCCAGGCTTCTTGGGTAAACTGACCAGTTTTACTCAGGTCTAATTTACTATTGCTAGGAATATTAACAAAAGTATTTCCATTCAGTTCTAAAGCAGCACCTAAGGTTTCAATTGTACTACCATAACCAAAACCTTCTGTTGGTTGTACTACTTTACCTAAAGATACTATGGGTTCATCGTCTGCAATAGTTAAATTACTGGTTTTAGTTGCACCTAGGCGATAAAACGCATATCCATTCTTAGTATTATCAAAAGCTGGATCTATTAATTGAATACCAACGGTTTCATCTGGCTCCCACACTTCATTATTAATAGTAATGACTTTGATTTCCAATTTTTTGGTAGAGGCAGGAACACTAGGGATTGTATAGGTTAGATCAGTTCTTGGATCAATCGCACCCGTCGCTAAGGATTTATTATCTATATCAAAGGCCTCATAATATAGTTTGTAATCAGTATTAGCTGCTGGAGCGACTAAAGTTGCGTGTTTAGCTGTACCATTCAGCTTAAATATAAAATTGTTGAAAGCCTGGGGATTAGGATTATCAAAATCTAAAACAAAAGTGCCTTCTTTTTCCCCTTCCATTACATGATTGGTTTCAGCAATAGTAATAATAGGTTCATTGTCTCTGATTGCAATATTTGTAGAACTGTATTGGGAACCTGTTAAACCTTTCTGATATTGATTAGAAAGACTATTTGCAATAGTAACAGGAACATTCTCTGTGCTTTCCTGAGCAGTATCAATAGCACCATCAGTAGGAGTGACATAAGCATCGGCTGTTTTACTGTTGTAAGGAACTTGTACTGCTAGAGTAGTTTCACCTGAGAGGTCATCCCCTGCATCATTATAGCTGACATATATATCTGTTGCCTCTTGTACAGGATAATCAAATGTTACTTTATAACCAACTTCTTTTTCTGGATTATTACCGGTAGTATCTACGCCTTCTTTCGGACCGGGCGTAACAGCAGTTAAACTTGCCTTCATATCATTATCAATGATCGGCTGATATACTGTATCCCCAGTAACATCATAAAAACCAGTATCATTAAGACTTAAACCTATTTGTTCACCTGATTCATAAGTTGAATCATCGACAATAGGAATATCAATATAAGTGACATCACTAGTTACAGCAACAGTAGACAAAGTACCAAAATCATCATGAGAACTCTTAGCCGAACCACCAGACCAAACTGAATAATTTAGTCCTACACCACCTGCTGGAATCTCTCCACCTGTTCTGACAATTTTAAAACGGGAATAACCTGTAGCTTCTGATGAATTGTTATTAGGTTTACTCGTATCAATCCCAATAGATTGTACTTCAAATGTAGGTATGACATCCTTAATAGTTACAGATGCAGAGGTTGTACTACCTAATAAATAGACTGGTTTATTATCTGACAGTGTAATAGTAACTGCCTCTCCTGACTCACTAACTCCATCATTAGTAAGAGGCATGATGTAAGTAGCTTCTTTCTTATTAGCAGGAAGCACAATTGTTTGTCCATCCCATGCTCCTTCAGTTTGCCCCGAAATAGAGTAACCAATCTCTATTTGATATGGAACACTATTATCGACCTTAACTTTAAATTTCGCATAAGAACCTTCCTTACCGTTGTCACTGTAACTGGAATCAGGTTCTATAGTAATTTTTGGTGGATTATAAGGAACAAAATAGGGTGATAATGAACTACCTGTTTGCCAATTATTGCCATCCCAGACATTAAAATAAAACTTACTGCGACCACCATCTTCCGAAAAATCAATTGTCACAGGATATGCTTGATTTGTATTTAGGGTCCCCAGTTCATACTGTTTATTATTACTATGTTCCCAATCACTCTTACCCTCTTTAGTAATATATTTATTATTGAACTTAATTCTATAAGCATCATCCACCTCACCAACTTTAAAATAATTATTAGTACTTTTTTGAGGAACAAAATAACCTTCCCATTTAATACTAAAATCATCGTAGTATTTCCATTGTCCCTTCTCATCTACAAACCTAGCAGGGGAGGTATCATGGTCCCTTTTGCTTGTGCTGTAGTCATGATTTAAATTGTATTCATAAGAAATAAAAGTTTGATATTCTGTACTAAAATCACTATTATCATCATCTGCATAATATGTACCTTTTAAACCTAACTGATTTAATACGCCATTAAAACTAGCTCTCGCCTGCTCATCGAATACTGATCGTGCTTCAATATCACCCACCCGATATTCTAAATCCCAATCTCCTCCTAAATATTTGGCTCCTGTTAAATCCGTCGATGCCGTTACATCCGCCCCCGTCAATCCACTTAAACTATTAATAAAAGATCGACCCTTTTCTCCCTCCGCCACATCACATCCATATAATAAGATGTCACCATCTGGAGACAAGGCCTTACCCCACGCCTGCAAATGTCCACTATAATCCTGCAAATTCTCACTATTTAACTGACCACTTCCCAAATTTAAAGCAGCTTGTAACCCGTGGGACAATATTTGAATACTCTTTAAATTTTGCCGTTGCGCCAACAAACGAGTTATTTGGTCAATCCCATCCTCAGAAGTATCCAAAACAAAAACTTCCGTATCAGGGGCAAGGCCATTTAATAAACCCAAATAATTATCAACAGAAGGATCAACGAAGAGGATATTAGAGGGAATTACTTGTTGTAATTGCATAGGATTGTCTCCAGAAAATTAAATATATGTAAAGTGTGAAAAAGCAGTTCAGAGAAAATTTCGACAATAAGCCTATATGCCAACTATTTGCATAGTTCGCCCAAATATTGAGATAGAATAATTGCTATCCTGAATGAGAACTTGTGCAATAAATCTCTATACTTATTCCATACCTTATTTGTATGTATTGATATAGAATGATTGCCATACTAAATGAAAATTTACAAAACAAAGCCCTCCATTAAATATGTCTCATAGTTAGCCAAAACATTCTCTATATATAAACCTCATTCAGACAAGAAAAAATATTTATTGCCGGAAATCAATTTGTGTTTCAGAAAGACTTAATGACGGTTAACTCAACCAACTAAATGGCTCCAATGATCTAAATCCACCTCCTCAAATAAAAATCTATCTATATTCTGTCTGTTCTTCTAGCCAGACTTTACGCCCTTATGGTAGATGCAATTTTCTAATTTTATATTTACTTAACAAACGGTTACCTGATATTTATTATTAAGTCCTATCAACTCGTAATGATCTGATAATAACACCATATTTTCATCTTAAAGTCACGTCTATTGTAAACATTTGTGTAAAAGTCATATCTAAAGTAAGAAAAGTCATGTCAAGTCATATTTCAAGTTAAATAAAAGACATTTATTAAAAATAAGTTAAATTTATAATTACTTATCTATTAAACAAGCTATTTAACAATTGTGAAGAAAAACTCCACAATTCTTTATTGTAGTACCATATTTATCACCTATTTACATAATTTATATTTAACTTAAATATAAATTATTATTTCACTAATATAAAAAAGATATGATTTATTAATTATATATTTGTCTTTTTTATTCTTGATAGGTAAGGCGACAGTCAATCATTTTTAAAGCAAGAGTCCTGCTATATATAGATTTACTCTGTAAGCTGTCACCTGACAAGTAATGTGTAAGGTGACAGGCGACATAATTTACAAATCAATTTTTTCCACAATCCAGCCCTTAGCTCGACCAATTTTCCCCTTTGACATAAACTGCCAACATCCCCAAATTATTTGTGTTCCTTTTGGCTTAATACCAATTATTCCTAATACTTCTTGAGATGATAAAATCCACCCTTTATCAAACGCTTTTTCTAATGCCTCATGTCTCGATAAGTAGGGGCCAATCTGATTAGAAGTAATAGCTTTAGCTAACTCTTGAATTAAATCTGAAATATTTGGTTGTCCGGTATTAGTGAAAGTAATATTGGCATTTTCCACCGGGGGAACAGTGAGCGATCGCTCCGTAGTGGTGAGTGAAGTGCTAGTAATAGGAGTCTTAGTTTTATCTTTAACTTTTTTCGGTTTAGCATCAGCATCGAAACGAGACATAACAGCTCCTGACTGTAAATGCTCATGCAGACGATCTAATAAATCAAGTTGTGTAGCCGTGATATGAGATTTGTTATCCATTTTCAATGGAGTAATACCAAGAAATTTTAGACGCTCATAGACAGTTTGTCTGGCAATACTAAATCGTTCTGGTAATTCTGAGACAAGGTAATAAACTTCTGAAGTCATGGTTTTACTAAATATGTTGTCAGCCACCTGACAATAAATCGGGGTTGTCAGCCGAAAGTATGTCAGGTATCAGGTAAGGTTGTTTTCAATTATATATGATTTTGAGAGTTGTCAGGTGACAGGCGACAAGTCAGGTATAAGGTGACAACTGACAAGATTCAATTTTTCTATATTTAGTGGTATTAATCTCAATTTTAGCGTTTTCAATCTATAACTCAGTAGTAATATTTTAGTCTTTTAACATTGCTTATTTATCAAGGCTTACATCTCGATGTTGTACCTTATGACACGAACCTTCAAGTGCGATTCGTTCTGGGGTTTGAGTAGCAACTATACCCAAAACCACGCTAAGGCCGAAATAAATACAGAGTAAGACTTTTCAGTTAAGACTGAATACTGAATAAACTCTGGTATTTCTTTTTAGGGCTTACCAACGTGATTTTGAATTGGCAATCAAATTTTTATTATTTCTTTACTGAGCTTGCTTTTTAAATTTGTACACTTTGGCTAGAACGAATTGCACAAGTGCCGTTGCTAGTCAAGCCCCGAAAGAATAAGTTTTAGATAAAATAGAAGAAACCAATTCAGTATGCGGATAGATTACCTATGAGTCAATTAACCTTAAAAGATTTTACTCCTGACCCTGAACGGTTAGCTGTTTTAGCGGAATGTATTGCTGACTATGGTATTGATGAAGGAAATAGTGAATGGACAAATAATATAATCTCTAAAAAAACCGTTGTTTATGGCAGTGGTGTGATTGCCAAACAAGGTGAAATAGTTTGTCATAATGTTGACCCCAAAGAGTTGGAATTATGTCAACAACTAGCCTATCAAGTTTGCCAAATTATGGGAAATATTGATGTGGGAATGGGTTCAGAATCATCCACTCCTCCCACCGCTAAAGCGGGGGTATCCTGGAGGGCGGAGAGATGAAAGTCATTTTAGAAAACGGTAAAATTTTAGAAAGTCAAGGCGGTTATATCGAATCGGGTTATTGGATTGAGGAGACCATAAAACAGGATTCTATCATCCAAAAAATTAATCTCTGGGGAAATATGCCTTTTCTTAGTTTAGAGTAAGAAACTATACTAAGGCTGAAATAAATGCAGAATAAAGATTTCCAATGAAAGCTGAAGTTAGATCAGACTTTAGTATTCCTTTCTTGAAGACGAGTGAGGACTTCGGTTAGTTTGACTTTAGGCCTACTACTTGCTACAAAAAAACTACCTATTAAAAAGATAATAGCACTGAGGAAAACACCTAAAGTTAATGTAAAATTAGTAGGTTTTCCCAAAAATAGTATAAATAGGACATTAGCAATAGCACTACCACTAAAATACATACCAGTGCCTAAGCCACCTCTATCTTCTGGAACCATTGATAAGGCAAAAGGAATAGTGCTATTAGAAACTAGGCTAAAAGAGATTCCTAGAGTGATTGCAACTGCCATAGCTAAAATAACGTTATGACCAAGGAGAACAGTACAAGAAAAAATAGCCATAGCAATTAAACCGCTAATCAATGTGCGACGAATACCCAAACTCTTAGCTAAACTTCCCATCGGTAATGCGACTATAGCTAAGGTAAGAGAAACAGTCATAAGAATTAAATTTGGCTGACCACCCAAATTATGTAATTTAAGAACCTGTGTAAAGTTTTGCATAAGGAGACGAAATCCTATGACAGTAGCCATACCTGTCACAAATATTATTAGTAAACCACGTAAGGAAATATCTGATCTATTACTAATTTTAGTTGGATGAGGCTCAAGGGGAAGTAGTTTTTTTACTTGATAGTTAGGACCTGCCCAGCGTAATAGAGCAGCAGCTATTAACATTACTAATGAACCAAAACTAAAGGTAAAAACAGGTCCCAATTGCAAAATAAACTTAGATGATAGGGGCGTAATAGCACCAATAATACCACCGACTAAAGTTAAGATACTGGTTGCTTGGGGTAAATTGGTAGCAGTAGCATAACGACCTATTAATGAAAGCACCGGACTACGAAAAATAGTCATGGCTAAAGCCCATAAAACCATCATGATTGGCAAAAGCATCCGAGTTAGGTCTGTACTACCACCAAACACAAAAATTGTGGGAATTAAAATAAAGCAAACAGAAGCAAGAATAATCCCGCAGGTGATAAAGGGAAAGCGACTACCAAACCAATATTGCATATTATCTGATAGGCTCCCCATTAAGGGTTCCATTAAAGCAGCTAGAATATTCTCTACAACAAGTATTAAGGAAGCAAGGGATGAATCAAAACCAAAGGCTACAAGCATTTGACTTAAATAAATATTATAGATTACCCAACTTAATAAAATAGAACCTTGAATAGCAGCTAAACCCCAAACTTGTAACCAAAGAACCTGAGTTGATTTTGACTGATTCATAATATATTGTAGTTTTTAACCTATCCCTAATTTATCAAGACTTACCTAAAGTTTTTTGAAAAGCAGACCGACTCGTCATTCTTTGTAAATAATCAACAATAGCTGGATAAGCACTATAATCCAAATTAATCAGTTTTTCTGCATAATACAAATAAGAAACTACCGCCACATCACCTGCGGTTAATTGCTCTCCTACCAAAAAAGATTTATTTGTGAGTATTTTATTAAGAGCAGTCAACAATTTAGGCATTTCTCTTAGGCGTTTCTCTTCTATGAATAAGCTAGGAGAAAGCGTAGCATTAGCAAACAGAATCCATTGATTAATAGTTGACCTCTTTTCTAGTGAATTATCACCCTGACCATATTTTTCTGATAAATAAAGTAAAATTGCACCTGATTCCCAAAGAGTAAAAGAACCCATTTTAATAGCAGGTACTTTTCCCATCGGATTAATAGATAGAAACTCTGCTTGATGATTTTCATCTTTGCTAATATCCAGTTCCACATATTGATAAGGAACTTCTAGTTCTTCTAAATACCATTGTACTAGCGGAGTACGGGTTTTTTACCCGCCATAAAGTATTAATAAATTCTGGTCATTTTGAGTCAACTCAGAAGATAGAAGTAAATGGGACGGTTGATAAATAGATTCATTGGGACTCGAATTTAATGCACTAACCCATAAAGATGTAACTAGAGCGAAGGTTAATATTTTCATTAATTATTTGAGAATTTCCCCAAGAATAATGGACTCTATTACTATCTCACACTTTGACATGAAGACTTTTAATAATAGTCTAATCATGTAATAATAAGGAGTTTAAGTAACAACTCTACAACAAACTACGCTAAGTTTGAGATTGTCTATGACGTTTAACAATCTCAACAACAGTAGTTTTACTCAACCGCAATTGAGCCGCAATATGTCGGTAAGAATACCCATCCGCCACCATCTTTAATACTTTAGGAGCCAATCGATCAGACTTAGGACGTTGCCCCGGTCGCCGACCTAATATTTTACCCCTCGCCTTGGCAACCGCTAAACCAGAACGAACCCGCTCCCGAATTAAATCACGTTCAAACTCTGCTATTGACGACATAATAGTAGCAATCAACTTACCCTGGGGAGTATGTAAATCAAACTGCATACCCGTAATCGCTATTAAAGAAACATCCCAACTACTCAAATCATTCAAAGTATGAATTAAATCAATAGTGCTACGTCCCCAACGATTTAATTCAGTCACCAAAATACCATCAATCTGGCGACGTTGAGCTAAAGCAATTACTTTAGCTCTTTCTGATAATTTATTAGAAAAACCAGAGGCAGTTTCCTTCCAAATACCAACAACTTCATATTTAGCTCTATGAGCATATTCAATTAAATCCTGTTCTTGTCGAGAACAAGATTGATCATGAGTAGAAACACGACAATAAATAGCGACTTTCAATGTACCAATTAAACCTATTGAGAAAAAATTAGATAGAAAAACAGACTGCGGTAAGAATAATAGTATCAGAGAAAGTCGTCTCCTATTGGTACAATTGTCATCAACTAAACTCAATTACTCACAATCATTGTCAATGTTGAAGTTTAGAGAAAGTTAATTTTTCATTAAATTAAATATGATAGACAATCTACTGAGATAGCTTAGGCTTAGAATAATTAGTCAAACATGATTGGTAGAACTAATATTATGCAATGGCTTAACGAACCTACTGAATGGACAAAATCGGGCGATCGCCTGATTGTGAAAACCTCACCTAAAACTGATTTCTGGCGAATAACTCATTATGGATTTATTCGTGATACAGGACATTTTTATTTTGATACTATTAGCACTGATTTTGTGGTTGAGGTGAAAATACGAGGTAAATATAAAGACCTCTATGATCAAGCGGGAATCATGTTACGAGTGGATGAAAAACATTGGATTAAAACAGGTATTGAATATGTTGATGGTGTGCAAAATCTGAGTGCTGTTGTCACTCACGATTATTCAGACTGGTCTGTATTACCTTGGAAAAATCCTACCAATGTTTTACAAATGAAAGTTGAACGTCGCTCTGAAGCAATCCAGATTTTTTACTTAAATGAGGAATCTCAATATACTCTACTGAGAATGACTTATTTACCTGATACAACAATTCAAGTTGGTGTTATGTGTGCCTCGCCAGATGGAAATGGCTTTGAGGTGATTTTTGAGGATTATAAAATAAATCATGATTAGCGATCGCCCTAACTTCAATTAATATTCAATCGAAAATGTATGAAACTGGTAGTGAATAGATTGCTGATAATATTGGCGGGCGATCGCCCGTTAATTGTATCTGCAATTTATCAGTTATTATACTCAATACATTTATCTAAATTAGGAAGAATGGTGAAAAGAAAGCCTCATCACCAGACAAAAATTCACTGTTGTATTATTTTACGAGCCTTAAAACAGGAGTTTCACCAGCGGTAACACTACCAGACATTTTGATCAGCTCTTTAATTTCATCCAAATTAGAGATAACAACCGGGGTTATAGTTGATTTTGCTTTCTCTTCTAAAAGAGCTAAATCAAATTCAAGAATAGTATCACCCACTTTTACAGTTTGACCTTCTTCAGCGATACGGGTAAAACCTTCACCTCTTAGTTCTGTGGTATCAATACCAAAGTGTACAAATACCTGGATACCAGTATCTGATTCAATAGAAAAGGCATGGTTTGCTTCAAATATCTTGCAAATAGTGCCATTGCAAGGAGCAACCATCTTGTTACCAGTCGGCTTGATAGCAATACCATCACCTACAATCTTCTCTGCGAAAACCACATCCGGGACATCTTCAATAGGAACGATTTCACCAGAAAGTGGTGCAAAAATTTCTATACCGCTGGTGTCAGAGCTGTCATCGGATACTAGTGTCTTCAATTTGTCAAACAAACCCATAATATAATCTCCCCAGAGTTGTTATGTTTCTGCTACTAATCTTAACAGATAGCCTTTTATATCTTAATAAAGTTATCAATCACAATTAATTTTGCTTGAACCTCGCAATCATCCACAAATTATTAATGAGATAATTATCGTTAGTTCGTTTAGCAGAAAGATTGAGATTTATAATAGGCTGGTTTTATAAAAAATAAGCCTACCTGATTCTTAACTGTAAACTAAAAAGATGAGCTGGTTACTGAAGCTCCTCCATCAGTTTTATCAAACACTCAACAGCTTGTTGCTCGTCTTCGCCTTCTGCTACAATAGTGACAATACTTCCTTGAGTTAGGCCTAAAGTTTGTAGTTTAAAAAGACTTTTGGCACTAGCACTTTTACCATTAGAAGTAACAGTGATGTCAGACATGAAGCCTTTAGCTTCTTTAACGAACTGAGCAGCAGGACGGGTATGCAAACCATTAGGGCTAGTAATAGTAATTTCTTGCTGGAACATTTATATTTCCTAATTTATTAGATTAATGGTATTAATATACAATAAAGTTTAGTTTCCACTTAAAACATTGCTCCAAATAGATCACAACTAATTTTGCTTCAGCCTCGCAAATGCTCCATAAATTATTAATGAGATAATTATAATTTAGATATTAAAAAAAATCCCAAGGAATACTCCCTGGGATTTCAAGATTATTTAATATTCAGACGCTTCCATAATATTTAGCACCCGCCTGGTATAGCAGTCGCCAAGGTGGTTAGGACGCTTGTTCTAGTACATACTCCATCGCATCCCGAAGGCAATTAAACTGACTTATTTGTTTGCGAATCCTACTTTTTATCCATGACCAGCAGTTTTCAATCTTGTTTAGGTCCGGCGAATAAGATGGTAAATATTTTAGCTCACAACCTGCTCCTTCTATTAATTCCC
>Ga0209262_10000411_pt1 | contig 20079 bp, 12 predicted proteins | sample Lowcelwee11metaG_FD_187171 | JGI IMG/M metagenome (GOLD analysis project Ga0209262, IMG submission 187171) | Freshwater pond sediment microbial communities from the University of Edinburgh, under environmental carbon perturbations - Low... | ecosystem: Environmental > Aquatic > Freshwater >...
CCTGGCAATTACCGACTCGCTCACAGGTATTTTCAACAGGCGTGGTTTCGACGAATTAGCAGATAGAGAAGTGGAACGGGCTCTGCGCTTCAAGCGACCGCTGTCGTTACTGATGTTAGATATTGATCCTTTGGCTCGCCTGTATTAATAAAAATGGTCTTTCTCTCTTTTATATCAAAAATACCCACTATCAGAGATAAGTAAATTCGTCCGTCTGTTTTTTCAATATAGAAATTCTCAAAAACAACTTCCTCTTTTTTAAATATTCTGTTGAAATATGTTTTCAGATTATGAGGAAGTGAGGCGTCGCCTTCATTTGTTGATAATATCTCAGTTCCGTTTATATCGTGCAGACATACCCTATGATATCCGTAGTTATTTTTAAAAAGTATCATCCAGTTTTTCATTACTGCCTGGGTTTCCGTGTCATTCGGGTTGGATAAAGTTTTCTTGACCAATTGACCGAAAAGAAGGTCGTTCTGGTAAATTGAAAGATTTTTTATCCTTTCCTTGCGCCAATGCTCAATTTCTTCGACTTTTAATTTTGAAACCGTTGTCAATTCTTCTTCAATTTTTTTTGTAATATCGTTGTAATAGCTTTTGTAAACGAAAAATCCTATTGCAGAAATTACTATTGAGAAGACAATGAAAGACAGCATCATGTACTTCTTTATCACCGCATCGGTTTTAACTATGATTTGATTATCTTCATTTTGAGTCATATTGGCACTTCCGTTTTAATTTATTAATAAAATTGGTCGGACGACGGCAGTTCATTTATTGATCCCCAAAATATCCCTATCTGTTTTACGGTGCGGATAAAATCGTCAATATTTATGGGTTTTACCACATACGCGTTCACGCCGTTCTCATATGATTGGCTTACATCCTTCTCATAATTGGATGAAGAAAACATTACTACGGGGATTTTCTTTAAGTCAGGTCTTTTTTTGATCTCTTTGAGAACTTCTAGACCGTCCATGCGCGGCATTTTTTTATCGAGTATGATCAGCGCCGGATTGACTTTCTCCCTGCCTGCGAATTTGCCTGTACAATTGAGAAAATCCATAACTTCTACGCCGTCGCTTACAATATGGATCGCATTAGTTCCGGAGACTTCTTTTAATGCCCTAAGGGTAAATTCCAGATCGTTAGGATCGTCTTCAGCGATCAGAACATATTTGGTCTTCATACTGCCTCCGTTGTTTTCGGTAATGTAAAGTAAAAAGCAGCGCCTTTGTCAACTTCGCCTTTCGCCCATGCTCTTCCGCCGTGCCTTGTGATAATTCTTTTTACAGTAGCAAGGCCTATTCCGGTACCGGGAAAATCTTTTTCAAGATGGAGCCTCTGGAACACACCGAATAATTTATGTGAAAATTCCATATCAAAACCGATGCCGTTATCTTTAATATAAAATTCATATTCGGTCATACTTTCGGAATAACCTATCTCGATTATTGCTGTTTTTTTATTTCCGGTATATTTATACGCGTTATCAATCAGATTCTCCCAGACGATCTTAATCAGGTTGGTATCGCACATCACATCCGGAAGCCCGCTGACACGCCATTCCAATTCGTTTTTCCGATGACAGATTTTATATTCATCAACTATCTGGTGAACAATTTTATTTAAGCTGGTAGGAAGCTTACTGATCTCCTTCCTGCTTGTTCTTGAAAACTCGATCAGGCTGTCAATAAGATTTTCCATTTTAAATACAGCCTCGCTTATTCTTTTCAGATTTTCGTTTGCTTTTTCTTTATCGGAAACTTGAATGTTTCCGAAAAGGATCTTTGAAAATCCCGAAATATGCCTTATGGGAGCCCTTAGATCGTGAGAAACTGAATAACTGAACGATTCCAGCTCTTTATTCGCTTCTTCAAGCTGAATAGTCCTTTCCGCTACCTTTGTTTCTAACTCATTATTAAACTCCCTGAGCCTTTTTTCAATAATTTTTCTTCCGGTAATGTCTATATTGAACTCGGAAACGAGCCTTTTACCGTTGAAAGTTTCGTTTAATGGTATTGTATGGACTTCAATGAATCTGTTCTCTTTTTCCAAAAATTCTTCAGAAATAACAGAAATTCCTTTTCGGATAGCTTCCTGAATCTTGCAGTCATGACATGGTCTCGAACCTCCCATAAAATATTCATAGCATTTTCTGCCTTGATAATCGCCGAGTATTTTTGACCAGTTGGGATCCACATATATAACATTGTTTTCCTCGTCAATTATATCGAATCCGGTATTAGTAGCTCCGAGCACATATTCAAAACGGCTTTTTAATTCTGCGATTTCCTGTTCCTTTTTTTTCCTTTCCGTAATATCCGTATGTATTCCCACAAGCGCGGTAATATTGCCTTCATTATCTTTTACCGGATAAGCCCTAAGCATTACATTCAGGATCTTGCCGTCATGCGAATACATTTCAACTTCACCTGACCATTTTAATCCGGATTTAATTGTTTCGAACATATTTATCCCGATATTTTTATCAACATAAACATCCAGAGGATTCTCGCCCACTTCTCCCAAAAGCTCAGTTAAAGCGGTGTTCTGATAAAAATGCTTGCCTTCGGGTGTGGACATTCCGATCCCGTTAATGGAACTCTCGACTGATTCTTTGAAAATCTTAAGCATATTTTCAATTTTCTTTCTTTCTGTAACATCATAAAATACACCGTGGGTAGATACAAAATTCCCGTCATTATCATATTCGGGATTTGCATTAACAAAGATCGTTTTCTTATTGCCTTGTCCGGTCACAATATCAAGTTCGTATCTGCTTGATTCTCCTTTCTTTCTTTTTGAGGTTTCTGAAATTATTTTTTCATGGTTCTCTTCAAATACGAAATCCCTGAGGCTTCTATTTTCCAGGCAGCCTTCTTCAACCTCAAATATTTTTTCCGCGCTTTTATTCGCAAATAAAAACACTTCATTTTCATCAACTATTCCGATACCGTCGCTTATATTCTCTACAAGCCTTGAATATTTTAAAATATTTTTTTCAAGCTCTCTTTTATGGCTTTCTTCCTCCGCAATTTCTTTTTTCTTTGCTTTATTATAATTATTCCAGACTATCAGCAGTGCGATAAAAAGTAAAACCGCGATCGCTGACAGAGCGGCTTTGGTAAAACTGAAATCTTTTTTTATATAATCGGTATAAATAAAACCTTTCAGGTCATAGTTCTGCCGAATCACGCCGAGTTTCTGGAAAGTTTCGGTAATATGCTTCCATCTGCCCGGATTTAAATGCCCGACTTCAACAAGATCCGGATGCATCAGTTTTTTCATTTGTTCATATTCGTAAAAGAGTCTTTCTTTTGATGCTTTTGATTTATATTTTTCAACTATAAGTCCGATAACCTCCTCAGGATTCTCCATCGCGTATTTCCACCCTTCAAGACTGGCCTGTCTAAAAGCTAATGCCCTTTCCTGATTTTCTTTGATCTCATTCTCGGAAGTAAAAAGGCAGTCGCCGTAAAAATCTATTCCGTATGTAATCGGTTTTATATATGAAAATGTATTGACTTCCTGATTTTCGATGTACGACACATCCGTTACATAGCCTGAAGCTCCGTCAACTTTATTGTTGATCAGGTCATTATAATTTCCCGTAAAGTTAACGATAGTGATTTTATCGAGGATCCCTTCGCTTGAAAGCATAGCTCTTATCTCAACATTCTTTTCACCGAGCATTATCGTTTTCCCGACAAGCTGGGACGGATTTTCTATTCCGCTATCCTTATTTACTATCAATGCTATGGGTGAATGCTGAAAAATTGCCGCCAGTACCACTACAGGATTTCCGTCGGCCCTGTCAACCAGTATTGAAGGCGTTTGTACTCCGTACTCCGCTCTGCCTGAAACGACTTCTTTCATCACATCCGTATCTATTCCGCCTTCAATAATATTTACATCAAGACCGGCTTTTTCGTAATAACCGAGTTCTTCTGCCGCATAAAAACCCGCGAACTGGAACTGATGGAACCATCTCAATTGAAGATTTACCGTTTCCTTTGATCCGGGATCCGCATAAGTAACTGATAAAGCGAGAATTAGAATAAATGCTGAAATGACTGACCGAATTTTAAGCAGTTTCATAGCTACTCCTTAATTTTTGGTAGAGTAAAGTAAAAAGTTGCGCCTTTATCAACCTCGCCTTCGGCCCGTATATTTCCTCCGTGCCTACTGATTATACGCATGACATTGGCAAGTCCGATCCCTGTTCCCTCAAATTCCTTTCTGTTATGAAGCCTTTGAAAAACCCCGAAGAGCTTATGAGAATATTCCATATCAAATCCGGCGCCGTTATCTTTTATATAGAACTCATAATTCTTATCCACAGTATCCGAATATCCTATCTCAATTTCAGAAATATCTTTTTTAGAAGTATATTTTATTGCGTTGTCAATCAGATTGACCCACACTGTGCGTATCAATTCCTCATCACACTCAACTTCAGGCAGTTTTGAGATCTTCCATGAAATGTTTTTTTCCTGATTTTCACGGATATATGCAGTCTGAATTTGTTTTACTGTTTCGTTCAGATCAACTTTATTTTTCTTAATTTCAGATCTGCCTGTCCGCGAATAATTTAGAAGGTTGTCAATAAGGTTACCCATTTCTCCAGCGCTTTCAACGATGTTATTGATATATCCGCTTTGTTCATTTTTACCGGAGTATTGCTTTTTTATTATATCCGCAAACCCTAAAATATGCCTGAGCGGAGCTCTAAGATCGTGGGAAACAGAGTAACTGAACGCTTCTAGCTCTTTGTTTGACAATTCAAGCTCTTTTGTTCTGTCTTTGACTTTCTGCTCAAGAGTTTCATTCAGTTCTGTTATTTCAAGATGTGTTTTCTCTTTTTCTGCAATTAGCGCTTTGAGATTCTCTATTAGGTCAAATTGAACTATTTTGGACTTATTCAGCTCTTCAAGAGTGAGTTTAAGTTTCTGTTCAGCGGATTTTATATCAGAAATATCTGTAATAAAACCTTCAAGAAACTGAAGCTCTCCGTCTAAAGCAAAAATTCCTTCCCCTTTTTCCAGAACCCACTTTATGTTCCCTTTCGCATCTTTTATTCTGTATTCAATAACAAAGTGCGTCTTTTGTTTAATAGCTTCCTCAACAGAATTTCTGACTTTCTGCATATCATCTTTTAAAATCAAATCACTGTAATGTGTTTTTCCGCCCTCATAAAATTCCTCCGGTTCGCAGCCTGTAAGCTCTATAGATTCGGTATTAACAAAAGTCATGGTCATATATTCATCGTTCTTGCGCCTGTAAATAATTCCTTTAAGGTTACTTATAAGAGAATTTAAAAATCTCTCACTTTCGGCCAGTGCTTTAGATTTTTTTGCTATTTCTTTATAGTAATTATATTTCTGAAACCTGAAAAGTAATACCATGCTGATTCCGACAGCAAAAATTATCAGTAATGAGAATGAGATCACTGCAAATAATATTTTGTCTGCTGTTGCATGAATTTCATTTTTCTCAATTTTAGCCACAAGATACCACGGTGTGTTTTTAACCGGTTTAATATATGCTATAACATCTTTCCCGTTGAAGTCTTTATTTTCATATAGACCGGAAAGACCGGATACGGCTTTTACTTCAGGAATACTGTCAAATTTATTTATGTCGTATTTAACTATCAGATCAGAATTTTTAACATTTCTATAATTATTAAAAACAACTGCTTCGTTCTCCTTTTTCGTGACTAATAATATTTCACTGGATTTTCTTGAAACCGGCCAGCTTGATAAATGCGGAAAAATATATTCTTCCGGATCGACTCTGGCTATAAGTACGCCCAGAGGCTGATTATTGTTCTTTACATTCATCATACCTACCAAAAGCGACAAATACAGTCTATTGTCTGAAGGTTCAATATAGAAGTCCTCAAAGATAATTTCCCGGTCTTTGAATAGTCTGCCGTAATATGTTCTTATATCATGCGGAAGAGACGCGTCGTTAGCGGAAGTTGAGAGAATTTCTTTCCCGCTTGTATCGTGAATACAAATACGATGATAATTGTAATTATCTTTGAACAGCATCATCCAGTTTGTCATTGCTTTTAAAATTTCCGGATTATTCGAATTATTCAATGTAGTTTTTACTCTTTCCCCGAAAGACTCATTCATCTGATATATTGACAGATTTCTTATTCTTTCATTTCGCCAGTGGATTAACTCTTCTGCTTTTAATTCTGAGACTGTCCGAAGCTCATTTCTTATGTTATCTAAAATATTGTTCCTATAATATTTGTTTACATAAAACCCTATAACCAAAATCAAAGCGGAAATAATTATAAACACCAAAATAAGAAATTTCCTGTTTATTCTGTCGGTTTGAAATAAGTTCGGTTCTTTAGATTTATTCTCCATTTAATCTCCTTTCGGCAGTGTAAAGTAAAAAGTTGCGCCTTTTCCTGTTTCCCCTTCAGCTCTGACACTTCCTCTGTGCCTTGTAATGATCCTTTCCACATTCGCAAGACCTATGCCTGTGCCTTTAAATTCGTTCTTTGAATGAAGTCTCTGAAAAACACCGAAGAGTTTATCAGAATAAGTCATATCGAATCCTGCTCCGTTATCTTTAATATAGAATTCATACATATCGGTTTTTTCAGAATATCCTATTTCAATCTCAGAGGTATCCGTTTTTGAAGTGTATTTGACTGCGTTATCAATCAGATTGATCCATACAGTGCGTAACAGTCCTTCATCGCATTCGACTTCAGGCAATTTTGATATCTTCCAGGAAATGTTTCTTCCGGTATTTTCATATATATAAGTAGTCTGAATTTTTTTTACGATTTCATTCAGATCAACTTTATTTTTCTTCATTTCAGATCTGCCTGTTCTGGAGTAATTCAAAAGATTGTCTATCAGGGTTCCCATTTCTCCGGTGCTTTCTACAATTTTATTGATATATTCTTCAGGATCGGCATGTCCGCCGGAGCATTGCTTTTTAATAATGTCGGCAAACCCTAAAATATGCCTGAGCGGTGCTCTAAGATCGTGAGAAACAGAATAGCTGAAAGCCTCAAGTTCCTTATTAGACAATTCAAGCTCTCTGGTTCTGTCCTTCACGCTATGCTCAAGCGTTTCATTAAGATTTATGATCTCGTGCTCGGCCTGGATACGGTCGCTTATATCTCTTCCAACACCTATTACATATTCCAGATTGCCGTTTTTGTCCAGTACCGCCCTGTCAGACCATCCGAGCCATTTCCAGCCCTGAGCTGTCATCGCTCTCTGTTCGACATAGCAGGTATAAGGTTCGTAGTTCAGTTTTTTCATCTCTTCTAGTGTTTTATTTACATCTTCTTTGTGTATGAGAGGTATAAACATATTGCCGATAAGTTCGTTTTCTGTTTTGCCGAACATTTTACAGTAACTGGGGCTTACATAGACGAACTTGTTGTCTTTGTTTACTTTTACGATCAGATCGTTCTGATTCTCGACAAGTAATCTGTAATTCTCTTCTCTTTGTTTGAGTTCCGCTTCAGCTTTCTTTTTGCTGGTTATATCCCTGTATATTGACTGATATGTTCCGTCAGCCATCATTTTTGTTTTCATCTCGATCTGGATCTCGGAGCCGTCTTTTCTTATAATCTCTCTTTCGCTGACAACGGATAATCCCTGTTTTAAAAGGTCAAATCTCATAGGTGAAGCTTTAAGGCTTTTTTCGGTAAAAGGCATTTCGCTAATATACTTACCGATCATTTCATTTCTCTCAAGCCCGAACATCTCGCATGCCGCCTCATTCGCTTCAGTTATCCTGCCTTCATTTGATCCCAGCAATATTCCGTCAGCCGCGAATTCAATCAGCCTCCTGAATTTAAGTTCGCTTTCCTTCAGTTCGCTTTCAGTTTTTTCTCTGGCTATTATTTGGTCAACAAGATGTTCGGTTTTTTTCTTTATCTCTTTTTTGAGAAAGAAATATGTTACGCTGAAAAAAGCTAATAATCCGGCGGCTGAAATTAATATTATCCGAAGCCAGAAAGGAAATTCGAACTTTTTTGGAATATTATTAAAAAAACTGTTAAATGATGTGTGGTAAACAGAATTCACATCACTTTTCATTTTTCTTATGTTATCGTCAATTTTTAATTTGAGAATTTCCGCTACTGTTGAATTCTTATTCATAGCAAATTGCATTTGGGCAGGCTGAAGTAAAATTGGAGTCGAAAAAATATCGTGTTTATCTTCGTTCAATATTCCGAAATCTTTATCAACGATACCCGCGTCGAGCTCATTTTTTTCGATAGCTGTGAAGATGCTTTCATAATCACTCATTTCGACAATGTCTGCATTAATTGAAAAATCTTTCAGAACTTTTCTTAATCCTTCGGGACCTTCAAGATCAAAACTGTTTTTCAATCCTCCTATCTTTTTACCATCAAGATCGAGTATTGTGTTTATATTTGAATTTTTATTCTTATAAATTCTGTTCCAGCTCAGATAGACAGTTTCATCAGAGAAAATATATTTAAGCTGCCTCGCAGGCGTTACGCCTGTGTCGGTCATAATATCTATCTCATTGTTTTCAAGCCGTCGCAGACATTCATCCCAAGATCCGTAAACCCACTTTATCTCCCAATTTTCGTTTTTGCCTATCTCCATAGTGATATCATGCCAGAACCCGGCTATATTTCCGTTTTCGTCTTTAAAAATTTTGGGAGGATTATCGTAAGCTCCTATTCTTACTGATTCCTTGGCATAAACAGAAAATGCAATCCCGGCAAACAGTAAAATTTTAATGATCGAATATAGTCTCATCAATTTTTCCATGTTAAATTAGATCTTCTTTCTCTCTGAAGTATAATATAAAACATAGTTGCTTAAATACAAGTACTATGTTTTATTTTTTTGAAGATCCGTTATTTTTTTTATACTAAAAAAGACGCATGAGCGCCTTTTTTAGCAGAGTGAGTTTCAGATATGTTTTTTATTTATTATTTACCCCGCTGTTTTTTTCTATTTTTACTATTGCTGAATTCCCTGATTGAATTTTCATTGCAGAATAGCTCGCGAAGACAAATCCTGCTAAAATGATCATTACCAACGCTCTTTTTACTGTACTTTTCATGTTTTTTACTCCGCTTTTATTTTTTTCATTTTGGAATCCTTTTTTTCTTCATCTATTTATAACGCATATATTGTGCCAAATCAAAAATTTGTTGTTTCCAGCATGAAATTTCAATAACAAAATATTTTGAGAATATTAAATTATTGACTTTATAATATTTTTATTATTTATTTCATAAAATTATTATGGGATTATTCATGAAAAAAATATGCTGTTTAATAAACTCAAAAAAATATAAAGATCGTTTTTTGGAATTAAACGGAAAGATCAAATCGGTAAAAAATGTCAGCTGAGATTTCTATGATTCGGTGCTTAAGGAAAAAACAGCGGTTGAATGGGATAAATATGATGTTCTGTTCCTTCATACAAGCGATATTGAAGCCGAAGAAGATGCATTTTACAGATCCTCAAAAAATTATAAAGGAGTTACTGTTTTCTTCTCCGGGGGAATTTATGGGGTTACCCGGATCAAAGATTCTGCCTACGAGATCAATTATTCGGTTTTTGTTTATAATCTTAAAAAAATAACCGCAGACATTATCATGACCGGTAAAATTCATTGCGATGAATATTCAAAGATCAGTCTTGATAAAACCGCAATAAAAGATATCGAAAAAGGCATGTCGGAGCATAAAAAAATTTCCCGCAGTTGTTTTTTTGAAATATTCGGGTATCTTGAAAAAAGAAAAGAAAAGAAAATCATTTTTATTGATGACGATATGCCTGAAGATCTTTTAAATAAAAAAAACAGGGATCTTTACATAATAGATTGTTTTGAAAATGGGGTGCGGGTATCTGAAAGCTATAAAATTGACCTTGCGGTTATAGATTTTGATCTTAAAAGTAATCTCGGTACGGGATTAGATATAGCAAAGCTGATCCTGAATAAAAACGATAAAGCAAAGATTGTTCTTTTAACAGGCCGGGATGATTTTGATACTGTGTATAAAGCTTTTGATATAGGCATCAAACATTTTATCTCAAAGGAAAATTTCAGTGCAGAATATTTTATGCGCGTAATGGATATGATCGATTTTGAAAACGCGCCTCTTATTATAGGAAAAAGTAAGTCGGTGCTTAAAATGTTTGAGCTTATTTCTTTTTATTCCGGACTTAACGACGATATTCTGATAATCGGAGAGAACGGAACCGGAAAAGAACTTGTTGCGCAGTCGCTCTATTTTCTCGGTCAATATAAAGGCAGACTAATCTCAAAAAACTGTTCCGGCATACCCGAATCTTTATTTGAAAGTGAAATGTTCGGCTACGAGGAAGGATCATTTACCGGAGCGTTAAAAGGCGGCAGGATCAGCCCGTTTGAAGAAGCAAAAAACGGAATATTGTTTCTTGATGAAATCGGAGAGCTTCCGATAGCACAGCAGGTTAAACTTTTAAGGGTGATTCAGGAAAGAAATGTAACTCATCTCGGATCAAATAAACCGGTCCCTTTTAACACGAGACTGGTGTTCGCGACAAATAAAGATCTTACCGCGGAAATCGCCGAAAATAATTTCCGTCAGGATTTTTATTACAGGATATCCGGTTCTGAGGTAACTATACCGCCTTTGAAAGACAGGAAAGAAGATATTGAACTTCTTACCGCATTTTTTGCGTACAAATTTATTAAAAGGAACAAAAATATAATAGCGATCATTCCGACGATCGCTCAGTCAGAATTTAAAAAACTGCTTGAATACAATTTTCCGGGAAATATCAGAGAACTGGAAAAAATTGTAAACCGTTCGCTTGTAAATATGATAATGCGTAAACAAACAGCGGTCAATTTCGAAATTCCAGCTGCCGGAGGCAGAATAGGGTACGATAAAAAAGGCGAAGAAAATGTAATTGTTATCGAAGATATTTTCAATCTGTTAAAATCAGGAACCATAACATCAAAAGGGCTAAAAGAAGGATTGAAAAAACAGATAATCGAATTTATGTTCGGCCAAGGATATTCAAATAAAGAGATCGCCGGACTGATGTCTTTGAGCGAACAGTCCTTAAGAAATCTCAGATCAAAATTAAAAGTATAAAAACCGTTTGTAAAAACGGATAAAATCTGTTAGATTATCTGTAAAGAAAAAGAATTCATAACCGGAGATAAAGATCATGAATAATATTTCAGAAAAGAAAATTAAACTGCTTATAGCCGACAATGACCAGAATATTATAAATTCAATAAGCAGGACAGTTAAATTAAAGTTCGAAGATGAAATAGAATTTTCGACCGGGATTGAGGATGCTTTTTTAAAAGCCGCCGCTTTTAAACCTGATATAATTATAACTGATGTCAATTTCAATTCTGATACTGAAAATAAAAATTCTCACCTTACAACAGCAGGAGTTACATTATCAAGAAAAATAAAAAAGCTTTTGCCCTCGGTAAAAATAATCGCGATCTCCGGTTACCGCAACAATGATGATGTGTTTGAAAAGATCATAGAAAAAGACTGGTATGATTATTTCCATACAAAAGGTTCCGACGATCTCTATGAAAAATATGAAATTATAAGAAATGAAGTAATCTCGTCGAAAACAGGATTAATTCCGTGTTTATCATATTTCTTTGCGCCTATGAATTACGGCGGCGATCTGAATAAAAGCATTTACAGGCTTCTGCATACAAACTATAAAAGAGAAGAAAATCTTATCTGTCTGGCTCAGATAGAGGAGTTTTATAATTCCTTTATTAAACTGCTTGATGAGGAAAATTCATCAATTATTACTTCTTATCTGAAAATATTTAAAACCCGCGATTTTACAGAAAAAGAAAGAAAGGAAATTAAAAGTTTATTTCATATAAAAACGAATGATTTAGACTGCCTTTTTAATTCGATCCGGATAACAATTTATGCCGAGAAAAATATTATTGTAGGGCTTTGGGAAAAAATTATTTCTGAAACAAAAGACCACGGAGATATTACAAAAGCAGAATTCAGCCTTGATGTTACTGATAATAATATTGTTTTATCAGTTAAACAAAGCACTTCATTTGATTTCGTTAAGTTTATCGAATCAAAAAGAACCTTAATGTATTACAAAAAAGTGCAAAGCTACGGAGATATAATAATAAGCAGCGGCGATTCGGTTTTCAGCGTAATAAACGAAGGTTTTATTCAGGGAGACAAATCCGTTAAAGGCACATTGATAGAGATGAAGTTAAAAACTGCTCCGTCCTGTTAAAATATTTAACTTATCATCGCATAATATGAAAATATTTGATATATTACATTCTGTAAAAAGAACAACGGATGATTATAATGAAAAAAATCCTTCTGACAGCTCTGATCTTTTTCTCAATAAGCCTCTTCCCTTTCGGCAAGAACAAAGTCCAGTATCATGATTTCGACTGGAAATATATCGAGACGGAACATTTCCGCATATATTATTACCAGGGCGGAGAACTGCTGGCTGATTTCTGCAGTTCGGTCGCGGAAAATTCGCTTCTGCATCTTAAAAGAGATCTGATGTATGTGCCTAAATCAAAAATCCATGTGGTGGTTTATAATTCGCATAATCATTTTGAAGAGACCAATGTCATGGGAGGGATACCCGAAGAATCGGTAGGAGGTTTTACCGAATTTTTCAAAAACCGCGTAGTTGTTCCTTATGACGGCAACTGGGAAGATTTCCGCCATGTGATCCATCATGAACTGACCCACGCTATCATGAATCAGATGCTTTTTCAGGGAAATTATCAGTCAATAGTAACAGGACTGAGCCAGATGAATATGCCGCTCTGGTTTATCGAAGGGATCGCCGAATATGAGAGCAGAGGCGGATGGGACAGCGAGTCGGATCAGACGGTAAGAGACGCCGTTTACAACGATTACATAGGCAATGTTTATTATATGAACGGCTACATGGCGTATAAAGGCGGTCAGGCTCTTTTTAAATATGTGGCGGATACTTACGGAAGCAAGAAGATCGGCGAGATATTGCGCGGCATAAACATTATAAGATCCACCGAGGATGCTTTTCTTGACGCTATCGGAACTAATTTTACCGAATTATCCCAAAACTGGCAGAGATGGCTTAAAACCAAATACTGGGCAACCCTTATCCGAACAGATCTGCCGGGCTCTATAGCGACTAAACTGACCGATCACGAAAAATTCGGGAATTCCATAAACAATTCGCCCGTTATCAGCCCGGACGGGAAAAAGATAGTTTTTCTGAGCAATAAATCGGATTATTTTGATATTTATCTTATGCGGACATTCGACGGTGAGATCATAAGCAAGATAGTTTCCGGCCAGTCAACAGGCGATTTTGAGGAATTTCACTGGCTGAGACCCGGATTCGCGTGGTCGCCTGACAGCAGATATATATCGTTTTTTTCCAAAAGTTCAGATCAGGATGCTTTGTTTATTTATGAAGCGGAGACAGGAAAAAGGATCAAAAGACAGAAATTCGGGCTTGACGGATTATATTACCCCGAATGGTCAAAAGACGGAAATTATATCTGTTTTACCGGAATAAAGGACGGATATTCGGACATTTACCTTTATAATATAAAAAATGATGATCTTAAAAAGCTGACCGACGATATTTATTCGGATAATGAGCCCAAATTCTCGCCTGACGGCAAAAGCATCGCGTTTTCTTCAGACAGACTGTCCGACATTACGCTGAACAAAAAAGGATTAGATACAATAATGGGCAGGAATCTGAATGTAAAAGACATATATGTTCTCGATATCGAAAGCGACACTATTAAAGAAGTAACGAATACGGTTGAATTCAGCGAATATTCGCCGTTCTGGATAGACAATGAGCGCATCGGCTATATTTCGGATGAATCAGGTATCGGCAATATATATTATAAAGATTTTACCGGAAATAAAATTCACGGCATCACGAATTTTATAACAGGCTGCTCGCAAGCGTCTTATAATGACAATAAAATTGTTTTTACGGCTGTATTTAATGCCGGATACGATATATTTATGATCGAAGACACCGAGAAGCTAATCAGAGAGAAAAAAGATCCGGTAAATGTAAGATGGTACAAAGAAACGGATTTCTCAAAAAAGATCGCTGAAAAGGATTCGACCTTTGATTATTCCAAAACCGATCTGAGAAAATTCAGATTTACAAAGAACATGCTTGGAAAGACTGCCGATTCGGTATTGACCGATGAACAGAAATCACTGATGAAAGTGCCCAAATCTTATGAAATTAAATTTACGCCCGATATTATAACCGTGAATGCGGGATATTCCACCGGTTACGGCGTAGTGGGTTCGGCATATCTGCAGTTCTCCGATTATCTTTCTAATCACAGTTTTATAATACTGACCGATCTGAATCAGGATCTTTTAAATTCCAATCTCGGATTTTACTATTATTATCTCAAGAACAGAATGAATTTCGGATTCGGCATAAGTCATGATGTGGTTTATTATTATGTCTGGAACGAAGAGGAAGTAGAGATCGAAGACGAGTACAGGGACAGACTGCTCGGATTTCATCTGATGACGCAGTATCCTTTCAGCAGATATTCAAGAATTGATTCTCAATTTAACATAAAAAGCATCATAAATGAAGTCTATGACTGGTCGGGCGACACTTATCATCACGGTGAGACCGAGAATCTTTTTTCTCTCGGGACCGGATTCTCCTATGACAATGTTATCTGGGGATATTACGGACCGGAGAACGGAACAAGGATGAGAATTGACGCACTGCATACGGTTGAGACTTCTGACTTCGCGGCCGATAAAAAAGAAACGACGGAATTCACTACATTCGGACTGGACTACAGAAGGTATTTCAGGCTGAAAGGAGACTATCAGATAGCTCTGAGGCTGTCAGGCGCGCTGAGCGAAGGAAATACGCCGCAGCAGTTCTATCTCGGCGGACTATCGAACTGGCTTAATTACAAATATAATTCAGATTATGAATTTGATACTGTGATAGATAAGTATTATTCATCCCGCGAGTATCCTCTCAGGGGCTACAGACTTCTTGAGAAATCAGGCAACAGATACGCGCTTTTAAATGCGGAGTTCAGATATCCTTTCATCAAATATCTTGCACTAGGATTCCCTTTCCCGATGACACTCGGCAACATTAACGGAATAGTATTCTCTGATTGCGGAAGCGCATGGACAAATGATGATTTCAAAGGTTCTGTCAGTACTGCCGGCGGAGGTCATAGATTAAAGGATCTTCTATTTTCTTCAGGCATAGGATCTCAGATGAATGTAGGATATTTTATATTAAGATACGATGTTTCATGGACCACGGATTTCAACACCGAAACATCAAAACCCATGCATATCTTCAGCCTCGGGGCGAATTTTTAAATCAACAGGAGCGGATAATGATCCATATTGCGCCATCTCTGCTTTCAGCAGATTTCAGAAATCTTGATAATGAATTAAAAAGCGTTAAGGAATCCGGAGCGGATTTTCTTCATCTCGATATAATGGACGGTCATTTTGTCCCGAACATCACATTCGGTCCGTTCATAGTCGAATTCTGTAAAAAGTCAACTGATCTGATCCTTGATGTTCATCTTATGATCGAACAGCCGGAAAAATATATCGAGGATTTTATAAAAGCTGGCGCGGATATAGTTTCAGTTCATGTTGAAGCCTGTCCCCATCTTCACAGACAGCTTCAGTTCATCCGTTCTTTAGGAGCAAAATCCGCGGTAGCCGTAAATCCGGCCACAGAAATAGATTTTCTGGATTATGTGATCGATGATCTTGATATGGTGCTTTTCATGTCCGTAAATCCCGGGTTTTCCGGCCAGAAATTCATCCCCTCAGTGCTTAAGAAGATTGATCTTTTTAACGACAGATACAGAGCTGACCTGAAAAAAGATTTTATCGTTCAGGTTGACGGCGGAGTGAATGATCAGACCTGCGGCAGTCTGACGGGTATAGGAGTCAATTGCCTTGTATCCGGCAATTATTTTTTTAAGCATCTGGACAGAAAAAAAGCGGTAAAGATCCTGAAAGGAGAAATATTATTATTATAAAGAGCGAGCTGTTCGATACGATAGAAAGAGAATTTCTGCCGTTCGTTGACAAACCGTTAAGGTATTCCGGCACAGAAAAAAATACTATCGTTAAAGATCATGCCGGCAAAACTAGCATCGTGCTGATCTATCCCGACAAATATGAGATAGGAATGTCCTACAAGGGATTTCATATACTTTATCATATACTGAACAAACAGGAAAATATCGTATGCGAAAGAGCCTTCATTCCCGATAAGGGCGGATGCAGACTGCTCAGGGATAAAAAGATACCTTTGTTCAGCCTTGAGACAAGAACACCTGTAAATCAATTCGATTTTGTTGGCATAACTCTTCCCTACGAACTTTGCTTCACTAATATTCTCGAGATTTTAGATCTGAGCAATATTCCTATATACTCGAAAGAGAGAAAAGATATTAGTCCGATCATTCTCGGCGGCGGGGTGAACGCCATCAATCCTGAACCTGTAGCGGACTTTTTCGATCTGTTTCAGATAGGCGACGGCGAGGATATGCTGCTCGAGCTGCTTGAAAAATACAGAATTCTCAAACCGGAATCAAAAAAAAGATCGGGCCTGATAAAAAAACTTTCAGAGATAGAAAGTATTTATGCCCCTGCTTTTTTAAAGAAAACGACGCATATAATAAAGGCCGTAGCTCAGTTAAAGCCCGAAAATTATACAGATTCGCCGATCGTGCCTCTGCTTGAGATCACTCAGGACAGAATATCGGTCGAGATCATGAGAGGATGCAACCGCGGCTGCAGATTCTGCCAGGCAGGATACTATTACCGCCCGCTTAGGGAAAGACCGATTGAGGACATAGTTAAGCAGGCTTCAAAAATGATCACGAGTTCAGGATGGAAGGAAATCTCCCTGCTTTCGCTTTCAACATCGGATTATACCAATATCGAGCCTCTTCTTGAAATACTGTATGAAAAATGCTCGAAAAAGAATGTAAAATTATCTTTTCCTTCTATGAGAGCCGAGTCATTTACTCAGGAGATAGCGGTTATGGCTTCTCTGGGCAGAAAAACGACTTTCACTTTCGCGCCTGAGGCAGGTTCAGAAAGAATGAGAATGATCATAAATAAGCCTATTGAGATCAATACCATAATTGAAGTAATGACTTTAATCCTTCATCTCGGATGGAAGAACATCAAACTTTATTATATGATCGGTCTTCCCTTCGAAACTGACGAAGATATAATAGAAATGGCTGAAATGATAAACGATATCGGCAAATTCAGCAACAGCTACGGCAAAATCAATATAAATGTTTCAATTTCTCCTTTCAATCCGAAACCTCATACTCCGTTTCAATGGGCTGAACAGCTTCCATTGGAGAAATTCAAAGAAAGAATAGGCATACTTTTGTCGAGGATCAGGAACCGGAATGTAAAATTGACATGGCGGGATCCGGAAGTATCTGTCCTTGAAGCGATATTTTCAAGAGGCGACAGAAATCTGTCAAAAGCTATTGCTGAAGCTTACAGGCAGGGAGCATTATTTGATGCGTGGTCGGAAAGCTTTGATTTTAAATTGTGGATGAAAGTTTTTGAAGAAACAGGCATAAATACATCAGAATACCTTGCTCAGAAAAACACTCAGGATCCTCTGCCGTGGGATTTTATCGATATCGGGGTAAAAAAAGAATTTCTTATAAAGGAATGGGAAAAAGCAAAAAATGAGTCTCTTACGGCTTACTGCGTAAAATCATGTTCGAAATGCGGTATCGAGAGGTATTTTAAATGCAAAGACCTACTTACAAAGAAAGTTAAATCGTCAGGCATGAAAGAAATAGTCAGCGAACATTCTGAACCCGTAGCGCACAATTCAAATCCTGTACCCAAAGCCGATATCCGCTACAGAGTAAAATTTAAAAGACTTCTCTCATCGCGCTTCGTGTCCCAGAGAAATCTGAATAATTATATCGAAAGAGAGCTTTTTATAAATGACATTCCCATCGCTTTTTCAAAGGGTTATCATCCTTTGCCTGTTATGAGCTTCGGCCACCCTCTCCCCTTCGGGTTCACTTCAGACTGCGAATTCGCGGATATGGGATTTAAAGACGGCTACGGCGGGAATATAGAAGCCGATATGAGAAAAATCTTCAGCAACATCATGGAATTTGTATCGGTCAGAAAGATCACCGGAAAATTTACTCCGCTTATGAACTTTATAGATTATAACGAATTTTATGTGATAATACCCGATAATTCCGCCGAATTCTTTACCGAAATGATATTAAAATTCAGAGCAAAGAAAAAACTTGTATTCAAAAGAGAACACGAAGGAAAAATCAGAGAAATAGACCTTGTGCCTTATACCGAAAAACTTGAATTTGACGGAGACAATATCATTGTGGGCATAAAATTCATAAACGGCGCTTCAGTGAAAATGTCGGAAGTTTTTGAGCACATTTTCCATATTACCGAAGAAGAATACTATAAATACTTTATAAACAAGATCCGGACAGGAAAATTAAGCGAAGCAGGTCTTATTGACCCGTACGGCAACTAGGAGGTAAAAATGTTTAAATGGATATTCAGGATCATTATCGGATTGATCCTATTAGTTCTTCTTGTTCTGATCGGGCTCAAGATTTATCTTGAGAACTATTTCGACAAGAATATAATTGTAGAGCAGGTCGAAGCTAATACTAACGCGAGGTTCGAGCTTGAGGATATCAGCATAGGTCTGTTTGCTTTTAAACCGTACCTTGAGCTTAACAAAGTAAAGCTTGGTCAGCGTGATAAATATGCGGATGACAAGGTTAATATAGATAAAAGACCAAAGATGGAGAATGAAATTGTATCAATTGAGAATATTGAGCTTAAAGTAAATCTATTCCCTTTGTTACACAAGAAATTTGAACTGGATAAGTTTATTATTTCCGAACCAAAGATAAAGCTGAGTATAGGCTCTAAGGGCGAAAATAATCTTTCCCCGCTTTTGAAAAACACGAAGGATAAGGCTTATTCTTCGCAGGATGAAGTAATAGAAGAAGAACCTGACGAAGAATCTGAAGATAATGCCGCAGAAGCTGAAACAGCAGCTGAAGATGTTCAAACTCAACCCGGAACGGAATTCAACGCCAAAAATATTCCTATTGCCGCTGAATTAAATCAGATAGGCATTGAAAAAGGCGAAATTGATATATTCTTCAAGACTACTGAACAGAGATTTCTGATCTCGGATCTTTATATAGTTATCAGCCGGATAGATTTCGATCCGAAAAATCTGGAAGCTCACAATAAAGCTTATATTGATATAAATACTAATCTGTCGGTTTATAATAAAGATAATAAAGAACAGGCTAAACTCATCTTAAGATCCGATGCCGATATAAGGCCGATGAACCCTCAAACAGGAAAGTTTGATCCTGAAGCCCTATACAATCTTACGATAGGTAAAAGCTCTTTTCTCGTGGCTTTAGTTGCTATGGAAAAAGTTAAATCCTCTCTCTCTGCGCTGGATCAGATGGGGCTTGATCTGAGCATTTTAAGCAAAAAGGCGGTTGTAAGTAAAGACGCGAATACTAAGATCAGATACAAAGACGGAAAAATATCATTCGAGGAAGATCTGAAAGTCGAGACTAGCGATTACGATATTTCGATTTCAAAAGACGGCTGGTTCAATGTCCTGAACAATCAGCATCAGTTCAGCGGGAACCTTCTTGTTTCTAAATCAGAATCAGACAAGCTGCTTAAAAATGTTGATTCATACATTGACGATCAGGTCAGTAAAGCCAAAGGCGTGAAGATAGATAAAGCACAGGTTAAGAAAGACCTGCTTTCAGGCATAGTCAAAGACGGCAGAGTGAGCATAGATTTTTCATCTAAAGGCGACATTTCCGATCCTGATGTCAAAGTGACCGTGCTTCCGCCTTCTTTAACAAAGATCATTCAGAAACAGGCCGGATCAATTCTTGAAGATAAAGCTGAAGAGGAAGGCAAGAAACTTCTTAAGTGATTTAAGTTTTAATAT
>Ga0209262_10000412_pt1 | contig 20054 bp, 14 predicted proteins | sample Lowcelwee11metaG_FD_187171 | JGI IMG/M metagenome (GOLD analysis project Ga0209262, IMG submission 187171) | Freshwater pond sediment microbial communities from the University of Edinburgh, under environmental carbon perturbations - Low... | ecosystem: Environmental > Aquatic > Freshwater >...
AGCGGGTGCTGGTGCCCTTTTGCAGTCCCACAGACAGGCTGCACATGCCCTGGGCGCCTGCGCGCTGCGCGCCGCTGCCAACTCTTGCAAAAAATGCGACACCCCGCGGCATGAAGCCCAGCGACCCCCCTCAAAACGCCCCCATTTTGCGAGAATCCAGCCGGACGGCGGAAGGGGGGCGGTCTGAGGGGGCAGCAGGGATTCCCGCCTGGAACTTCTTAAGCCCTAAGCGCGGCGTCCCATCTGCTGCCGGAAGCCTCTGCATAGGCCGAATGAGCCCAAGCTTGCTTGACAGCCGCCAGCGCTCCTAGTATTCAAGATGAAGCTGAATAGTCCTCTGTAGCCCCCAGACCAGCGCTGCGGCGGAGTACACATGCCGTGTCACCGTCTCCAGCGAACACCCCGGAACAAAACATGACGACTTTGTATTGTCGCGCATGCGACCTTCCCCGATTAGAGTCCCTGGCGGACCGTTTGAGCCCAGAGGACGACGTCCACATCCTCGTCGACGACGCCCCGCTGGTCTCCGGATCCACCGCCGTGTCGGTGGCCGTTTCGGCAAACAGGCACATTTCCGCGGAGCTCCTCGCGCTCGAGGAGGAGGGCGCGATCCTCCTGACGAGACTGCGCGTCGGCGAATGTGCCGCGATTCGGAGGCAGTTCGGATGCTGAAGATCAAGGATCTGGACGAGCTCCCCCAGGATAGGGACGGCCTCATTTCGAAATGGAATAACGTGCGTAGTCGGGTCCTGCTCATCAATGGCTTTCCCGGTTTTCGCACGAATTTCGACCTCGCCCAGCACCTCCGCCGGGGAGGGCTGGACGTGAGCCGGTTCGCCTATCCACGCCAGGACGGTGAGCCCCTCGACCGTCCCTTCGCGTCGCTCGTCGAGGCGGCCCTGGCCCGGCTCACGGCATTCTACGCCGAGCCGGGGGCGGCGGCCGTGGTGGCCTATTGCTTCGGCGGGTGGCTGATCGCTAGACACCTGGCACAAGTTGCTCCGCCCGCCAGCGTGCGCATCGTCCTGATGGCGCCGCTCCTCGATCTCAGCGCATTCCGCGCTCACTACGAGGGCAGCGACAACGACCTCCGAGAGATGCTGTTTCGCCCCGCGGCCCGTCTGCTCGGGGGAGCGCACGAGTGCTGGGCCGCCGACTGGCGACGCATCGAGGCCGAACCGCATGCCGCGGACTTCCCGGCGACGACCGCCGTCGTGGCCGCCGCCCGTGACACCCTGCTTGACCCCGCCAATATCGAGCTGGGACGAACGATCGGTCGCGCCCGCCTGCTTCACACGCTCGATACACGTCATCACTACTTCAATGATCAACGGCCGGCCCTGTGTGCGACGGTGCAAAGTCTCCTGGAGTCGCACATTTACAGCCCCTCGGACCTGAGGGGGACGCCGGGCCTGACGATGGAGGCGCTATGAAGACCCTGGGACTCATTGGCGGAGCCACCTGGGTCTCCACCGTCGGCTACTACCGGTTGATCAACCATCTGATCAACCAGCGGCTGGGTGGCCTCCACTCCGCCGAGCTGCTCCTCTACTCCCTCGACTTTGAGGGATTCAAGAGACTGGCCGACGCGGGCGACTGGCAAGGGGTTGGCACCCAGCTGGCGACGATCGCCGCCCTGCTCGAGCGCGCCGGAGCAGCCGGCATCGTCATATGCGCCAACACGCCGCACATCGCCGCCGACATGGTACAGCGCAGCATCGGCATCCCTCTCATCGATATTATCGAGGCGACGGCGCGTGAAATCAAGAGGCAGGGGCTCAAGACGGTCGCGCTGCTCGGCACGAAGTTCACCATGGAGAACCGGTTTTTCAAAGATCGGCTCGCCCGGCATGGGATCGCCACGATCACCCCAGATCTCGCCGATCGGGAGTTCATCCATATGTCGATCTTTGCGGAACTTGGTAAGGACATCTTCACCGAGGTGACCCGACGGCGGTACCTCGACATCATCGCCTGCATGGCGGCAGACGGCGCCGAGGGCGTGGTCCTCGGCTGCACCGAGATCCCGCTGCTCGTCAGGCCGTCCGACTGCAACATTCCTACCTTCGACACGCTCGAGATTCACGCGCGCGCGGCGGTAGACTTCGCGCTCGGGACAGACACTGACAGTGAGTGAGGACCTCATCAGAGCAAGGCAAAGTATTTCTTGACACATTGCCGCAGGTAATCGACAGTTGGGATGCTGCAGGGCGACGCAAGCAATGTGCTCTCAACGCTCATGATCCACGAGCCGCAGGTGCCGGTGATGAACCGCGCAAGGCGGGCGCTCCTCCGATGGTCGTCCTCATCGAGCCCTTGCGCGTCACCGCTGGGCAGCGTTTGCGCGTACATGTCTGCTACCAGCACTTCTCTGACTGGCACACTCTTCGTGCGGAGGTCGAAGCATGACACGAGGCAGCATCTACCGATACTCTGACGGCCTCGTGCCGAACACTCTGGGGTTCGCCTACGCCGTGTTCGGCTATTGCGTCGGGCTGAGGCTGCTCCTGTCGGAGGGGGCGTGGTTCGCGGCGCTCGGTGTGCTTGTCGTTGCGCATACCTTGGTGATAGCGAGCTACTTCATCCACGAACTGGCACACGGCACGATATTCAGCCGCGCGAAGGACTCCGCCCGGGTCGGTACGCTGTTCCTGTGGATGACCGGGAGCGCGTGGGTGCGCTTCGCCGACGTCCGCCGCAAACATCTCGAACATCACGCCGTCCCCGCCGACATTCTGCGCTTCGACTTTCACCAATTTCTGCGTGAACACCCGCGAATCGCGAGTGTGACGCTGCTCCTCGAGTGGGCCATGATCCCCGCGGTCGACGTGCTCATGCGCTGGGAGCGCTTCATTCGCGCTGTCCGGAGCGGCGGAGCGGAGCGATCACGGGTGCTCCTGGTCCTCACCTCGCGCGCGCTCTTTTTTGCCCTCCTGGCCGCACTCTCGCCCATCGGCTGCGCCCTCTACGCACTCGCGTACCTCCTCTTCCTTCACGTCATGCGTTTCATGGATACTCATCAGCACACCTACGATGTGTATTACATGCTCCCTGACGGGACTCCGCCCGAGATCCCGGATCACGACAAGTCATACGAGGATCGCCATACGTATTCTAACTTGATCTCCGTTCGCCATCCCCGGCTCAACTTCCTGACGCTGAACTTCGGGTATCATAACATTCACCACGCACAGCCGGCGCAGCCCTGGTATCGCCTCCCTGGGCTTCACTCCAGCCGCTACGGCTCGTGTTCGGAGAGCGCGTCGGTGTTGCCGGCGACCTCGCTCATCGAGCCCTACTTCCGCTATCGCACAACTCGTGTCCACAGCGATGATTGCGGCCAAGTCGTCGAAGGTCGACACCCCGCGGCTCGCTTCTTTGGGACCATCGGCGTCTCGTTCCTCTACTAGCGGTAAGACCGTCGCTGAAACCAACGCCCTCTACAGGTGGGTGGGTGGCGGCGTCCCACGCCTCGTCGATCCTCCGGCCGCCAATGCGCCCACCGCCGAGCTCAGTGGATCACGACCATGCTGCCCGGCGCGCCCTCGTGGGCGTTCACGCCGTGCCAGCCCTCGGGCACGAAGGGCGTGGTCCACAGGAACAGCCAGCGCGCATCCGTCGGCCCGAGGTTCACGCAGCCGTGGCTGCGACGGCTGCCGAACTTGCTGTGCCAGAAGGCGCCGTGCAGGGCGTAGTTGCCCTGGAAGAACATGGCCCAGGGGACATCCTGGATCGAGTAGCGACCGTCCGACGCGGTGTTCCCGTCCATCGACGACGAGATGTGCTTCGCGCCGATGCGAAACCTCCCCTTCGGGGTCAAGAACGACTCCTCCTCCGAGCCCTTCTTGCCCGACGAGATCAGCGTCGCATACACCGGCACGTCCCCCTCGTAGGCGACCAGCATCTGCAGCTCGAGGTCGACGTCGATCCACCGCTCCCACGGCATCACCTGCTCGGGCCGCGTCGCCGGTCGCGCCATCCGCAGGTCGCTCCTGCGCATATAAAGCCCGTCCGGGGTCCGCAGATACGGCCGACTCCCGACCTGAACCTCCTCCGCGAACGCAACGAGCTGCCGCTCCTCGAGCCGGCGCTTCCACTTGAGCTCGCCCTTATCCGTCATCACCGCCGCCGGGGCCGTCTTCCCCTCCACAAATCCGAACGCGAACCGGCCACCCTCCGGCAGCTCGCCGCCCTGAAAGTCCTGCGTCCCCTTCGGTCGGACCTTGCTGGCCGGCACGAAGCCGCCGCGCGTGGTCTTCCACCACATCTGCCCGGCCACGCGGACCTTGTTGCCGAGCGTGACCACAAAGCCGTACTCCATGAACGGCACCTGCGTATTCAGGGGCAATCGCGCCCGCTTGCGCGCCAGCGCCCGCTCGGCCGCCTGCTGCTCCTTCTTGCGCGCCTCGGCCCGCTTGCGCGCCGCCGCCTGCTGCCTGGCGATCGCCGCCTTCTCCTCCGGCGTGAGCTCCGGCGGCGGCTCGTCGTTGACCCCCGGCAGCTCGGCCCCTGCCGGGCCAGCGTCCGCTCCGCCAGCCTCCTTCGCGCCCGCGTCGGCCGCACCGGCGTCCACGGACCCGGCCTCGGGCGCGACCGACGGCTCGCCGCCGCGCTTCGCCGGCGCCGCGGGCTTCGCCTCCGGACCGGCAGCAGCGGCCTCCTGGGCCGCGACCAGGGCGCGATACTTCTGCCCCGCGAGCATGACCTCCTCGCTGTCCGGGATCCGCCACCACATCGGCGTACCGTCCTGCGTGATCACCCCATAATCATAGGGAATGGGCGCGTCGATCCGCGGCGGCGGCGGCGGGAGATACACATAAGGCGCCTTGTCCGCGGCGACGATCAGCCCCTTGCTCGCGCAGGCGAAGCCGCCCACAGCGAGCGCGTGGAAGCCCTTTTCGCAGCCCGCGCCGCGATCGTCGATGCGCGGCGTCACCATCGTGCGCTGGCCGATCCGCAGGTAACCCAGCCGCGGCGAGGACAGGTCCGGCAGCGAATAGACCGCCACCACCTCGAAGCCCGCCACCGCGTGCACCGTCAGCTCGGCCGCGTCCGGCGCGGGTAATGGCGGCCGGATCCGACCGAAGTCCTCGGGCGGCCCGTCTCCCGCGGGCACGGGCGTGGGCACGGGCTCCCCGCGATCCGGCGTAGGGATCCCCGCCTCGGTCACGACCGCAGGCTCGCCAGGCCCCACATCCTCCGAGGATGGCGGCAGGGACGGCTCCCCGTCCACGGGCGGCGCCGGGCCCGTACAGGCGCTGCCCTGCGCGAGCAGGAGGATGAACGCGAATGCTGTGCGGTGGCCTGGCACGACGGGAATTCGGCGGTGAAATAGTCCAGATCCGGGGCGAGCGCAACGCCTACTATTACCAAAGCACCCGAGGACGTCCTCGGCGTGAATCCGCGCAGCTCTCGGACTGTGCTGTATAGATTAGCGCCAGACCCTCCACAAGTGGCCACGCCCTCATCCTCCGACCGCGCGCGCCGCAAAACATTCGCCGCCTAAAGCGGCCGACGTTCGCCATGCTCACCCCAGGGCGCAACTCATGCGACGTTGGCCGCTGCAGACATGGCAGGAACCGACCGTCCGCTGCCACCGATAGATACCGCGACCGGCGACGCCGCCGAGACATTGGAGGATAGAGCGACACCATGGAACCGGACCGCCCCGCCGATCTGTCCCCGCAAGAGCTACAGCGGCCCGAATGCCTGGTGGTGGCCGACCTGCCATCCGTCACCAACCACGTCGTCGTCGAGGACGAGATCGCGTTCGCCGGCGGCCGCACCATCCGCCGCTACTCGACCCACATCCGCGGCGCCGACGGCCGCGACTTCGGTCGCTTCTACATGTTCGAGGACATCACCGATCGCAAGCAGGTGGAGGTCGCGCTGCGCGAGAGCGAGGCGAAGTTCTCCTCCGCGTTCGAGCACGCCTCGGTCGGCATGGCCCTGGTCTCCCCGGAGGGGCAGTGGCTCAGGGTCAACCAGGCCGTCTGCGAGCTGCTCGGCTACTCCGTCGACGAGCTGCTGGCCCGGAACTTCCAGGACGTAACCCACCCCGAGGACCTCGCGGCCGATCTCGAGCAGGTGCAGCAGATACTGGCCGGCACGCTCACGACCTTCAAGATGGAGAAGCGCTACATCCACCGCGACGGCCGCGTGGTGTGGGGCTGGCTCAGCGTCTCGCTGGTGCGCGCCCCCGCCGGCGAGCCCCGCTTCTTCATCTCGCAGATCGTCGACATCACCGCCCGCAAGCGGGCCGAGGCGGCCCTGCACGAGAGCGAGGACAAGTTCTCGGCGGCGTTCAGCTCCAGCCCGGTCGCCATGAGCATCATGACCTTCGACGGCAAGCTCATCGCGGCCAACCGGGCGCTCTGCGAGCTGATCGGATACTCCCAGGACGAGCTGATCGGCGAGAGCGTCGCGCCCGCGGCGATCGCGGACGAGGGCGCCCGGGAGCGCATGCTCGCCGCCGTGGACCGCGCCGGCGGATCGCTGAGAGACTTCGAGCTCACGATCCACCACCGCGACGGCAGCCCGCGCGACATCCTCTATTCGGCCGAGATATTCCCCGTGCGCGGCGTGCCCCATCGCCTCAGCACGATGCTCGACGTCACCGAGCGCAAGCGGGCCCAGGAGGCGCTGCGCGTCAGCACGAAGCTGCTCGAGGCCTCGCAGTCGATCGCCAAGCTCGGCGGATGGAAGCTCGACCTGACCACCCATTCGCTGTTCTGGACCGCCGAGACCTACCGCATCCACGAGACCTCGCCCGAGCGATTCAAGCCCTCCGTGGACGCGAGCATCCAATTCTACCTCCCCGAATCGCAGCGGCTGCTCGTACCGGCGCTGGCGACGGCCATCGAGCGCGGCGAGGACTACGACCTGGAGCTGGAGGTCATGACCGCGAAGGGGCGCAGGATCGACGTGCGCACCACCTGCACCGCGACGCTGCGGGACGGCCGGCCCGTGAAGCTGACCGGCACCTTTCAGGACATCACCGACCGCAAGCAGGCCGAGGCGACGCTGCGGGCGAGCGAGCAGCGCCTGGCGAGCATCGTCGACTCCGCCATGGACGCGATCATCACCATCGACGAGGATCAGCGGATCCTCGTGTTCAACGCGGCCGCCGGCGCGATGTTCCGCTGCAGCCCCGCCGAGGCCATCGGCCAGCCGCTCGACCGCTTCGTCCCGGAGCGGTTTCGTGGCGGCCACATGGCCCAGCTCCGTACATTCGGCGGCGAGGGCCCGGCCGCCCGCACCGGCGTCGAGCGGGCCCAGATCGTCGGCCTGCGCGCCGACGGTGAGGAGTTCCCGGCCGAGGTCTCGCGCTCCCATATCGAGGTCCAGGGTCGACGGATATTCTCGGTGATCCTGCGCGACATCAGCGCGCGCCTCGCCGCCGAGGCCGCCCGCGGCGCGCTCGAGGCCCAGCTGCGCGTATCACACAAGATGGAGGCGATCGGCACCCTGGCCAGCGGGATCGCCCACGACTTCAACAACATCCTCGGGGCGATCTACGGCTATACCGAGCTGGCGAAGGCGCACGCGGGCCCCGACCTCGTCCTGCTCGAGTTCCTGGACGAGGTGTCGACCGCCACCAGCCGCGCCGCCGCACTCGTGCGCCAGATCCTGGCCTTCAGCCGGCAGGAGAAGCTGCAACGCCAGCCGATAGGACTCGCGCCGGTCATTCAGGAGGTGCTGCAATTGCTGCGGGCCGCCGTGCCGTCGAGCATCTGCTTCCATGTCGCGCTGTCTCCGGACACCCACGCGGTGCTCGCCAACGCCACGCAGATCCATCAGATCGTCATGAACCTCGGCACCAACGCCGCGCACGCCATGCAGGACCGGACCGGCCGACTGACGATGACGCTCGAGAATTGCAGCGTCGACGCCAGCCTCGCCGGCCAGATCGCCGACCTGCGCCCGGGCCCCCACGTGCGCCTCACCGTCACCGATACGGGGCACGGTATGGACCGCGCGACCGCCGAGCGGATCTTCGACCCGTTCTTCACGACCAAGGCCCCCGGCGACGGCACCGGCCTCGGCCTCTCCGTCGTGCACGGCATCATGCGCAGCCACGAGGGCGCCATCACCGTCCGCAGCCAGCCCGGCGAGGGCACGACCTTCGAGCTGTACTTCCCGGCCGTGCTCCGCGCGGCCCCCGAGGCCATCCGCGCGATCCGGGAGGTCCCCCGCGGCCATGGCGAGCGCATTCTCTTCGTCGACGACGAGGAGGCCCTCGGCCGGCTCGGACAGCGCATGCTCGAGCGCCTGGGATACACCGTCGAGGTGGCGACCCGCCCCCAGCTCGCGCTCGACGCCGTACGCGACCGCCCGGAGGTCTATGCATTGGTCGTCACCGACCTCACAATGCCCGAGATCCGCGGCACCGACCTCGCCAAACAGCTGCGCCAGCTGCGGCCCGACCTGCCGATCCTGCTGACCTCGGGCTACTCCGCCGACCTGACCCCGGCCAACATGCAGGCCGCGGGCATTCACGAGGTGCTGCTCAAGCCCTTCACCCTGGAGGACCTGGGCCGGGCGATCCAGCGGGTCCTCGGCGCGACAAAACCCGCCTAAAACGCTGGCTCGCCAATGAACGGCGATTGGCGCGGCGGGGTCCTCGTTGTGCCCCGCCGCCGGCGCTGATACACCCATCGGGCGCGGACGTCGACGATGACTCCCGAGGCCAAGAAGCTGCTCTCCTCGACCGTCCGGGCCCTGCGCGCGCGCCTGCTCGCGGACCTGCACGCGCAGCAGGCCGCCTATACGCTGCTCATTCGCCTGGTCGCGCTGCGCCTGATCGACGCCGCGGGCCTCGCCCGCGAGGCCCTCACCAGGGACCTGCCGGGCCTGTTCGGCGCCCAGGGCGTGGCCGCGCCGGCCGCCACGCTGCGACACGTGGCCCATCTCCTCGACCAGCCAGGGCTCGCCTCGTGCTGGACCGACGATATGACCCTCGGCTGGGTCCATCAATACTGGAACGACCCGGAGCGCGAGGCCCTCGACGCCCGCCTCAGCGCCCGCGGCAAGCTCGAGCCGCACGAGGTCGCCAGCAAGACGCAGCTGTTCACCGAGCGCTACATGGTCGAGTGGCTGCTGCACAATACGCTGGGTCCGATGTGGCTGGCGATATGTCGACAGCACGGCTGGGTCGCCGAGGCCGAGGCCAGCGGCGCGCTGGCGGCCCTGGAGGCCCGGCGGGCCGAATGGCGTGACCGGCGAGCGCGCGGCGAGGTCGCGCCCGGCGCCCTGATGCCGCTCCATACCGCGCTCGAGCGCAACTGGGCCTATTACATGCCGCAGCCGCTGCCGGCGGACGCGGCCTTGCAGGCGCCCGCGAGCGTCCGCGACATCCGCCTGCTCGACCCCGCCGTCGGCTCCGGGCACTTTTTGCTGCTCGCCTTCGACCTCCTGTTCGCGCTGTATCAGGAGGAGGCCGCGCACCGCGGCGAGGCCGGGGACCCGCGCTGGAGCGCGCGCGCGATCGTCGAATCCATGCTCGAGCACAACCTCCACGGCATCGACATCGACCCGCGCGCGATCCAGGTCGCCGCCGCGGCCCTGTCCATGAAGGGCCGGCAGACCTGTCCCGAAGCGCAGCCCCGCGGCCTGGGCCTGGTGGCCGCCGATCTGCGCCTGGCCAGCCTCGAGCGCGGCGACCCGACCCTGGCCCTGCTGCGCCGCGACGTCGAGCGCGCCACCGGGATCCCCGGACCGCCGATCGACGCCGTCGTCGACACGCTCAGAAGCGCCGATCACCTGGGCAGCCTGCTGCGCATCGATGCCTCGATCGAGGGGGCCCTCGACGCGCGCGGCCCGATCGACCGCGAGACCGCCCGCACCGCCCTCCTCGATCGGCTCGAGCAATTTTTGAGCAAGCACACCCGCAGCGACGACCTCGGGCTGCGCCTGCGCGGCGAACCACTCGCGGCCGGGGTCCGGCTCCTGCGCCTGCTCCGCGAGGGCAGCTATCACCTGGTCGTCGGCAACCCGCCCTATCAGAGCACCGCGAGGTTGGCCGATTCGGCGTACGTCCAGAGCACCTATCCGCGGGGCAAGGCCGACCTCTACGCCGCGTTCCTCGAGCGCGGCCTCCAGCTCGTGCGCCCCGGCGGCGTCTCGGCCCTGCTGACGATGCGCAGCTGGATGTTCCTCCAGCAATACACCGATCTGCGACAATGGCTGCTGGAGGGCCACGACCTGCGGGCGCTCGGCGACTTCGACCGCGGGGCCTTCGAGGACGTGCCCGACGAGCGGGTCAGCGTGGTCGCTAGCATCTTCCGTCGGGCCCCGCCGGGCCACGAGCCGAGCATCGCGCTCCAGCCGACGCCGCCGCACGACCGCAGCCGCGACGGCGAGCGGACCCGCCGCAAACACGCGGCCGTGCTGGCCCAGGTCGGGCGATACGACTTTCGCCTGGCGGGCCTCGAGGTCGTGCCCGAATGGCCGGTCGTCTACTGGTGGGACGACGCGCAGCTCGCTCGTTACGCGGCCACACCGAAGCTCGGCGAGCTCGCGCCCACGCGCAAGGGGATCTGCACGGGCGACGATCTGCGCACCTGCAGGTTCCCCTGGGAGCTGCGATACAGCATACCGCGCGCAGGCACCGACACGCCGCGCGCCGAGGTGCTCGCCGCCGGATGGGTGCCGACGATCATGGGCGGCAAGGGTCGCGCGTGGATCGAACCCCTGAGCCTCGTGATCGACTGGCGCAACCTCGGGCTCGCCAACAAGGTCATGCACGAGGCCCGCTGGGGCTCATACACCAAGCGGGTCCAGAACGAGTCGTATTATGGCCGCCGCGGCGTCGCCTTCGCCATGATCGGCGCGGGCTTCTGCGCCAGGGTCCATCGCTTCCCGAGCATCTTCGGCAACATGGGCTCCTCCGTCTTCACCGAGGATCTGCCGGGCACCGTGGCGAGCATGAACGCGGCCCTCGCCAGGTCGGTCCTCGGCTCGTTGAACCCCGGCATGCACTTCGAGGTCGGCGACGTCGACCGCCTCCCGCTGTTCCCGATCGCCGACGCCGGCCCGATCTTCGCCACCCTCGAGCGCGCCTTCGCCGAGCACGAGTCGCACCGCGAGCCCTCCGTCGAATTTCGCCGCCCGGGCCCCTCGGCGTGGCGGCACGCGCAGGAGTGGGCGCAGCTCGCCGTCGATCGGCCCGCGGGCGCGCCCCTGCCCACCTACGCGCCCGAGCACGACCCGGAGCCCGCGACCGATCATCTCTCGAATGCCCTCGGCGTCGCGCTCGGCCGCTTCGGCCCCGCGGGCGAGGGCATCCTCGATCCCGGCGACAGCCTCGCGCACGCCCTGCCCGCGGGGATCCTGTTCCTCGACGGCACGCTCGACCCGGAGGACCGGCGAGACAGCCTCGGCCACCCCGCCGCCCGCCCGCTGCACAATGTCTTTAATAATGTACACGGCGCCGCGATCGCACCCGACCTCCGCGGATATCTCTTAAGAGATTTCTTCGAGCTGCACCGCAAGATGTACGAGAACCGGCCGATCCACTGGCCGCTGTCGTCCTCGCAGCGGACCTTCGTCGCGTGGATCACCATTCATCGCTGGGACGCCGACACATTGCGGGTCCTGCTCGCCGACCACCTGCACCCGGCGCTCGCCCGCATCGACGAGATCCTCGCCGCGCTCCGCGGCGCCGACGGCAAGCCGCGCCGCGCCGCCGCGAAGCGCGTGAGCGGCCTGGAGAAGGCCCGGGACGAGCTCGCCCGCTTCATCGCCGCCGTCCGGTTATGCGCAGAGGAGGGCCCCCCGCCGCAGGACATCGGGAAGCCGGAGCGCGAGGTCGATGCCCCCTATGCGCCCGACCTCGATGACGGCGTGCGGGTCAACGCCGCCGCCCTGTGGCCGCTGCTCGCCCCGCAATGGCGAGACCCCAGAATTTGGTGGCAGCAGATCGTCGCCGCCGACGGCAAACACAACGCCGACTGGGCGCAGCTGGCGATGCGTTACTGGCCCACGCGCGTCGACGCCAGGTGCCAGCGCGACCCCTCGCTGGCGGTCGCGCACGGCTGCTTTTTTAAATATCATCCGGCGCGGGCGTGGGCGTGGGAGCTGCGGCTGCAGGACGAGCTCGGTCCGGCGTTTCGCATCGCGGAGCGGCCCTACCGCGGCGACGGCGGGCACGAGGCGCACCGGCGCGGGTTCCTGGCCGAGCATCCGCGCGAGGCGCAGGCGATCGCCGAGAAAGAGGCCCTGCGACGGAGCCGGAAGCCCAGGCAAGATCCGCTCAGGCGATGATCAGCTCGACCCGACCCCAGATCTTGCGCAGCAGCGCGAGCGTGCGCGCTTGCCACGGCTTGGCCGCGCCGAGGATCTTCACCTGGGTCTGCCCGGCCTTGCGGACCTCGACCAGGAATTGGCCGAAGGTGCCGATGCCCGACGAGTTCAACATGTCCAGGTCGCGAAAATCGAGGGTGAGGGTCGGCCCGCCCTCGGCGTGGACCAGCACCGTGTCAATCGTGGGCCTCGGGGCTAACGCCATACCCATACTTGACATAGTAGTCTCGCAAATTCACGTGCAACTGCTCCGGGTCGATGCCATACTCGGCATTACTATACTCGTGGCGGCCATACTTGCCCTGCTTGTTGTTTGCGAGATACACCCGCATACGGTTCTCTAACACCTGTGTATACTCGAGGTCGAACTTGGCGTAGATGGCCTTTACCACGCCGATCGGATCGCGGAACAAGTCGTGGTAGAGGCAATCGACGATCTGTGACTCTCGCTCGGGATGCGCAGCACGGTAAGCCAACGGGGCGGTGAAGAACCCCCGGACCCCCTCGAACAAGATGTCGGCCATGCGGACCTTGTCGAAGCAGCCGTCCTCGTCGAAGGGGAGCATCCACGACTCGAGCAGACGGCAGACCGAGGCGATGTTCTTGCCAGGGTGTCGATGCGTGATGATCACCCGGGCGTCCGGGTAATGCTCGAAGATCTTGGCGAAGTACGGGGCGTAAGGGGGCGCCTCGTTGGTCCAGTGCGACGTGGCGGGCGCGTAGGCGTCGAGCATGGTGAAGAAGTTGCGCTCGTACTTCAGCAGCGCGTCGGCCACGTCGGGGCGGGTCATGCTGCACAGATACTCGCGGCCGGCCTGGGTGGCGTTCATGATATTCAGCCCATTGTGGAATTGCATGTAGGTCAGCGACTCCTCCTTCTCGGTGGCCGACCACAGGTGCGACTCGGAGAACTTCTCGACGAAGCCGGGCGCGAGCCGCTGCAGCGTAGCCAAGGTGGCCGCGCTCTTCTCGATCCGCAGATCGTGCAAGGGATCCGCGCCGGCTTGCAGCGGCGGTGTGGTCTTCTCCAGCTCGTAGGTATAGGGCGAGCGGGTGTTGGGGTCCTCGCTGAGCAACCTCTGCAGCAAGGTGGTCCCCGTGCGTGGAAATCCCATCACCAGCACCGGCGCCGAGTAGCGACCTCGAGATTCGATGAACTCGCGGTTGGCCTCATAGCAGCGGATCACTTCGGCTCGGTTGCGCAAGTGGCCGAGCATGATCGTCTGGAGCAGGAACCGACCGATCGCGGAGATATGCGGGTTCTCGTCGATGCTGCGGCTGAACAAGCGGAGGTTGCCACGCAGGACCTCGACTTCGTCGGCGCTGCCCCAGCGCGGGTGCAGCGGTCCGACCTGATCGAACGCGGCGACGAGCCGTGAGCCCAGCCGCGGCGCGGGCTTGTTTCGCAAGGCTCTCGACATACGGTCGAGCCACCGCAGCGGAGCGAGCAACGGCGAATAGCGGACGAAATTGCGTGGGTATCGGTCAGGTTCGGCCCCGCGCGTGTCGGACGGGCTGACGTGATAGGTGTTAGCGCTCGGCATCACGGGTCTTTGGGCTCGGCGTTTGAGGGCTCGGCGCCTTGCGGCTCGGCGACGGAGACTCGCGCGAGCCCAGCGCTGCGTGCCGTGCCCTCGAACACCGAGTGCACGCGCAGCTTGAGGAGACACCACTCGAACAGTCGTGGTGCGAGCGCGCCGAGCACGAGCATGGCCCGAATCGGGCGCGAGCTGACGATGATCTCCGGCGAGTCGGCCTCGATCGCTCGAAGCACGGCTGCGGCGACAGCCTCGGGCGAGGAGGTCCCGAGCGCGAACGGGGCCCGGTGGCCGTGCGGGAGCGCGCTGTCGACATACATCCCGACATCCTCGATGAAGCCCGGACACACGACCGATGCGCTCACCTTGCTGCCCGAGGCCTTGCACGACATGCGCAACGATCGGGTAAAGCCGACGAGTCCATGCTTGGTCGCGACATAGGGCTCCCCCCACGCACTCCCGAGCAGCCCGCCGAGCGACGCGATGTTCACGATATGGCCCCGATCCCGTGCCAGCATGTGGGGCAGGACCCGCCGCGCCAGCGCCATGGGGGCCACGAGATTGACGGCGATCTGTTGCTCGATCTCCGCGACCGAGAGTCGCTCATAGGCCGCAGGCTGGATGATCCCGGCGTTGTTGACCAGCACGTCGATCGCCCCAAACGCGCGCAGCGTCGCCTCGACGAGCCTATCTTGGTCGCTGGCGTTCGTAACGTCCATGATGACCGTCAGCACCTGCGCACCGGTCTCTCGAATCACGTCGGCTGCCCGATCCAGAGCCTCGGCCGACCGCGCCGCGAGCACCAGGCGAAATCCCCGACGGGCGAGCGCCAGCGCGATCGGGATCCCGATCCCGCGCGACGCCCCGGTGACGATGGCGACATTGCCTGTGAGTTGGTGCATGGATTCAGTAGCTGAAGGAATAGGCGGAGAAGGACATCCCGGCGCTTCCGACCCATCCGGCAATTCGATCGCCACGTCGTACGAGCCCCTCCGCGACGGCCAAGGCGATGCCGGCCGGGACCGACGCCGACACGATGTTGCCGTATTCCGGGTACAAGGGATAGATCTTCTCGTGCACCCCGACATCACGTCCGAAGCTGTCCCATTCCTTCCAGGAGGACGTATGCGTGAAGATACGACCAATGTCGTCGTGCCGCGCGAGGATCTCACGCATCGCGGTCACGGCGGGCGCGCGCGCGTGGATGTGGAGGTCCTTGCCGAAGGACGTGAACCGGTTGACGCCGTTCTTCCCAATCTTCGGGGCGTCGCTCGCGAACAGGTGGGATCCTGCGCTGGGCACGGTGCAGAGGTCGGCGAGATCCGGGCGCGAGCTGAAGCTCCACGTCCATGGGTTATCGTCGTCGACCGAGACCAGGGTCGCCGTGGCCGCGCTGCCAATCGTGTAGCTGGGGAACGTCCACTCCAGTTCGTCGGCATTTCGCAGACGATAATTGCAGGGAAACAATACGCCGCCCTCATAGGTGTTGAACTCACCGTTGACGATCAGGATTCGCCGGTGGCGCCGGGTCTGCAGGAAGCTCTCGGCAATCTGCATCGCCCGCGTCCAGCTCATGCAGGCATCGATGATGTCAAAACACTCGACCCGATCCATGCCGAGGGCGTGAGCGACCATGTACGACTGCCCAGGCTCGATGAATCCCTTGCCGATTCCAACATAGATGAGCAGGTCCACGTCCTGCTTGCTGACGCCGGCTTCGTCGAGCGCTTGCGTGGTGGCGGTTCGAATGCACGAGAGCGGCGTCTCGCCCTCGCCGAGCCAGCGGCGACGTTGGGCGCCCGACGCATGCAGGGCCTTTGTGATTCGGCCGATCGTATGCTCTAGATCACCCTCGAAGGTCTCCTGGCTGTACTGTCGGACGAGTTGGAGGATCTCGTCGTTATCCATGACGCGAGAGGGGAATGCGACCTTGACGGCATCGATACGCATCGTTCGGCTTCTTCCGTGCTGGAAACACGCGGTGTCGCTCGACGATCGACGATCGTCCGCGGATCAAATCGGCCGAGCATATAACATGGTCCGATGAACGAGAGCGCGCATCACGGGGCAACCAAGCGTGATTTCCATCACCCATTTCGTATAACCCGAGGTCCGGCTCGCGCCACGTGCTCGTTTTCTCCCGCTTTGTTATAGATTGCTTCACCGAGATATCCAGCATCAGCAGTTTTTCCGCGGTGCCAGCACTCCCTTGTTACAATGTCTCTTCAGGTGGTGATTTCTGCGCATGAAGTCGTTGTTCCGCGAACGCTCCGAGAGACTAAAGGGCCCGTGCCGGATTAACTTGTTCATCACCCCGCCGCAGAAGGCCGCACGCGGCCCCCGGACGACGTTCCGTAGCGGCAATTGGACGAGTAATTCCCGCACGAGCCCTTGGCTGCTCGGCCACGAACGCCGCCAGCGACGGCCCCCCCCCTATCCTGTACACCCGCGTCGACGGCCCGGACGCCAGCGTATGGGCCCGGCCGCTATGATGTATGCTCGCCACGTGACCCGTCCGCCGCTCCTGCTCGCCGTCGTGCTCGCATGCACCCCGGGCTCCGCGACGACGAGCGACGTCCCCGGCACCAGCACCGGCGAAGCGAGCGACGTTGCCACGACGATCCACACGAGCGCGACCAGCACGACCCCCAGCACCGACGAGCCCACGCTCGCCACGACCACCGCCGCGGGCGCGGGCGCGGGCGGCTGCGGCGACGGCGTGATCGACCCTGGCCAGCTGTGCTTCGCGCCCGCCCGCAGCATCACGATCGGCACCACGCCGGTGGCCCTCGACGTCGGTGACCTCGACGGCGACGGCCTGCTCGACCTCGTCGCCGTCGACATCGCCGGCCAGACGGTCCAGCGCCTGCGCGGCCTCGGCGGCGCCGAGTTCGAGCTGCTCGCCCCTGCCCTGCCCTCGTTTCAGCCGCGCGGCGTGGTGATCGCCGACCTCAACGGCGACCCGCGGCTCGACATCGCCGTCGCCGACCTCGGCCTCGGCGCCATGACGGTCTACCTGGCGACCGGACCCGGCGAGTTCGGCGGGCCGACCTCCGTCAAGGCCGGCGAGAGGCCGCGAGCGCTGCTCGCCGCCGACCTCGACGGCAAGGGCCGCCTCGACCTCGTCGCCGCCAACGAGGACTCCGACAACCTCACCGTCTCGCTCGCCGACGGGCACGGCGGCTACTTCGCGCCGATCCCCTACCCCGTCGGCCTCGCCCCCTACGACCTCACCGTCGCCGACTTCGACGGCGACGACCACCTCGACCTCGTCTCCGCCGACAAGGACGCCGGCACCGTCAGCATCCTGCTCGCGGTCGACGACGGCAGCTTCGCCGCGGCCATCACCCGTGCGGTCGTGCCCGAGCCGCGCACCCTCGCCGTCGCCGACCTCGACGGCGACGGCGCGCGTGACATCGTCGCCGCCAGCTACACCTATCCGTACCTCAGCGTCGTGCTCGGCGACGGCGCGGGCGGCTTCGCCGAGAAGGCGGGTTATGTGCCCTTCGTCGTCGGCGTCTACGCGGTGGTCGCCGCCGACCTCGACCACGACGGCGCCCACGACATCGTCGGGGTCAACCACGACCTGCACGAGGTGGTCGTGATCCGCAACATCGGCGCCGGCAAGCTGCCGTTCTACGCGTTTTACCCGGTCGGCCGAAACCCCTTCGACCTGATCGTGCGCGACCTCGACGGCGACGGCGCCCTTGATGTCGCCACCGCCGACAGCGGCTCCGGCAGCGTCACGATCCTGCGCGCCGACCCCTGAGCCCGCGCCTGGCCGTCGATGCTCGCGCACCCTCGCGCACCGATGCGCGCGCATCGATGCGCGAGCATCCGCGCCCCTCGAGACCTCATCGTAACCCTTCGAAACAACACAATTTCGATCATCTCCTCGGCGTGGCCCGCCGCCTGCAAAGGGTCCGGCACCGCCATGCTGACCCACTCGCTCACCACCCTCGCCACGTGCCTGCACCTCTCGCTCGCGGCCCCGGCCCCGATCATCACCGTGAAGAAGGCGGACATCGCCAAGGACGGCGCCGGCACCCTGCAGGACCCGAAGATCGTCCGGCGCGACAACCTGGCGATCGAGGGCGTGCTCGTCGTCAGCGACCCGAGCGTGCGCGCGACGGTCAGCTCGCCCTTCATGACCGACGGCCAGTGGACCAATTTCACCGGACACTTTCGCATCACCGAGCTGCGCCAGCAATCCTCGCTCTATCTCCACCAGGACACGCCGGTGCTCCCGCGGCAGAACGTGAACGGCCCCGGCGTCGGCTTCTTCGGCACCCGCGCGGGGACGATGGTCCACGGCAACACCTACGCGATCAGCATGAAGGCGCAGGACAGGGCCGGCACGCGCTTCGACGCCGACAAGGTCAAGTACGTCAAGCTCGCCGACGACGTGATGCTGGTCCCGGTGGTCATCGTCAGCTGGAAGAAGCCGGGCAGCGACCCCAAGTTCGTCAACGAGACCTATCCGGCGCGCAACCTGTTCGACTTCAACCCGATCGGCATCAACAACACGCCGCTGCCCTACACCCGGCCCGACAAGTCGACGATGCAGCCGCTCAATAATCAGACGCTGAACCCGCTCTATCCGGCGATCGTCGACCAGCCCAGCCCGTACTGGTTCGCCAAGATGGCGCCCGACCGCGAGGAGACGCCCCCCGACGAGCTGTGGAAGACCTGCGGGATCCAGTTCCAGGTGGTCGCGCAATTCATCTTCGAGCTCCCGGCCGACTGGCACAACCGCTGCAACGACAAGGCGCTGAACTTCGGCCAGCCCGAGTGGGCGATCGCCAAGGCGATGGATTCGCAGCCGAAGGTGCGCGACTACCTGCTCCACGACCTCAAGCCGATCTATGTCTCCTACGGCGACAACTCGCCGTGCTCGACCGGCTGGGCGCAGAACAGCTTCTTCGCCACCACGCCCGGCAAGGGCAGCCATATCGAGGTCGGCTACGTCCGCCCGCGCACCGTCACCGCCCATGAGCTCGGCCACGCGCTGGGCCTCGACCACGCGATCGACGCGGTCACCAAGAAGCCGGTCGAGGGCAACCTGATGCGCGAGAACCCGATCAACACGGAGTCCAAGCTGACGCCGGCTCAGTGCAAGACGGCGCGTACGAGCGCGGCGGCCTACTCGGCCCGCTTCGACCACTTCAACTGGGTGACCGGCCGCACCTACTCCCCCACCCCGCCGCCGCCCCCCAGCGGCACCAGCACGGGGCAGGACGACGGCGACTTCAACCCCGGCCTCCCCGCCGAGACGGTCTGCTGCATGGGTCCGACCGACGTCTACGACGCCGCGCCCGGCAGCTGCCCCGGCACCCAGGTCGCGGCCTCGCAGTGCGACCTCGTCTGCTGCTCGGGCACCACCGACATGTCGCGCCACCTCTGCGTCAAGACCGGTGGCACCGCCGGCGCCACGCAGTGCGCCCCCAAGTAGGCGGCGCTCGCCAGCCCCTTGTGCGGCGCAGCACGACCGCGCCAGATCTCCCGGCTGTTGCCATCCTGGCGCCGCTGGTCTATTGTGCGGCGCACAATAACCACCGTCGATGCGGACCCCCGCATCGGCGGGTCCGCCATGCTATACCACCTCCACGAACTCCAACGCAGCGTGCTCGACCCACTGGCCCACGTCGCCGGTGCGGGGGCCAGGATGCTCGCTGACCCGCCGTTCACGCAGTTGCCCGGGCTTCGCCTGCTCGGCGCGAGCCAGGCGCTGCTGCACCGGGTCGCCCGGCGCTACGACAAGCCGGCCTTTGCGATCGAGCGCATCGAGCTCCAGGGGCGCGAGGTCCACGTGGCCGAGCAGGTCGTGGCGAGCGAGCCCTTCTGCCGCCTGATCCGCTTCGTGCGCGCGAGCGACGACCCCCAGCTCGCGACCGCGCTGCGCGCCCAGCCGCGGGTGCTGGTGTGCGCGCCGCTCTCGGGCCACCACGCCTCGCTGCTGCGCGACACGGTGCGCTCGCTGCTGCGCGACCACGACGTCTACGTGACCGACTGGAGCGACGCGCGCGAGGTGCCGCTGGCCGCGGGCAGCTTCGGCCTCGACGGATATGTGCGCACGATCCAGCGCTTATCCGCGCCCTCGATCCGCGCGCGCTGCACGTGCTCGCGGTGTGCCAGCCGACCGCGCCGGTGCTCGCCGCGGTCGCGCTGCTGGCCCAGGCCGGCGAGCCGACCCCGCGCTCGCTGACCCTCATG
>Ga0209262_10000413_pt1 | contig 19935 bp, 14 predicted proteins | sample Lowcelwee11metaG_FD_187171 | JGI IMG/M metagenome (GOLD analysis project Ga0209262, IMG submission 187171) | Freshwater pond sediment microbial communities from the University of Edinburgh, under environmental carbon perturbations - Low... | ecosystem: Environmental > Aquatic > Freshwater >...
CTCATGAATCTTTGCACCAACGCGTACCAGGCCATGCAGGAGACGGGCGGCAGGCTCGAGATCCGGCTGACGGAAACGAACATCGGCTACGAGGAGACCATCAAGCACATCGGCATCAAAATGGGCCCCCACCTGCACCTGATCGTCAAGGACGAGGGGGTGGGCATGGAGTCCTCGGTGCTGGAGCGCATTTTCGAACCGTACTACACGACCAAAGAGCCCGGCAAAGGCACCGGGCTGGGGCTTTCGGTCATTCATGGCATCGTCAAGAACCACGGCGGGTTCATCACCGTGGACAGCGCCCCCGGCAAGGGCAGCACCTTCCACGTGTATCTGCCGACGCTGGATGATGCCGAGGTTGAAATTGAAGCGGACGTTTGCCCGCCGAAAACCGGCGGCAACGAGCGGATCCTCCTGGTGGACGACGAGCCCCAGATCGTCGACATGTTAAAACAGACTCTGGAGAAGCAGGGGTACCGCGTCACCGCCCGGTTCAACGGTCCCGAGGCCCTGAAAGTCCTGCAAGAGCAGCCGGATCAATTCGATCTGGTGATCACCGACATGACCATGCCGCAGATGACCGGCGACCGGCTGGCACGCCATGTCTGGGAGATCCGGCCCGACCTCCCGGTGATCTTGTGCACCGGCTACAACGAAATGATTTCGGAGGACAAGGCCAACGCCATGGGCATCCGCAAATTCCTGCTGAAACCGGTGGACAAGGAAGAGTTGGCCGTCGCCATCCGCAGCGCCTTGGACGCCACCGGTACCCCGCCGTACCTGGTCCCCAACACGCCGTTGCCATAGATGGCGGCTTTCTGACGACCGCACCCCGGGCCTCGGTTCATTATTACTCCGGCAAGTCAATGTGTCTAATTCCGGCAATTCACGCAGAGGCGGGCACCCCACTCCGCCTGACATCGGCTGAAGTTGCACCTGTTCAATTGCCGGAGTAATAGCCGGAGTAACAACACTGCCATTCTTTGATTGACCGCGCTGCTTTTTTGCCCTATCTCAAGACCCACCAACACCGTCTCAGACGACTGCCGGGCGCTCGGCGCAGCGGCTTGTAATTACTCTTATTGGGCGACGCGTGCCACATGGATCGACACACTCACCGATTCGTTGAAACCTACGATGGGCTCATCGGCTTCGGACTGGACCGGGAAACCGACGAGAAAACCATCACATGTTATCTACAGAAGTTTTCCGACGATGCCGTCATGGCAGCGATCATCAAACGCCTGGACGACGGGGAGCTCCTCGAAGTTTTCGATCTCATCAACCGGCTGCTGCGCCGACATTTCACGGAAGCCGAATACCACCGATTGTTTTTAAAAGACGAGTGACCGCTTCGACGGCAAGCGAGACGGTTGCCGGACCATCGATCCAACCTTTTTCCTCAGAGCTTCAAGCTTTCAGCTTCGAGCTCATCACCGGAGGTGGTGACATGCTGACCGATCGACACCTCGAAAACTACGCGGACGTGCTCTGGTGGGGCCTCACCACGGCCCGGCGGCAACCCTTCCGGAAAAGCGACATCGTCCAGATCCGGTTTCATTCCGGTGCGCAGCGCCTGGCTGAAATTCTTTACCGCAACCTCATGGCGCGCGGCATCCACCCCGTCGTGCGTGCGAACCTCACACCCGAGATGGAGCGCAGCTTTTACCGCCTGTCGAACGCGCGGCAGCTCGTTTTCGTGGCGCCGGGGGAAGCGCAGTTGGTTCGGCGCTTGAACGGGAGCATCTTCCTGAACGCCCCGGACTCCCTGACCCATCTGCGCGAGGCCGATCCGAAAAAAATCGGCAAGGCTGCCGTGGCCGCCAAACCGCTGCGGTCTGTTCTCGAGGCCCGCGAGGGCAGAGGGGAATACAGCTGGACGCTCTGCATGCTGCCGACCGCTGAACTGGCACGGCATGCCGGCATCAGCGTGGCGGAGTACACCCGGCAGGTGGTGAGGGCCTGTTTTCTGGATTCGGCTTCGCCGGTGGACGAATGGCGGCGGGTCCACCACCGGGCCGGGGAGATCAAACACTGGCTGGACGGGCTCGACGTTGTTGATTTCCACATCGAATCCGCCACGACCGATCTTAAGATCCGACTGGGCGCCCGGCGCACGTGGGCCGGGATTTCGGGCCGCAACATCCCCAGCTTCGAGCTGTTCGTCAGCCCGGACTGGCGCGGCACCCGGGGCGTGTTCCACGCCGGCCAGCCCTCTTTCCGCAACGGGAACGTCGTGCGGGGCGTGCGCCTGGAGTTCACGGCCGGACGGGTGGCGCGGGCCAGCGCAGAGGAGGGCGAGGGGTTTCTGAAACAGCAGATCAGCATGGACCGCGGCGCCGCACAGGTGGGTGAGTTTTCGCTGACCGACCGGCGTTTTTCCCGGATCAACCGCTTTATGGCCAACACGCTTTTCGACGAGAACTTCGGCGGGGCGCACGGAAACAGCCACATTGCGCTGGGCGCTTCCTACCGCAACACCTTTGCCGGCAACCCGCGCCTGCTCTCCGCCGCCCTCAGCGCGAAGCTGGGGTTCAACGACTCGGCCCTGCACTGGGATTTCGTGAACACGGAGAAAAAACGGGTGACGGCCGTGCTGGCCGGCGGATCGCGGGTGACGGTCTACGAAAACGGCGAGTTTGCCTGCTGAATTCTGCTTGTTGCTTCGGCAAATAAATCATCCCCGCTGCTTGCGGTGGGGATGATTTATTCGGCCACCGGGCGAAAAAGCAAGGGCAGGTCAGTGAGCTTCACCTGGCACTGGCAACCGCGCGCAAATCATGCGGCCTGTATGGCAGGAAATTATTTGCATGTGAGAGGCTTTTTACCGACTCCACCAGCTTGTTCAACGGAAACGGTTTGGCCAGGACAAGATCAAAGTCGACGCCCTGCAGCAGCCAGGGGGTCCCCGACATGCCGATGATGGGCGTGCGGTGGCGGGATGACCGGCGGATGTGGTCGAGCACGCCTTCGCCGTCAACCTCCGGCATGACATAGTCGGTGATCACCATATCGAAGCTGCCGCGGTCGAACTTCCGGATCCCCTCTTTTCCATCCTCCGCAGTTTCCACCTGATGGCCGAAGCGGGTCAACGCCGCTTCAATGAGGCCCAGAATCCCTTTCTCGTCCTCGATAACCAGAATCGAACCCATCGCATCACTCCGGCGTCCGCTACGGTAATATTAAATTTCACGTTGCAGCTGGGATGAAGTATACCTCCGAACCCGCCATTAATCAACAACATATTGTGGTGTGCTTACAGCCAATGCACAATATAATGAATTCAAGCCCATACCCCAGGCAGGCAGGGGCGATCCGGGTAGCTATCGAACATGTGGGGCCGAATCGATGACAAGGCCGGCCGGTGAGGAACTTTTTAGAGGAAGGCCGCAAGACTGTCAAATCGAGAATTCCAGCAGATTCCCGAATTAGAAGTCCAATTATCAACAACTTTTATCTCATCGAAACCACAGTGTTTTTTAAGGTTAGGGGATTAAACCGCCTGCAAATCGGGCATCCGGGGGTCAATCGCAAATCTGCTGCGATATCATTGGGATCGGAATTAATTGCGGCGTTATTCAAAAGCGGAGGCAACGCGACGAGCTTGCGAAATCTTCGTTTAGCTCTCTTTTTTGTCGAGGATCGTTCAGACCTTGTATTTGCCGAAGTCGTCCGACGAAAGCTTCTCCAAGTAGTCCGCCCACTTTTTGCCTTCTTCGCTCGTGTCTGCGACTTCGACATCCGGCTCACGGACCTTGGAGTGTTGGATCACGGTGTCATCCACATAAATCGGCGCCTCAAAACGCAGCGCGAGCGCGATGGCATCGCTCGGCCGCGCGTCCATATCGAAGTTCCGGCCCTCGGCCACAAAGTAAATCCGCGCAAAGAAGGTGTTGTCCCGCAGATCGCAGACCTCCACCCGCTCGATCGAGATTTGCAACGCGTGAGCGAAGTTCTTGAACAGGTCATGCGTCATCGGGCGCTCGTATTTTATTTTCTGGAGCGCCGAGGCGATCGATGTCGCCTCCAGCAACCCGATCCAGATAGGAACCGCCTGTTCATCATCTTCGGTCTTGAGGATGATGATGGGCGTGTTGGACGCCGGGTCCATCGTCAACCCGGCGATGTTGACCTTACGCAGCATGTCCCACCTCCCGTCGCGGCCGACCGACTGCCGTTTCGCCCCCGTCGAGGACACCCCAGAGGGAATGAGCCAGCGCCCTCTCGATGCGGACCGAAACCAGTTGTCCGGCGCGAACCTCCCGGTCTTCCGCAGGCCCGGCACTGCCATCGAAATTCACGACTTTGTTTCCCGGGGTCCTACCGGTCCACTGAACCTGCGCGCTCTTCGATCGGCCGCGGGACGCCTGCTGCTTGCTGAACCCCTCGGTCAGAACCTCTTGGACCGACCCGGTCAACGCCCGATTGCGGGCGAACGTGATTCCCTGCTGCAGGTCGAGCAGCGTCTGGAGCCGCTCGCTCTGCTCCCGGACAGGGACCTTTTCAGGAAACCGGGTGGAAAGCGCATGCGGGCGGTCCGAGTACGTGAAGGCGAACAGACCGTCGAATTGAACCTCCCGCACGAGGTCCAGAGTTGCCTCGAAATCGGCCTGCGTCTCCCCTGGGAACCCGACGATCATATCCGATGTGATGGCGATTCCAGGGCAACTATTCCGTAGTTTGGACACGTTGTCAAGGTAGTGATCCCGGGTGTAGCGCCGGTTCATGCGCTCCAGGATCCGGTTCGATCCCGATTGAACCGGCAAATGGATGTGCGGACACAATTTTTCCAGGCGGGCAAAGGCCCGAATGAGCCCCTCGTTCAGGTCCTTGGGATGGGAGGTCGTGAACCGGGTGCGAGCCAGGCCTTCGACCGCGTTCACCCGTTCCAGCAGCTCCGGAAAGGAGCACAGCCCCTCCTTCGCGCCGTAGCTGTTGACGTTTTGCCCCAACAGGGTGACCTCGCGCGCGCCGGCCGTGACCAGCGCACGGATTTCGCTCAGAATCAGATCCGGCGACCGGCTGGTTTCCCGGCCCCGCACGTGGGGCACCACGCAATAGGCACAGAAATTGTCGCAGCCGCGCATGATGGTGACAAACCGCGACACCCCTCCTCGATCGGCTGACTCCGGCGGCGCTTCAAAGGCCTCCGGGCCGTCGATCATCTCAAGATCCACGATGGGGCGACGCCCGGATTCGACCTGCCGGACCAAACCCTCAAGCCGGTGAACCGCCCGGGTCCCGAGGACCAGGTCGACATGGGGCGCCCGCGCCAGGATACGCGCGCCTTCCTGCTGGGCCACGCAACCGGCGACGGCGACGATCAGGCCCGGCCGCCGGCGTTTGTCATCCCCCAGACGGCCGAGAATGCTGAAGGCCTTCTGCTCGGCCTTGGACCGGACCGAACAGGTGTTCACGATGACCAGATCGGCATCGCCCGGAGACCGCGCGGGAAGGTACCCGAGCGGAGCCAGCGCCATGGCCATGTGCTCGGAGTCATAGACATTCATCTGGCAACCGATGGTGTATATGTAGAGGTATTTGGGCGGCATGCCGGTTTCAATCGATGCAAAGGGGGTCAGCCCGGAATGGACTCGGGGACCGTCAGTTCGTCGATGGTTATCACTCTCCGAAGGCCCTCCATCACCTCGTCGATCTCCTTTTCACAGCCGGGCGGCACATGCAGAGCCACCCGCGCCTGAGTCGGGTCGATGGTCCGCAGGAAGCCGATGCCGTCGCAGGCTTCCAATACGAATCGCATGAACGCGATGTCCGCGCGACGGCAGTGATACACTCGCAGGCTGGATCTCAAAATCGCCACCTGTTCAACATTTCGAATCTTTTGGAACTATAACCACATCACCTGTAATTGCAACCGAAAATCCCTGAAGGCCCATCGCGCGGCCGTCATGCAGGCGGCCCGTGTTTTTTCGATTGAGTGCGGTCACCGGATCGGCTATAAGGCACAGCTTATGGAAAAGCGGTGGCACATCTTGACCCCGGCGCCGGGCGCGGTTTCCTCCTTGAAAGAGGCTCTGGGCGGACACCCGGTGATGGCGACCCTGCTGGCCAACCGGCAGATGGAGTCCCCGGAGCAGGCCCAGACCTTTCTGAACGCGTCGCTTTCCCAGATGCGGCCGCCCACGGGGTTGAAGGACCTGGCGCCGGCGGTCCAGCGCATGGCCCAGGCCGTCCTCTCCGGCGAATCCATCCTCCTGTTCGGCGACTATGATGTGGACGGTGCGACGGCCACCGCCGTCCTGTATGAATTTTTGAGGACCTGCGGCGCGCGCGTGTCCTACTACATCCCTCACCGCCTGAAGGAGGGCTACGGCCTGCAGGCGCGGCACATCGCAGAGGTGGCCGTACCGCGCGGGGCGAAACTGCTGATCACCGTGGACTGCGGCTCAGGCAGCCATGCCGCCGTGGATGCCGCCGCTTCGGTCGGGATCGACGTCATCATCACCGACCATCACACGGTGGGGGACCGTCTGCCGAGAGCGCTGGCCGTCATCAACCCCAAACGCAAGGACTGCACGGCCGGCCTTGACCAATTGGCAGGGGTGGGGGTGGCGTTTTGCCTGGCCATCGCGCTGCGCAAGCGCCTGCGCGAGCTTGGGTTTTGGAAAGACCGCGAGGAGCCCAATCTGAAATCGCTCTGCGATCTGGTGGCCTTGGGCACGATTGCGGACATGGTTCCATTGTTGGGGGAAAATCGCATTCTGGCAAAAACCGGGCTGGAGATTATCGGCGCGGGACGACGACCAGGCTTGACGGCCCTGATGGAAGCCGCGGGCATCGGCCAGCGCCCGACGGACTCCGAAGACGTAGCGTTCCGACTCGGCCCGCGCCTGAACGCCGCCGGCCGCGTCGACCATGCCGGCCTGGCGGTGGAACTGCTGACGACCGATCGGCCGGACACCGCCCGCCGGATCGCCCAGGCGCTCAACCGCTTGAACGCCGACCGCCAGGACATCGAGCGGGGCATTCTCGCGGACAGCCAGGCCATCATCGCACGCCAGCCCGAGTTGCTCGAACGCCGGACCCTCGTCCTGGCGCATCCGGATTGGCATGAGGGCGTGATCGGCATCGTCGCCTCCAAGGTGATGGACATGTACTACCGGCCGGTGGTACTGATTGCGCTGAGGGGCGGCTTCGGCCGCGGCTCGGCCCGTTCGGTCCCCGGCATCGACCTTTTCGCCTGCCTGAGCGCCTGCCGGCCGCACCTGGAGGACCTGGGCGGGCACACGCAGGCCGCCGGCCTTCAGATCTCCGAAAGCCGCCTGCCGGCATTCCGCCAGGCATTCGAGGAGGCCGTGCGCACCGCTTCAGGGCCGGGGCTGATCATCCCCACGCTGAACGTCGACTGCGAGCTGGGTCTCGGTGAGATTTCCGAAGACCTGGTAGATCAGCTGGCCACTCTGATGCCGTTTGGGGCAGGCAACCCGGAGCCGCTGTTCATGGCACGAGACGTCGTGGTCGTCTCTTCCAGCCGGGTCGGTCAACACCATCGTCGGATGACGCTGCGGCCGGCGTCCGGACCCGCGGATCGGTGTTTCCGCGCCATCCACTTTCACGTCGACCCCCTCACGGCCGCCCAGAATCGATTCGAGCGCATGCTTTTCAAACTGCGCTGGAACCACTGGAACGGGAGCAAAACCGTTCAACTCTTAATCGAAGCGGTGTCCTCCCGATAGCCGTTTTTCTTCACCATACGCCATTTTTTCCTTGAAATTCATTCAGGTTGTCATTATGATGGGTATTCGTTGCTGCAGCAGGATGTCGAAACTACGGTCACCAAAGGAATGGAGTGTATGGGGAAGGTCTTCCGACCGAGCACGCGCGAGTCGTCGATTCTATCCAAAATCGAGTCGACCAAGGAGCACAAACGACGTTTGGCCATCAGCAGCCTGCGAGACTGCCTCGACCCGCTTTCAAACGCCATCGCCATGAAACTGGTGGAAAGCAGCCTGGTCGAAACCACCAATAAAAACTCCCTGGAAGAGCAGATCAGATCCTGCCTGGAAAAACTCACCCGGGCCAGCGATTTCGATATCGACTACCAGGTATCGCCCATCCGCAACCTGATCCCCGACTTTAACGTCGTCAGCCTTTACGTGACGGCCTTCATCATTGAAAAACTCCTGGACCACAAGGACGTCGTGGACATTTTCGGCTCGGATGAAGAAATCTATTTCACGGTGAACCAGCAGGTGAAGAAGCACCTGCCGGTGTAATGCACCCCCTGTTCCTGCCGAGGTTGGTCAACGGACCCTTCGAGGACCCCCTCCTGTTCATCCCGTTTCAGTTCGAGCGACGGGCGTTGATCTTCGACCTCGGCGACATCTCCCGCCTGGCGCCCCGCGACCTCCTGAAGATCTCGCACGCCTTCGTTACCCACACGCACATGGATCACTTCATCGGCTTCGATCACCTGCTGCGGAGCCTGCTGGGGCGTGAAACGGATCTGTCCCTCTACGGCCCGGCCGGTTTCATCGCGAACGTCGAGGGCAAGCTGGCAGGGTACTCGTGGGACCTCGTGGACCGTTTGAGCTGCGGGTTGCGATTGCACCTGCACGAGGTGCATCCGGATCGGATGCTCCGTCGCACCTATGTCGGCGGTGAACGCTTTGCGGCCGACGGCGACGCCGCCGCCCTGCCCTTTGCCGGCCCGCTGCACACCGAACCGGCCTTCGAAGTCTCGGCCGCCGTCCTTCAACACAGCAGCCCCTGCCTGGGGCTGGCACTGAAGGAGCGCTTCCACGTGAGCATCCTCACGTCCGGGCTGGAGACGCTCGGGCTTCAGCCCGGGCCCTGGCTCACGCGCTTCAAGAACGCGCTGTATGCCGGGACGGACCCGGGCTCGGCCTTCGACCTTGACACCGGTGCGCGGAACTCCGGCGGCCGGTTCACCCTGGGGGAGCTCCGGCAGCAGATCGCCCGCATCACGGCCGGGCAGAAGATCGCCTACATCACCGATGTCGGCGACACCCCCGCCAACCGCGAGGCGATGGTGGCCTTTGCCCGCGGTGCGGATGTACTGTTCATCGAGGCGGCCTTCCTGCACAGCGAGCGGGAGCGCGCCGCAGCCAAACACCACCTGACCGCCCGCCAAGCCGGCGACATCGCAGCGCTCGCCCGCGCCCGGCAGTTCACCGTCTTTCATTTCTCGCCGCGCTACGAAGGTCGCGACGCGGAATTGGTGCAAGAGGCCCGGGAGGCGTATTCAGAAACGTCGGCGCGCATGGGTGAAAAGCAGCGGGCATAGAGCATGGCGTTAAGAAAAAAATCCCCGTAACCACTCAGGCAACAAGGGTTCAGGAGGAAAGCAGTCGGCGGGGGCTGATCGCCGCTGGCCCCCATCGCCCGTGCGGGAGGATGGCGGGAACCATGGCGTCAGCTGTCGCGGATTTTCTGAACCCTGAACCCCGAACCCTTGAGACCTGCGGCCTGAGCAGTTACAAGTTCCCTGCCCTCCGCTCCATGCCCCATGCGCCTTGCCGGGCGCGCCGGCCCTTCTATACCGTCTTTGGCTGACGGCGGATCCGCCGGATGCCTAAACGCGTCAGGCCGGTCGCATGCCGCCACGTCCCCTTCAGGCCGATGTTCACCAGTTTGAAAAAGGCGCGGATGGTGCCGATCCCTTTTCCACTCCGGCCCTCGGTGAAATACTTCCAACGTCCGCTGTCCCCGTAGACAAACCCGATCACCTGCCGGCGAACGGCTGCATCGTCGGTTTCGAAGCGGCAGCCCAGGGTTTTGCGTCCCCCCCCGTCGTCCACCCGGATCACGTACAGGGGCAAATCGTGGCGGTTGCCGTAGCTGTCCTCCGCCTGCAACCGCAGGTGCGACGGCATCCGGTCCTCGCGGGAATCGACCGTCAGTCCGATCCCCGTGGTCGACAAATCCCGCAGCCATGCCTGCACGCGGGCCCCGCTGAGGGGGTCGCAGACGATGACGGGTTCCCGGGTGGCGTAGCGGTGGGAACGCCGCAGCTGACGCCGCTCCCAGACCACCCCCAGACAGCAGATGATGAGCAACATGTTGAACGTGTTCCAGCACAGACAAATGGCGATCGTGTCGAGCAGCACGGGCCGGTTCAGCCAGAGGACCGCGCCCGCGCATATGGCCAGGAGGTTGAGCAGGAACATGAGATAGAAGGGCGTCGCCAGGTGGGTGAGGGTGTCCTGCTGCAGGGAAATGGATTTGGGGGTCACCCGGAAACGCGGAGACCGGGGGTTGAGGAACACCGAGACCACGGCCGGTATCAAATAGATGCTCTGGATGATCTCGAACAGCTCCGAGTAGAAGGGATGGCGCAGTTTCCCGTAGAGCTGGTTGGAGACAAAATACGAGGCCACCAGGTGGGGCACGGCGTAAACCAGAACCTGCGTCAGGGACGCGTTGTAGACCCGCAGGTTGAATACCAGGAACATCAGCGGCGAAAGGAAAAAGATCATCCGCGCAAACCCGAAGAGCCAGAACATGCAGGCGTTCAGATAACAGACCCGCTGCGCCATGGAGAGCCCCCGGGTCCACAACGGACTGCGAAGCAGCAGGATCTGAATCATCCCCTCGGCCCACCGGCTCCGCTGGATGATGAAGCTGTCGAAAGATTCCGGCGAAAGGCCCATGATCATGGCCTTGTTCAGGTAGACGCTGTTGAAGCCTTTGGCATGCAGCTTGAGAGCGGTGCCGGCGTCTTCGGTGACGGTGTCTTCCACCAGGCCGCCGATCGCCATGAGATGCCGGCGCCGCAACAGGGCGGCCGACCCGCAGAAGAATGACGCGTTCCAGAAATCCAGCCCGAGTTGGATGCCGCCGTAGAACATCTCGTTCTCGCCCGGGCTTTCCGCGGAGGTGCCGAGGTTTTTTTCAACCGGTGTGGGGTTGATGAAAAAATGGGGGGTCTGCACGCAGGCCAGCTTTTCGTCCACGATGAAAAAACCCACCGTGTTTTGGAGAAAATCCTTGGTGGGAACGTGGTCGCAGTCCAGAATGAGAACGAGCTCGCCGCCGGGTCGGGGTTCGCCGAGGCCGGGGTTGTGGCCGGCGGAGGTCCGGCGCGGCTGGCCGGTGTCGATGGTGGCGCCCAGGGCAGCGTTGATGTTCCCGGCTTTGGCGTGAACATTGCGCTCCCGCGTCAGGTAGTGCACCCCCAGGGAAGCCGCCGCCGCCTTCAACTCCTGCGCCCGCCGCCGGGCGGCGGCCGCCCGGGCCGGGTCGGGGTCCTCCTGTTTCTGGGTGGTACCGCCGTCGTCGAGGACAAACACGTTCAGTTTGTCTTTGGGATAGTGCAGCTGGGTGCAGGCGGTGAGCGTGAGGGTCACCATGTCCACGGGTTCGTTATAGGTGGGAACCAGCACATCCACCCTCGGCCACAGGCGCACGTCGGCGGGCAGCGGAGGGCTTTTGCGCCGCAGCGGCGACAGGTTCACGAACAAGCCGACCAGATGGGTAAAAATCCCATAGCTCTCGGCCAGGTAGAGCAGCATCAGAAAAACAAAATCCCACACACCGGTGTAGGTGAGGGTGTCGGTCGTCCGGAACATCCAATACCGCAGGCTGAGATAAGCCCCCAGCACGATGACCGCCACGCGGTTGAAATCGCCGAGGAAGCGCTCCGTCCGGCTGAGCAGAAACAGGGCGGCCAGAACGCCGGCCGAAAGCAGCATCTGATTTTCGTCGGCGAGGGGAACGGATGAAATCCAGGCGACCACAGCGAGCATCAGCGCCGCGGCGCCGAACTGGACCCGCTGGGAAGGCGGTCGGCTGTCGATGGCAAGGGGTTCGGTCATCATGCGTGTCGTCGGTCCCTGCGCGGGGTGGGTTTCGGTTTCAGGTTTCAGAGGCCCTCCATCCGCCGTCGACGGCAATCTGGATCAACTGCAGCCGCTCCTCCTGCGGGTTCTCGATACGGATGGGGGGGGCTGCCGGTAGCGTCAAGGCGTCTCCCGCCGACATCCGGCGCCGCCGGCGGCCGGCGCTGACCTTGGCGCGCCCGCTGAGAAGGACCAGATGCACCTCCGTACCGACCGGCTCATCCAGCACGGCGGATGCCCGCGGATAGACCACCAGACGGCTCGCGCGGTGGCCGTCCAACTCCTCCAGCAGGGTCCGGGTTCCCCACGGGAAGTGAAGGGTGAGATGCTGCTGAACCTCGCTGCGGCCCCGCTGCTTGAGCTCGGCCACAATCGATTTCACATCACGGCTGTGATCGATGTCGGAAACGAAGACGGAATCCGGCGTCTCCACCACGACCAGGTTCTCAAGCCCGTTGGTGGCGATCAAACGATCGTGGGCCAGGATCAAACAGCCCCGCGTCGCCTGGGTGATCACGTCGCCGTCCATGACGTTGCCGTCCCCGTCCTTGGGCAGAAAATCGTAAAGCGACTTCCAGGACCCTATGTCGCTCCACCCGAAATCGGACGGCAGCACGACTCCCTTGTCGGTCTTTTCCATGACGGCATAGTCGATGGAGAGGTCCGGCAGCCGCAGGTAGTCTTCCCTCCGGATCGGCTGCCCGGACACGAAGAGGTCCTGCAGGGCCTGAAGCAGGCCGGGTTGATGGACCCTGAACTCCTCCAGGATCACGGAGGCCCGGAACGCGAACATGCCGCTGTTCCAGAAGAAATTCCCGGCGGCCAGGTAGCGACCGGCGGTGTCGAGGTCGGGCTTCTCCACGAACCTGCGGATGGGGGGCGCGGCGGAGGCCTCCCCCGCCTCCACGTACCCGTAGCCGGTCTCGGGGTAATGGGGGGTGATGCCGAAGGTCACGATGCGGCCCTGCGCGGCCAGCTCCACGGCGGCAGCCAGTTTCTCGTGAAAGGCCGGAAGGTTCCCGATGACGTGATCGGCGGGGAAAATCCCCAGCACGGCGTCCTCAACGGCGGCGCGGATCTGAAGGCACGCCAGCAGGATGGCCGGTGCGGTGTTGCGGCCCGCCGGCTCGCTGATGATCCGGCCGCCGGCCGGGATGCCGATGGCCTCCATGTGCCGGGCGATCTCATGCCGGTGCTGCTCCCCGCAGACCACGCGCACGTTCTGCGCGGCGAAAGGCGGCACCAGGCGACGCAGCGTGCTCTGGATCAGGGATTCGCTGCCGATCAGCTTGGCCAATTGCTTGGGGTAGAGCTCCCGCGACACGGGCCACAACCGCGTTCCGCTGCCTCCCGCCAGCAGAACCGGGTAAACCGGCAATTCAGCAGATCTCATAGGAATTCCTTTTATGTCCGTTTCAGCTCGAAGCCCGAAGCCGATTAACATGTTGCAATGGCTAAAAATAAGTAAAGCAAGTTAATAGGCATAGATCGAATATCTGGATATCATTTGATGCAATAGATCTGGCAATTCGCTGTCACTGTATTACAGGTTTTCATAAAGTTGTTTTTACTGTGATATTTTCGAAATTGACAGCCAGATTAACACCCGAGCTAAGCGGCTTGGCGGCTTTATGCCACTTCCGTCTCGAGCGATTTGTTGGAATGTCATTTAAATCTCGTTTTATCAAAAAATGGTGGGATATAGCTTCCGGGAACATTTTGGACAGATCCCATGACTAAATTGCAGATCGATCTTATTTCTAAGGTATTCTTCAATGGCCGTCCAGATACCATCTTTTTTTCGTATGTCCTTGCAAGATGAACAAATACAAACAAAACCTTTTAGTGGCATATTTTCCGAAATATGATTTTTGAGTTCGGATATCATTTTCTCTTTCTTTAATTCAATTTGCTTTAAGTCTGTAGAGTCATGAAGAGTTTCAATGGCAGCCACTATCTCACCTGAGGAGTTGAATACTGGGACAGCGTCAAAAATCATATAACGCTTTTCGCCGCCTAAGCTTTGATACCATCTTTCAGCGCTTATCCCTTCGGGAGAGAGCTTTGATTTTCCATATTTTTCGTACAATTCAGGTAAACGTGAATACGTTCCATCAATTACTATGTCAACTAAGCATGGGCGATGTTCCTTATAAAATGGTTGCCAATGATTTTTAGTATTTATTATTTCAGGTGAAGTTATACCTGTTAATATTTCGCATGCTTTATTCCAGAAAATCACTTTATGGTCAGGGCTAATAATATAAATAGCAACGGCGGATTCATTAAAAAACTCTGAGGGGATATCTTGTTTTATAGAATTCATATGCATTCCTCATTTTGTGGTAGCATTTTTTTCCATTCCAACATGAATGAGAAAGGCGATTGTCTGTAATATTTTGCAGATTCGATCTGACCAACTAAGATTATCACAAATTTTACGAAAGCGCATATAGGTCGGATTTACCGCAAAGCGGGACTTGTGGGTAATAAAATCTGTATATCCAAGGCATCGTTGCCATAAAAAAAAGTCCCTATTGATCAAACCCTGTATCCGAATCATGTCAGGTTAAAACGTTACCCCTGCGCATTAAATCTTTACGGCGTTTGCTTCCAGCTTCGAGCTTAAAGCTTCAAGTTTGGTTCCAATCGGCCGTGACCGCGGGATTCGGCAGGCAACGATACGGCAACTCGCTGCAATGCCGTCATGCGGCGGTGCAGCGCGTTTCCATGGCCGCACCCCCCAGCAGTTCCCCCACATCCCGCCGCAGCGCCGGCCCGGCCTTGACGCGAAACCCCTCCGCAAACTCGATCACGGCGTCGGCGCGGGCCGCCCCGCGCAGGTGCAGGTAGGCCCTGCAGGTGCCGGGATAGCGCTGCAGCACCTCGCGCAGCTGCAGCAGCAGCGCCCGGTCGGTTCGCTCCAGGTCCAGGCTGAGGTGGACGCTGGCCGTCCAGCTCTCCTCGGCCTTCTCGAGGGGGATGATGGTTTCGGCGATCAGCTTGACCGACTGCTCGTCCTTCTGGATCTGGCCCTGCACCAGCACGGTGCGGTCCTCGGCCAGCAGGTCGCTCGCGGCGGCAAAGACCCGCGAAAAAACGGTTACCTCGACGGCGCCGTGCAGGTCCTCGATGGTGGCGAACCCCATGAGGTCGCCCTTGCGGGTCTTGATCGTCTTCATGGCGCGCACCAGGCCGCCGACCCGCACCGTCACCCCGTCCGGCGCCTCCTTGATGGTGATGGCGTCGGCGGTGGTGAATTTGTGCAGCACCTCCTCGAAGCGGTGGAGCGGATGACCGCTCAGAAAAAAGCCAAGCGACTCTTTTTCGAAGGCCAGCTTCTGGCGCTCGTCCCAGTCCTCAATGTCGGGCATGGCCGGAACGTTGACCGGCGCCGGGCAGTCGACCCCGCCGAAAAGGCCCATCTGCGGGTCGCAGCGCTCCCGCTGCACCCGCTGGCCATAATCCAGGGCCACCTCCAGGGAGGCCATCAGTTGCGAGCGCCGGGCCCCGGTGACGTCGAACGCGCCGCATTTGATCAGGCTTTCGATGACCCGCTTGTTGACCTTCCGCAGGTCCACCCGCTCGCAGAAATCGAAAATCGATGCGAACGGCCGCTCCTGCCGCGCCTCGACAATTGCGTCGATCGCGCCTTCGCCGACATTCTTGACCGCCACCAGGCCGAAGCGGATCCGGTCCCGATCGACCGTGAACGCCTTGAGACTGGCGTTGATGTCCGGGGGCAGCACGGGGATGTCGTGGCTGCGGCATTCGGCCACGAACTTGACGATGTTGTCGATGGACCCCATTTCACTGGTGAGCAGCGCCGCCAGGAACTCCACCGGGAAGTGGGCCTTCAGATAGGCGGTCTGATATGCGATCAGCGCGTAGGCGGCGCTGTGCGACTTGTTGAAGCCGTAGCCGCCGAATTTTTCCATGAGGTCGAAGATGCTGGCGGCCTTGTCGGCGGGCAGATTGTTTTCGACCGCGCCTTTTTGAAACCGGTCCCGGTGGGCGGCCATGATCTCGGTGATTTTCTTGCCCATGGCCTTGCGCAAGTCGTCGGCCTCGGCCATGGAATAGTTGGCCAGGGCGCCCGCGATCTTCATGACCTGCTCCTGGTAGACGATGACGCCGTAGGTCTCCTCGAGGATCGGCGCTAGCTGCGGCACGAGGTAGGCGACCTGCTTGCGCCCGTGCTTGCGATCGACGTAGTCGTCGATCATGCCGCTTTCCATGGGGCCGGGGCGGTAAAGGGCCACCAGGGCGATCACGTCCGGGAAACACCCCGGCTTGAGCCGCACCAGCAGGTCCTTCATGCCCGAGCTTTCCAGCTGGAAGACCCCGGTGGTGTCGCCGGCGGAGAGCAGCCGGTAGGTCGCGGCGTCGTCGAGGTCTATGTTTTCCAGGTCCGGCGGGGTCTTGCCTTGACGGCGTATGATCTCCTGGGCGCCGGCGATGACGGTCAGGTTGCGCAGCCCGAGGAAGTCGAACTTGACCAGCCCGATCTTCTCGACGATTTTCATGTCGAACTGGGTGACCACCTCGCCCTTTTTGCCCCGGAACAGCGGCAGGTACTCCACCAGCGGGCGGTCGGAGATCACCACCCCGGCGGCGTGGGTCGAGGCATGGCGCGGAAGCCCCTCCAGTACGCGGCAGATCCGGATGAGCTCGCCGTATTCCGGCTTTTTTTCCACCAGCTCCCGCAGCCGCGGCTCCTGCGCCAAGGCATCGTCAAGGGTGATGTTGAGCACGTCGGGCACCATCTTGGCGATGGCGTCCACTTCCTGCAGGGGAATGTCGAGGGCGCGGCCGACATCCCGGATGACGGCCCGCGTTTTGAGCTTCCCGAAGGTGATGATCTGGGCGACGTAGTCCCCGCCGCCGTAGCGGTCCTGGACGTATTTGTAGACGTCTTCACGGCCGTCGATGCAGAAGTCGACGTCGATGTCCGGCATGCTCTTGCGGGCGGGGTTCAGAAACCGCTCGAAGATCAGGCCGTGCACGATGGGGTCCAGGTCCGTAATGCCCAGGCTGTAGGCGACGAGGCTGCCGGCGGCCGAGCCCCGGCCGGGGCCGACCGGGATGCCGCTTTCCTTGGCGTGACGGATGAAATCGGAAACGATCAGGAAATAGCTGGGGAAGCCCATTTCCTTGATCACGCCGATTTCATAGTCCAGCCGCGCCCGGTACAGCGCCTCGTCCGCCTGCGGGTTTTTGGAACGGACGCGCACCATGACCCGATCGAAGCCCTCGCGGGATTTTTGCTCGAAGAGCTCGTCGGCGCTCTGGCTGCCGCGGGTGTCGAAGCGGGGGAAATGATAGGTCTTGAAGTCGAATTCGAGAGAGCAGCGCCGGGCGATCTCCGCCGTCTGCGTGAGGGCCTGCGGAGTGTCCTTGAAATACGCCGCCATCTCGGAGGCCGGCTTGAAATACAGCTGGTCGGTGCGAAACTTGAGCCGCTCCGCGTCGTGGACGGTTTTGCCGGTTTGAATGCACAGCAGCACGTCGTGGGCGCGCACGTCTTCGCGCGACAGATAGTGGCAGTCGTTGCTCGCCACCAGCGGGATCGACAGCCGCCGGCTCATGTCGATCAGGGCGGCGTTCACCCGCTCCTGGTCGTCGATGCCGTTGTTCTGGATTTCGAGGAAGAACCGGTTCTCGCCGAACACCTCCAGGTAGGACCTCGCGGCCTGCTCCGCCTGCTCCACCCGACCCTCCATGATCCGGCGCGGGATTTCGCCGTGCAGGCAGGCGGAGAGGGCGATCAGGCCGCGCGAGCACTCCTTGAGAAGTTCCCGGTCGATGCGCGGCTTGTAGTAAAAGCCTTCCAACTGGGCCGCGGAGGCCAACCGGCAGAGATTGCGGTAGCCCTCCTGATTTTCGGCCAGCAGGATGATGTGGCACAACTCACGGTTGTCGGCCGGGTTTTTGTCGAACCGGCTGCGGGGGGCGATGTACATTTCGCAGCCGATGATCGGCTTGATGCCGGCCTGGCTCGCCTTCTCGTAAAACTCGACGGCGCCGAACAAGGTGCCGTGGTCGGTGGTTGCCACCGCCGGCATGCCGTATTCGACGGTGCGCTTGACCAGGTCGTCGATGCGGATCGCCCCGTCCAGCAGGCTGTACTGGGTGTGCACGTGCAGGTGAACGAATTCGGTCATGGATATCCTTGTGTAAAGAAAAAGATCGGGGCGGCTTCCACCATTCGAAACCGGCGGTTTCGCCCGCGGCCCAGGATCAGGACGCGCAAGCCGCCCGGGCCGAGACGAACAAACAGCGTGCTGCAGGGCCTGTGAAACGCGGCACAGCGATTATCTGAGGCGCCCGGCGAAACCGTACCCTACTCTATGCGGTAGTTCGGCGCTTCTTTCGTGATGATCACGTCATGCACGTGGGATTCGCGGATGCCGGCGGGGGAGATCTTGATGAAGCGCGCCTTTTCCCTCAGCTCATCCAGGGTTCGGCAGCCGCAGTAGCCCATGCCGGCCTTCAGGCCGCCCACCAGCTGAAAGACGTTGGCCTGGAGCGACCCGCGGTAGGGCACCCGGCCGACGATGCCTTCCGGCACCAGCTTGTCGCCTTCGCTGTCGTCCCCCTGGTAGTAGCGGTCCTTGCTGCCCTTCTTCATCGCCTCGATGGAGCCCATGCCCCGGTAGACCTTGTAGCTGCGGCCCTGGTAGAGGATCAGCTCGCCCGGGCTCTCCTCGGTGCCGGCGAAAAGCCCGCCGATCATGACCGTGTGGGCGCCCGCACCGATCGCCTTGGTGAGGTCGCCCGAAAAACGGATGCCGCCGTCGGCAATGAGCGGCACGCCCGTCTTCTCGGAAACCGGTCGGCAGTTCATGATGGCCGTCAGCTGCGGCACTCCCACGCCGGCCACCACCCGCGTCGTGCAGATGGAGCCGGGGCCGATGCCGATCTTGACGGCGTCGACGCCCGCCTTGATGAGGTCTTTCGCCCCTTCCGCCGTGGCGACGTTGCCGGCGATCACTTCGATCTCCTTGAAGGTGCGTTTCAGGCGCTTGACCGAATCGATGACATTTCTGGAATGCCCATGGGAGGTGTCGATCAGGATGATGTCCGCCCCCGCCTTGAGCAGGGCCTCGGCCCGCTCCTCCATGTCCGGCCCGACGCCTACCGCCGCGCCGACCCGCAACCTCCCCAGGCTGTCCTTGCTGGCGTTGGGGAATTTCTTGATCTTTTCGATGTCCTTGATGGTGATCAGACCGGTCAGCCGCCCTTTCTTGTCCACCACCAGCAGTTTCTCGATGCGGTGCTTGTGCAGGAGCTTTTTCGATTCCTCCAGGCCGATGCCCTCGCTGACCGTCACCAGCCGGTCTTTGGTCATGACCTCCGAGACCTTTTTGTCCATGTCAGATTCAAACCGCAGGTCCCGGTTGGTGACGATGCCGACCAACTGGTCGCCCTTGACGACCGGCACGCCGGAGATGCGGTACTGCTCCATGAGCGTGAGCACTTCGGCCACTTTCTGATCCGGGTGGATGGTGACCGGATCGACGATCATGCCGCTTTCCGACTTTTTGACCTTGTCGACCTCCATGGCCTGGGATTTGATCTCGAGGTTGCGGTGGATGAAACCCAATCCGCCCTCCCGGGCCATGCTGATGGCGGTCTCCGCCTCGGTGACGGTGTCCATGGCGGCGCTCACGATGGGGACGCTCAGGCTGATGCGCCGGGTCAACCGGGTATTGACGGTGACGTCCTTGGGAAGAACATCGGCGTAGCTGGGGAGCAGCAGCAGATCGTCGAAGGAATATCCTTCCTGCAGCGGCAGATTCGGCATCGAAACCTCCTGATCTTTGGTTAAAAAATTTGTGCCCACGAATAACAAAAGGCCGGACGTTTGGCAATCTTTATTTGGAAGCCGGCGCGGCCGCCGGGAATACCGAAAATACATTCTATTTCAAATAATTACGGGCTGGGTTAGTTGACTTTGTGGCGTCTGGTGGGATAATATAACGGTTTTATAAGGAAGGGCAACTACATGCTCATCGGCATCAACCCCCAGAACCCTCAAACGCGGCTCATCCGCAAGGTGGTGGAGATCCTCAGGGACGGAGGAATCGTGGTCTATCCCACCGACACCTAC
>Ga0209262_10000414_pt1 | contig 19903 bp, 16 predicted proteins | sample Lowcelwee11metaG_FD_187171 | JGI IMG/M metagenome (GOLD analysis project Ga0209262, IMG submission 187171) | Freshwater pond sediment microbial communities from the University of Edinburgh, under environmental carbon perturbations - Low... | ecosystem: Environmental > Aquatic > Freshwater >...
TGTACCTGAGCCTGAACCTGAACAGCCTGCAGAATCTGTTGAACCTCCTTCTGACGAGGAGGAGCTTCTGGAGTTTATCGGTGATGAGGAACCGCTGACCCCGGAGCCGGAACAGAAACTGACTCCTGCAGACCTGATCGACAGGTTCATAATGACCAGCCCCCGCATTGAAAGGATGACTCCTGCAGCGGAACAGCAGGTAAAAGATATGGCGGAGCCCTCCACGGAAGAACAGGGTACTTTCATAACTGAAACACTGGCAAGAATATATGTTAACCAGGGGTATTATTTCAAGGCGATAAATATTTATGAAAAGCTCTCTTTGAAATATCCGGAAAAAAGTGCTTACTTTGCGAGCCGAATTGAAAAGATTAAGGAATTAATAAAATAGTTATACAATGGGTATCTATATTTTTGTTTCAGTGCTGGTGATAGTAGCATGCGTTCTGCAGGTCATGATCGTTCTGGTGCAGAACTCGAAGGGGGGCGGACTGGCTTCAAACTTCACATCTGCAGGTCAGTCAATGGGTGTCAGGAAGACAGCTGACTTTCTTGAAAAGTCAACATGGACGCTTGCTGCTGCAATTCTTATTCTCAGCCTCGTAGCCACTGCTTCCATTCCAAGGGGACAGGGACAGGAGGAGTCAGTGATAAAATCATCGATCGAGAGGGCTCAGGACCCGAATGCCATCCCCACGCTTCCTACTCCTCTGCCACAGGAGACACCCCAGCCTGACGGCGAAAACGAATAAAATGACATATATCAATATATGGAGTGTCAGTTTGTCATGAACTGACGCTTTTTTTTTGTCAAAAGTCATTTGGCACAGATTATGAAAATCAAAGGCAGGAAAATATTGTTAAACTATAAAACTAATACGAAATGGCACAATTAAAAGGAAAAGTGCTGGCAGGAAAAGTTCTCATCAAGCCCCAGGAGGCAGAAGAGAAGACCGCCAGCGGTATTATCATCCCTGATTCAGCTAAGGAAAAACCCCGCGCAGGCACCGTGATTCTTGTCGGCGCTCCCAAAAAGGACGAAGAGATGGAACTCAAAAAGGGTGATCTTGTCCTCTACGGCAAATACTCAGGTCAGGAACTTAATATTGACGGTACGGATTATCTCCTTCTGTCACAGTCTGATGTTCTTTATATATCGAAATAACAATTAAACATTATAGCAATGGCAAAGGAAATAAAATTCAATATTGAGGCCCGTGCACTCCTGAAAGAGGGTGTTGATCAGATGGCAGACGCCGTAAAAGTAACCCTGGGCCCGAAAGGACGTAACGTAGTGCTTGAGAAGAAATTCGGAGCACCACAGATTACGAAGGACGGTGTCACTGTAGCAAAGGAGATTGAACTGTCAGACCCATACAAGAACATGGGTGCACAGATGGTCAAAGAGGTTGCATCTAAGACCTCAGACACTGCCGGTGACGGTACAACTACCGCCACTGTTCTTGCACAGAGCATCATAAGTGTCGGACTCAAGAACGTCACCGCCGGTGCCAACCCGATGGATCTCAAGAGAGGCATTGACAAGGCTGTTGCCGTTGTGGTCGCGAGCCTCAGGGAACAGTCACAGATGGTGGGTGATGACCTTAAGAAGATTGAGCAGGTGGCACGTATCTCCGCAAACAATGATGAAGAGATCGGCAAGCTGATCGCCACGGCGATGGACAAGGTAAAGAAAGAGGGTGTAATCACTGTTGAGGAAGCCAAAGGGACTGAGACCAAGGTTGAGGTTGTTGAAGGAATGCAGTTCGACCGCGGTTACATTTCCGCCTATTTTGTCACCAATCCTGACAAGATGGAAGTCGAGATGGAACATCCCTACATCCTGATACATGACAAGAAGATATCATCGATGAAAGATCTTCTGCCTATTCTTGAGGAGACTGCCCGCAGCGGCCGTCCGCTCATGATCATAGCAGAGGATGTCGAGGGTGAGGCTCTTGCCACACTGGTGGTAAACCGTCTCAGGGGCTCACTGAAGGTATGCGCTGTCAAGGCTCCGGGCTTTGGCGACAGAAGGAAAGAGATGCTTGAAGACATAGCTATTCTGACAGGTGGTACCGTCATCTCTGAAGAGAGAGGCATGAAGCTTGAGAACGCAACGATGAATGACCTTGGAATTGCTGACAAAGTGACCGTCAACAAGGAAAACACCACCATCGTAAACGGTGCAGGCGAGAAATCAATGATTGATGCCCGCGTAAGCCAGATCAAGCAGCAGATATCAGTTACCACATCTGACTATGACAGGGAGAAGCTTCAGGAGAGGCTTGCAAAACTGGCAGGCGGTGTGGCTGTTCTGTATATCGGTGCAGCCTCAGAGGTTGAGATGAAAGAGAAGAAAGACCGCGTTGACGACGCTCTTCATGCAACACGTGCGGCAATTGAAGAGGGAATTATCCCCGGCGGAGGCGTTGGTTATATCCGCGCTATTGCCAAGCTTGAAGGGCTCAAGGGAGAGAATGACGACCAGACGACAGGTATAGAGATTGTCAAGAGGGCAATTGAAGAGCCTCTCCGTCAGATTGTCATTAACGCAGGCAAGGAAGGTGCCGTCATAGTACAGAAAGTACGCGAGGGTAAGGGTGACTACGGTTATAACGCCCAGACTGACAAATATGAACATCTGTACAAGACAGGCGTCATTGATCCGTCCAAGGTTGCAAGGATAGCGCTTGAGAATGCTGCTTCAATAGCCGGCATGTTCCTTACCACCGAGGCAGTGGTTGTCGAGGAGAAGGAAGATAACCCGATGCCTAACCCGGGTATGGGCGGCGGCGGTATGCCTGGCATGATGTAATATTGCATCAGAATATATAATTGAAGCTGCCCTGATAACGGGGCAGCTTTTTTTTTCAAATTCAATTTTAACTCTCATCTTTGCCTAACCGATTTTCCCGGATGAAAGACCCCCGTCAGGTAAGAGACCTTGAGCATGCGAAGATAGGAAAGCTTATGTGGAGCTACTTCCTCCCTGCATTTGCCGGCATGCTGGCCAACTCTCTGTATAACATCGTTGATCGCATATATATCGGCCAGGGTGTTGACGCACTGGCCCTCGCAGGTCTCAGTGTCGTATTTCCCCTCATGATCGTCATTATGGCATTCGGGATGCTTGTTGGCATGGGTTCGGCAGTACGCATATCACTCAGCCTCGGTGAGAAGGAATATGACAGGGCAAACCGGATACTGGGCAATGCACTGTTTCTTTCCCTGACAATAGGATTCGCCCTGATGATAATCGGGTTCCTGATCCGTGACCGGATACTTCTGGTATTCGGCGCCGGACCGGAAACACTGCGCTATGCATCTGAATACTTCAACATCATTCTCGTGGGAATACCCTTTGCCATGGCGGGGTACTCACTCAATAACATCATAAGGGCCGAGGGGAACCCGAAGACCTCGATGATCTCAATATTCATCAGTGCCGGCGTAAATATCATTCTTGATCCGATACTCATTTTCGGATTCGATATGGGTGTCAAGGGGGCTGCCTATGCTACAATCTTCTCACAGTTCGTTCTCTTTGTATGGGTGCTGTTCCACTTCCGCGGCAAAAAGTGCGTGGCACGCCTTTACACTCAATATATAAAGCCCGATCCTTACATTATTAAGTATATCATTTCGATTGGCTTTGCACCATTTTCGATGCATGCGGCAGCAAGTGTCGTGACGGCGATCATGAACACCCAGTTTATCAGGCATGGCGGTGACATTGCAGTGGGGGCCATGGGTATTGTCAACAGCGTAACAATAATGCTGGTAATGACTATTATCTCGATAAACATGGCCATACAGCCCATTGTGGGCTTCAATTACGGAGCGGGGCTTTACTGCCGTGTCAAGGAGGCTGTTATGCTGGCAATAAAGTATGCAACCGTTGTAGCCACGGGAGGATGGCTCATATGCATGCTCATCCCGGGTGCGGTAATAAGCGTTTTCAATGCCGACAACATGGAACTGAGAGAGGCAGGAATAATGGGTCTGCGGATCTATTGCGCGGTATTACCCGTGGTGGGGTACCAGATCATCGCCTCAAGCTACTTCCAGGCCATTGGTAAGGCCAGGCTTGCCACGCTGCTTTCAATGCTCAGGCAGATAATAGTATTACTGCCGTTGATTCTTATCCTGCCTCATTTCATGGGACTCAAAGGTGTATGGATAGCAAACCCCGTCTCCGACATGGTGGCAGCTGTCATATCATTCATCTTCTTCCGTCGCGAATTCAGGAAGCTTAAATGTGAGCCTGCTCCGGAAGAGACGGTTAAGGAACCGGTATCGGTCCCTGCCGCTACCTACTGACCTTCCCCTTTCTTTTTCTTAACTGCCCGCAGGAAGAGTGCAACCACAACTGCAGCGCCTGTCAGTGCAACAGCAAGAGAAACCTTCTGCGGCAGTGCCAGTCCGCCACCGGAGTGCGGGGCAACGAGGATGTATGTGATACAGACAGCCGTAAGAAAGAGTGCAGGAAGAGTGAGATACCAGTGATTTTTACCGCTGATGGCCAGGTACATCGCAATAGTCCAGCAGGTAACGGCAGCTAGTGCCTGATTTGAGATGCCCACGAATTTCCAGATCTTTGCGAACTCATCCTTCATAACAAATGTGAGCAGAAACGCCACGGCGAAGAGAGGTGCCACTATCAGTATTCTCGGCAGAATTTTTTTCTGAGGTATATTGAACATATCTGCTATTGTCAGACGTGCGCTCCTGAAGGCGGTGTCACCCGAGGTGACGGGACAGGCAACCACCCCGATGACCGCTATTACTGCACCTGTCTTTCCGAGCCATGACCGGCATATTTCATTTACCAGCCATGCCGGGTCAGGCTTTACGGCGGGGTTGTCTGCCAGCGGATGGGTGAGAGTATAATTGAGTCCGTGGACATCACCCATATAGTTCATTGCGGCAGTAGCCCAGATGATGGCAACGATGCCCTCGGCAACCATCGCCCCGTAAAAGATCTGCCTCCCCTGCTTTTCAGACCGGATGCATCTGGCCATCAGGGGTGACTGGGTGCCATGGAAACCTGAAATTGCACCGCAGGAGACCACTATAAAGAGAAACGGAAAGAGCGTGTTTGAGGCCGCGTCAGGCTGGAAATTCCTGAGAGTTGCCGGTGTAAGCTCCATCAGAGTAAGCGATCCGCCTGCCCATCTGAAAATAATGGCGGAAAATATCCCTACTGCCATGAAAAAGAGGGCTGCGCCGAAAAAGGGATAGAGGTACCCTATGATCTTGTCAATCGGGAGCAATGTGGCAAGGATGTAGTATAAAAATATCAGACCAAGCCAGAAGGGGAGGCTGAAACCGGTCATGGTGAACATCAGCTTGGCCGGACCGCTCACGAAGGCTACGCCTACAAAGATGAGCAGAAGCAGTGTGAAGATCCTCATGACGGCCCTGATATTCTTCCCCAGATATGTTCCGACCATCTCTGGCAGGCTGGCACCGCCATGACGCACTGACAGCATACCGGAGAAATAGTCATGTGTGGCTCCCATGAAGATGCATCCGAGCACAATCCATATATATGCCACCGGACCGTACATGGCACCGAGGATGGCACCGAAAATAGGACCGAGACCCGCGATGTTGAGAAACTGTATCATGAATACACGCCAGCCTTTCATGGGTACATAGTCTATCCCGTCTCTCTTTGCGTAGGCAGGTGTTGTACGGGATGCATCCATGCCGAAGAGTCTCTCAGCCAGCCGGCCGTATACAAGGTATCCGATCACAAGCAGTGTTACTGAGACAGCCAGGGTAATCATAATGCAGGTTTTTACAACAGCTAAAATAAATAAAAATCGGCCATTGAGCCTATGATCTGCGGCACCGAAAAAATAAGGGTCAAATTATATATCTTTGCACCTGAATTGAACCGGCCCGGACAGATGGATAACATTCGCAATTTCTGTATAATAGCACATATTGATCATGGCAAGAGCACCCTTGCCGACAGGCTCCTGGAGTTGACAAATACCATTAATGCTCGCGAATTTCAGGACCAGGTTCTTGACGACATGGACCTTGAGAGGGAAAGAGGCATTACAATAAAGAGTCATGCGATACAGATGGATTATGAACAGGATGGGAAGAAATACTATCTTAATTTAATTGATACTCCGGGGCATGTGGACTTCTCCTATGAGGTGTCACGCTCTATAGCGGCATGCGAGGGAGCGCTTCTTGTCGTTGACGCCACTCAGGGGATACAGGCCCAGACGATCTCGAACCTCTATATGGCTATCGAGCACGGTCTCGAGATAATCCCGGTGCTCAACAAAATGGACTCGCCGAGTGCAATGCCTGAAGAAGTTAAGGATCAGATTGTTGACCTTATAGGGTGCAGCCGCGATGACATCATCGAGGCAAGTGCGCGGACCGGCATGGGCATAGACCGCATCATGGAGGAGATAATAACACGGATACCTGCCCCCAAGGGTGACCCGGATGCTCCGCTGCAGGCACTGATATTTGATTCGGTATTCAACTCCTTCAGAGGCATAATAGCATACTTCAAGATAGCCAACGGCACTGTCAGGACCCATGACATGGTCAAGTTTGTCAATACCGGAAGTGAATATGACGCTGATGAAATTGGAGTACTGAAGATAAAGCGTGAACCGCGCAGCGTGCTCAGTGCAGGTGATGTAGGGTATATCATTTCAGGGATAAAAAACTCTGCTGAAGTGAAAGTGGGAGACACCATAACCCACGTAGCCCGTCCATGCCAGTTGGCTATTTCAGGCTTTGCCGATGTCAAACCCATGGTTTTTGCCGGTATCTATCCGGTCGATGCCGATGACTATGAAGATCTGAGAGCCTCCATAGAAAAGCTTCAGCTCAATGACGCCTCCCTTACATTTGTCCCTGAGTCGTCAGCAGCCCTTGGCTTCGGCTTCAGGTGCGGCTTCCTGGGCCTGCTGCATATGGAGATCATCCAGGAGCGCCTTGACAGGGAGTTTGATATGGACGTGATAACAACAGTGCCGAACGTCTCTTTCAGGGTTCTTACAACAAAAGGTGAGCTGATAGATGTTCATAATCCGTCAGGCATGCCCCCGTCAACGACAATAGACGAGATTGAAGAGCCATATATACACGCGCAGATAATATCGAAGTCGGAGTACCTGGGTTCAATATTGAAGCTGTGCATTGACAAGAGAGGTACACTGAAGAACCAGGTCTATCTGACGAGTGACAGGGTCGAGGTCACCTTTGACATGCCTCTGTCAGAGATAGTATTTGATTTCTATGACAAACTGAAGAGCATCTCAAAAGGATATGCCTCGTTTGATTATCATATAACCGATTACAAGAAAGCCGATCTCGTCAGGCTTGACATCCTGCTCAACGGAGAGATGGTTGATGCGCTGTCGACGCTTATTTACCGTGGTAATGCCTATGACTTCGGCAGGAGAATGTGTGAAAAGCTGCGCGAACTTATCCCGCGGCAGCAGTTTGACATTGCCATTCAGGCGGCGATCGGGGCAAAGGTGATAGCCCGCGAGACTGTCAAGGCTGTGCGCAAGGATGTGACGGCAAAGTGTTACGGCGGAGACATAACCAGGAAACGCAAGCTGCTTGAGAAACAAAAGAAAGGGAAGAAGCGCATGAGGCAGGTGGGAAATGTCGAGGTGCCGCAGCAGGCTTTCCTGGCAGTGCTCAAGCTTGACTGAGGGTTAAAAAAAACAGCAGGGTATTGTAAATTAAGAAATCTTATTATCTTAGCGCTGTGTTGGGATTTGACTGGGGAGGAAAATCCAATTCAAAGACCCTGAAACTAACCTAAACTCATACCCCGCCCGGATTATCGTGCGGGGTATTTTTTTTCAGTAAAGCAGTTTGTATCCCTTGCCGTGAATGTTGAGTATCTCAACTGCCGGATCCTTCTTCAGGTACTTGCGCAGCTTGGTGATATATACATCCATGCTCCTGGCATTGAAGTAGTTGTCATCAATCCATATCGATTTAAGTGCAAAATTGCGTTCAAGTACCTCATTCCGGTGCCGGCAGAGCAGCTGAAGCAACTCTGACTCCTTGGTTGTAAGCTTCTGTGACTGACCTTTATGTGTGAGAGTCTGCCTTGACACGTCAAAAGTGAACTCTCCGATCATATATTGTTCCTGCGAGGCCTCAGGCTCACGTTTGACTGAACGGCGCAGGATGGCTTCGATACGGTAAACCAGCTCTTCCATTGAAAAGGGTTTTGTAATGTAATCGTCGGCTCCGGACCGGAATCCCTCGATTACGTCTTCCTTCAGGTTCTTGGCAGTAAGGAAGATGACCGGGATATTAGGCTCAATGGCCCTTATCTCCTTTGCCAGTGTGAACCCGTCCATCTCGGGCATCATTACATCGAGGAGGCATAATGCAAATTTCTCCTTCCTGAAGAGCTTCATGGCCTGGGCTCCGTCGGCAGCAAGGATCGGGTCATACTCTTTGATAGCCAGGTAGTTCTGAAGGAGCATGCCCAGGTTGGGATCATCTTCGGCTAACAATATGCGTACTCTTTTCATCTCTGCTGGTCTTTGGGAAGGTGAATTATTATTCTTGTGCCTTTGTGGAGCTGGCTCTCAGCTTTAATTGTTCCGTGGTGTTCGTCGACGATTTTTTTGACATAGCTCAGGCCCAGTCCAAAGCCTTTGATATTATGCATATTGCCTGACGGCACCCTGTAGAACTTGTCAAAGATGTGTCTGAGGTGGTCACGCGGTATTCCTATGCCGTTGTCGGAGACAGTTATGGTAATCCCTTTATGAGTACCGGCGGTGGTGATCTTTATTTCCGGCCTGCCGGCAGTGTACTTGAGGGCGTTGTCAAGCAGGTTGATGAATACATTCAGGAAATTAGGCTCGTCGATTGTAACAATCGGGTCAGAGGCATCGAGCGATGTGGATATTTCCCCGCCGCGTCCGTTGACCTGAAGCTTGAAGGCATCAACGGCCTTGAGTATGATTGCATGAATATCATTGCGCTCCTTTTTGAGTTCAAGTTTTGCCTTTTCGAATATTGCGGTCTGCAGAACCCCCTCGACAAGCAGTTTCAGCCTTGTGCTTTCATCATTGATTATCCCCGCCAGTCCGAAAGCGTCTCTTGAAGCCTCGGGGATCTTCCTGTCAGCCAGCATCTGTGCGGCAAGCGAGATTGTGGCAATGGGGGTTTTAAGCTCGTGTGTCATGTTGTTGATGAAGTCGCTCCTGATCTCCGAGAGTTTCTTCTGCCGGAAGATAACTATAAAAGTGCCCGTTGAAAGAATGATGAGTAAGAGAACGATGATCATCGAAGAGAACGCCATGAATGCTATCTGGCTGAATTTGTACTTTTCCTCTTCGGGAAAGTAGATAGAGAGGAGATTATTTCCCGGTACGGGGTCATTGGGAAAGAGCTGGCGGAGATATTTATTCGCGCCGGAGCTCTCGCTGTACCCGGGGGTACGGTAGATTATTCCGCTGACGTCGCTTCGGACTGCAAACTCATAGTCAAGATGTATGCCCACAGCATCGAGAGATCTTCTAAGCACCTCATTGATCTCATCCGACGTAAAGCGGTCTCTCAGCGGCGGTGTCTCATGCAGGATACGACTCACTATATCTTCGATGGCAATCACCTTGTTGGTCATGCGGCGGGCAGCTCCTGCAGTGATTATCTGTGCCGCAGGTTCTGTATCGTCAAGGAACGGCTCGGGCTGAATGCTGTCAGACGGAAGGAGATAGGTACGCCCCGCCCTGTTGATGATCACTGATCTGACTCCGGGCCTGAATCCGTATTTTTCAAGCAGTCTTGTATCAGGTGAAAGATCCTCCTCCCCGTCGCCGGATTCATAAGCGCCGGGTTGGGGCGCTGCAGGATTTATCTCACTTATAATGCGATTGTATGTTTCTGCCTTCTCCAGTTCTGAAACAACCTCTTTCAGCGCCTCGTTGACACCGAACCTGAACTCCTGGTCTTCGGTGCTGACAACGCTGTTTATCCACCTGACCTGGATGATGACAAGTGCCGAGATGGCAATAAAGAAAAAAACGGCCAGCAGAACTATATATTCACGCTTCATTGTGTAACAAATGTACTTTGTTTATTGCCTCAGCGGGGTTGTTTAACTTTAATTAACAACAGATAAGGGGAAATCATTATATTTATATGAATAGCTAACAGTCAGTGATTCAATGACATAATTAACTCAGGCAAAATTTATTTATATCCAATGCTAACCGGGTATTATATTTGGCACAAAAATTGTAATACTCTTCATGGAGTTTTTTTCATAGGTTAGGTTAGTTTTAGGGTTAACACAGAAGGGGAGGCGAGAAATTGCCTCCTCTTCCTTTTATTACTGTACCAGCAGTGCCAGGTTACGGTCGCCGGTCTCCAGGCTTTCAAACACGAATACAGCTGTCACCTCAGGGCATTTCCTTACTGCCGCTGCGAGCGCCCCGGCATTCTTTCCGTCATCAGCATTGTGGATGACAAGGAGGTAGTCGATGTTCTTCAGTTTCCTGATAAGTATCTTTCCGCGGCTCTTGTTCGATACAAGTGAAAGTGTCAGCGGCGTGGTTGTGAAGCGTGACCACGCGGTTTCGTCTTTGCCTCTGACCTCACAGATATCTGTCTGGCTGTGACGAAGATCGATTGCAAGGTGCCTGTTGAGCATTACTGACAGGCGATAGTCAGGTTCAGCCGATACTATCCCCAGGAAAATGAAGTCCGGCATTCCGGAGTCGACGATGGCATGTCTCGTTATTTTTGCCTTTCCGTTCATATATTCTCTGACATAATTTTTCCCCAGGCTGCCATGGAAGCGTCCTGTTCCGCCTCTTTCTTGGTAGATCCCTCACCAACAGCCACTGCTCTGTCATTTATTTCAAGCCTGATGCTGAACAGCGGGGGAGAGTTTTCAGCGGCGGTCACAGCTACGGGTATGAAGTTCAGCTTAAACCTGTTCTTCTGGCAATATTCGAGGACCATGCTCTTGTAGTCTGTCACCGATTCGAGAACCTCTGACAGGTTAAGATGTTTTTTAAGCACTTTGCCGATGAAGAAGTCGCGTGTCCGTTTGTATCCCTTGTCAATAAAGAGTGCTCCTATAAGTGCCTCGAGGGCGTTCCCGTAAAGATTGGGCGGTGTGATGGGGGAGTTAAGGTTGGAGACTAACAGTTTTTCGAGTTCCATTGAGATTCCCAGCCTGTTGAGTCTCTCCCTGTTGACGATGCGTGCCCTGGTCTTGGTCATGAATCCTTCGGTTGCCTCGGGGTAGAGGTGAAAGAGGTACTCCGACAGGATGGTGTCAATGATTGCATCGCCAAGGTATTCAAGGCGTTCGTTGTTTATCCTGGTGCCGTCGGGGAGTGTGTATGATGCGGAGCGGTGAATGAAGGCAGTCTCGTAGAGGCGCAGGTTTGAGGGATGGAAGCCGAGCAGACACTTCAGGCGGGAGCGAAACTCCCGCCTGTCATGTATCTGAGGATCATTTTTTTTCCTGTGCAGCAGGAACACTACTTCTCGAATTTCCTTATCAGAACAGAGGCGTTATGCCCTCCGAAGCCGAAGGTGTTGCTGAGTGCAACCTTCACGATTCTTTTCTGAGCCTTGTTCAGGGTTAGGTTCAGGTTCTGGTCAATACCCGGGTCAGGATTTTTGAAGTTTATAGTAGGGGGCACAATATCATTGACGATAGCCATTACCGATGCTATTGCTTCCACGGCACCTGCTGCTCCGAGGAGATGACCTGTCATTGACTTGGTGGCGCTGATGTTAAGCTTATATGCATTCTCGCCGAAGAGCGAGACTATTGCTTTTGTCTCAGCAATGTCACCGAGTGGTGTCGCTGTACCGTGAACATTCACATAGTCTATATCTGCGGTGGTCAGTCCTGCTTCTTCAATAGCCTGCTTCATCACGTTAAAGGCGCCCATGCCGTCAGGGTGAGGGGCGGTGAGATGGTATGCGTCAGCCGTGAGGCCGGTGCCCACTATCTCAGCATAGATCTTTGCACCCCGTGCAAGGGCATGGCCCAGCTCTTCAAGGATGAGCGCCCCGGCACCTTCACCTATGACAAACCCGTCCCTGGTAACATCAAAGGGGCGCGATGCAGTTGAATACTCCTCATTGTTGGTTGAGAGGGCCTGCATGGAATTAAACCCGCCGACGCTTACCGGGTTGACCGAAGCCTCAGAGCCGCCTGTGATGAAGACATCAGCTTTACCGATACGGATGTAATGGAAGGCATCAATGATGGCATTGGTCGATGAGGCACATGCTGACACAGTTGCGAAATTCGGCCCGCGGAATCCATACTTGATGGATATAAGACCGGCTGCGATGTCGCTTATCATCTTGGGAATGAAGAAAGGATTGAACCGGGGTGTACCGTCACCCTGGACATATGCCCTTACCTCCTCAAGAAATGTCTCAAGACCTCCGATGCCCGACGCCCATATGACACCCGCACGATCCTTGTCAGATGCCTCGGGATCAAGACCTGCATCTTTGACAGCCTCTTCAGCAGCTACAAGTGCATACTGCGCATAACGGTCCATTTTGCGGGCTTCCTTCCTGTCAAAATGATTGGCAGGATCAAAGCCTTTGACCTCGCAACCGAATTTGGTCTTAAACTTGGATGTATCAAAATGGGTAATAAGACCAGCACCGCTGACACCATCAACAAGACCCTTCCAGGAATCATTCAAATTGTTGCCGAGCGGGGTTAGTGCCCCCATGCCGGTAACTACAACACGCCTCATAGCAGGTTATTGGACGAAAACTACTTTGCGTTTTCCTCGATGTACTTGATAGCTTCCCCTACTGTACTTATACTTTCTGCCTGATCATCAGGAATACCGATATTAAACTCTTTTTCGAATTCCATTATAAGCTCGACAGTGTCAAGAGAATCTGCTCCAAGGTCATTTGTGAAATGAGCCTCAGGTGTTACCTCTGCTTCATCGACGCCAAGCTTCTCAACGATGATCTTCTTAACTCTTGCTGAAATGTCAGACATACTAATCAATTTTACGTTAATACTCGTTTTTAAAACTCTGCAAAGAAATATATTTGTAGTATATTTTTCAAGCAATTTAATGATAATTTACATTATTGCAAGCATAAGTAAATGTAAATAAAAGATTTATACCTGATTAGCGGTAAACTGGGGCTGACTGACATTTCATATATAAGTAACAGATAATGAAGCATATAGTTATTTTTGCCTCGGGTGCCGGCACGAACGCTGAGAACATTATCCGATACTTTTCGAACGAAAAGAAAGCCAAAGTTTCCCTTGTTTTGTCAAATAAGCCTCAGGCTAAGGTATTGGTAAGGGCTGCGGCACTTGGGGTGGATTCCGTTTTTTTCGACCGTCGTCAGTTTTATGAGACAGGTGAGGTGCAGTTGATGCTCCGCGACAGGAAGACCGATCTCATTGTCCTTGCAGGCTTCCTGTGGCTCGTCCCGCAGCCGATCATTGATGAATACAGGGGAAGGATAATCAACATTCATCCGGCTCTGCTGCCGCTGTTCGGCGGCATGGGCATGTACGGCGAAAGGGTTCACAGGGCCGTGCTGGATGCCGGTCACACAGAGAGCGGCATCACCATTCACTACGTCAATGAAGAGTATGACTCGGGTGACATCATCTTTCAGGCGAGGTGCCCCGTGTTACCCGATGATGATACGGATGCCCTTGCCTCGCGTGTGCATGAACTCGAATACAGACACTTTCCGGAGGTGATCAGTAAAATTATTGACAGACTCCCTTCTCAGTAGCCTATGGTTTCGAGGAGGACCATGTAACCCTTTGCCGACTTCATGAACTGTTCCATCGCCTCCGGGGCTACCGGGTTGACAGGCGGTGCCTCGACCTTCAGAGGGTCAACGGCATATCCGTTGCGGTAGAACCTGAAGTCGAGGTGAGGACCGGTAGAGAGACCCGTGCTTCCCACATAGCCGATCACCTGCCCCTGCTTTACATATACTCCTGGAGCTATCCCTTCGCCGAAGCGTGAGAGATGGAGGTAAGCAGTTGAGTAAACGCTGTTATGTGTTATCCTGACAATTCTTCCGGCACCGCTCTCATATGCGGTCTGCGTCACTCTTCCGTCTCCTATTGCCACAACAGGAGTCCCGACGGGAGCAGAGTAATCGACACCGTGATGGGGACGCACTGTCTTAAGTATTGGATGCATCCTGGCACCGGAGTAGCGCGAGCTTATGCGTGAGAACTTCAGCGGCGCCTTGAGGAATGCCTTCCTGAGGCTGGCGCCGGTGGTGTCATAGAATGACATCGTACTGTCCTGAATGAATGGGATGGCATAGATGGTGCTGCCGGCGTGCTCAAAGAGAGCGGCGTGAATCCTGGTGATGCCGACAGACTTGTCACCTATAAACTCTTCCTCATAGATCACCTTGAACCTGTCACCGCGCTGCAGGCCGAAGAAGTCGATGGTCCATGCATATATCTCCGACAGCTCTGCCGACAGGTTTGGATTGAGATTGTTCTCCTTCGTCGTCTCCCAGAGCGAGGTGGTTATTGTTCCTGACGAATACTTAAGCACTTCGGTTACCACGGCATTGCGCCTGACTATTGAAAGAGTATCTTTCAGGCTGAAGAGGTAACTGACCATCGGGTCATGTTCATAGATGAAGTAGTCAGCCCTGCTGAGTGTATCCTTTGTCAGGAAAACGGAATAGGTGCTTCCTGTTCTTACTTTGCGCGGATCAAAGACCTCCCTGTTCTCCCTCAGGAGCTGTTCGATGTTGTCCCAGGGAACACCGTAGGAGGATAGTATAGATGAGATGAACTGATCTCTCTTGACCCTTCCGGTGACAATATTGTAAGAGTCAACCGGTATGCCGTTCAGCAGCCCGGCACTGTCGCTCCTGACGGGAGGTGTGGCAGCAAGTGAGTCTGGCGCAATCTTTTCGGTATCTGCCTGCAGTTGTCCGGGCTGGTTGCATGAGGCAAGCATCAGTCCGGCTGCAAATAGTACAGGGAGAGTAAGCTTCGGATTTATCATAAGACGATATTGACAATCCGGTTGGGAACTATAATGACTTTGGGTGTGGCATCGCCTATCCACTTTTTTGCCCTCTCATCTGCAAGCACTATCTCCCTTATTTCTTCCTGCGGGAGATCGGTAGGGAGCTCTATCTTGAACCGCATCTTGCCGTTGACTGATACGGGGCATTCGAAGGTCGAAGCCTTCAGATACTTCTCATCTGCCAGGGGCCACGGCTCGAAGGCGATTGTGTTGCTGTTACCCGTCAGCTGCCACAGTTCTTCTCCGAGGTGGGGAGCAAATGGAGAAAGTATCCTGATGAAGCTCTTCGCCGTGCTGCGGGTTACTTTCCCCTTCTTCATGGCGGTATTGAGGAAGATCATCATTGCCGATATGGCAGTGTTGAAGTGGAGGTTTTCAATATCGTCGGTCACCTTCTTTATCGTCTGGTGAAGCGAGCGGAGAATCTCGGGATCCTCTTCACCCCCGGTGATATTTTCGTCGTTGGCCAGAAGACGGTAGGACCGTGCAAGGAAGTTCAGCACTCCCTTCACCCCCTTGTCATCCCACGGTTTTGCCGCATCGAGCGGGCCCATGAACATCTCGTAGAGGCGCAGCGAGTCAGCCCCGTATCTTGAGATGACGTCATCAGGATTAATGACGTTCTTCAGGCTCTTCGACATTTTGGCGACTATCTGCTTCAGTTCCTCGCCTGTCTCCGTATGATAATATTTGCCGTCCCTCTCGGTGACCTGGTCGGATGACACCTTGCCTCCGGCGGCGGTCTCATAGGCGAAGGCGAGTATCATCCCCTGGTTGAACAGTTTCAGGAAGGGTTCGTCGGTAGATACTATGCCGAGGTCGAACAGCACCTTATGCCAGAAGCGGCTGTAGAGCAGGTGCAGCACGGCATGCTCTGCGCCACCGATATAGAGGTCGACTGGCATCCAGTACCTCTCTTTGGCACTGTCAAATATCTCCCTGTCGTTTTTCGGGTCGATGAAGCGCAGATAGTACCAGCATGAGCCTGCCCACTGGGGCATGGTGTTTGTCTCGCGTCTTCCCCTGCGTCCGTTTCTGTCTGTTACGTAGAGCCAGTCGGCAGCGTTGGCCAGGGGCGACTCGCCGTTCTCACCAGGTTCATAGACAGCCAGTGCTGGCAGCTCCAGCGGCAGGTCGCCCTCGTCAAGCAGGCTTATCGTTCCGTCGTCCCAGTGTATGACAGGGAAGGGTTCGCCCCAGTAACGCTGACGGCTGAAGAGCCAGTCGCGGAGCTTGTAGTTGACCCTCGGTATGCCGATGCATCTGCTCTCGAGCCACGCCGTGATGGTGGTAATGCCCTTCTCCTTGTTGAGCCCGTCGAGAGTTATGCCGAGCTCAGGGTTTGACGAGTTGATGTATTCACCATCCTCTGTCCAGCACTCTTTGCCGGCGATGATGCGGTTTTTCTGTTCTTCGTCGTCGACGTCGGGAGAGAGGATACACTTTATCTCCATCCCGAATTTTTCTGCGAACTCGAAGTCACGTTCATCATGGGCTGGTACTGCCATTATGGCTCCGGTGCCGTAACCCATCAGCACATAGTCAGCCACCCAGACAGGGATTTTTTTGTTGTTGACGGGATTTATGGCATAGGTTCCGGTGAAGACGCCGCTCTTCTCCTTTGCCAGGTCGGTGCGGTCAAGGTCTGATTTCATTGATGCCGCACTGATGTATTCCTCAACCGCCTTCCTCTGTTCAGGGGCGGTGATCTTTTCCACGAGCGGGTGTTCCGGGGCGAGAACCATGTATGTTGCACCGAACAGGGTATCCGGACGTGTTGTATAGACGCAAATCTTCTCTTTGTGTCCGTCGACATGGAAATCAACCTCTGCTCCGGTCGAGCGTCCTATCCAGTTACGCTGCATCTCCTTGATACCCTCGGGCCAGTCAAGGGTTTCGAGTCCGCTCAGCAAACGTTCGGCATAGTAGGGTATACGCAGCATCCACTGCTTGAGGTTTCTCTTTGACACCCTGTTGCCGCATTTCTCGTGGGTGCCGTCGTTGAGCACCTCCTCGTTGGCGCATACGATGCGGCATGATGGGCAGTACCATATCTGGGCGTCGTCATAATAGGCGAGTCTCTTCGAGTTGACATACTCTTCTCTTGCCCTGTCTCCTGCCTTGATGATGTCTATGGGTACGGGCAGTTCCCCTATGTCGCGGCCACGGTTTGTCTTCTCGTCGTACCAGGTGTTATAGAGTTTGATGAAGATCCACTGTGTCCATTTGAAGTATCCCGGGTCGGTTGTGTTGATCTCGCGGTCCCAGTCATAGCTGAGGCCTATCTCTTTTATCTGTCTGCGGAAGGTGTCGCAGTTTTTGTTTGTGGTGACGGCAGGGTGGGTGCCGGTCTGTATGGCATACTGTTCGGCGGGTAGGCCGAAGGCGTCCCAGCCCATGGGGCGGAGGACGTTAAAGCCCTTCATCCGTTTGTAGCGGGCGACGATGTCGGTTGCGGTATAACCCTCGGGGTGGCCCACGTGGAGTCCAGAGCCGGAGGGGTATGGGAACATGTCAAGGATATAGAACTTATTGGGATTTGAGAAGTCATCGGATATTCTGAAAGTCTTGTTTTTCTCCCAGTACTCCTGCCATTTCTTTTCTATCTCGCTGTAATTGTAATCCTTCATGTTCTGTTGAGGCATTTGGCTTAAGGGGGCGAAATTATGAAAACTTTGGTAAAAAGATGCCGGAGAAGGGGGTGATCAGGGTATAAATGGGGGATGATGTTTTGAAAAGTGGTGTTGTCGGTGTACTTTTGCACCCAGGACGGTCCCGTAGTTCAATGGATAGAATGACAGATTCCGGTTCTGTTGGTTGGGCGTTCGAGTCGCCCCGGGATCACGATTAAAATGCAAAGAGGGTGTTTCAAAAGGATACCCTCTTTTTTTGGGATTCTTGTTCATTTCTTTTGCCCCTCCAAAAGAAATGAACCAAAGAAAAGGAGGCCGGAAAAGACAACCACCCCCTGTTTGTCCGCCCGCTGCACAAGGCCTTAATGGCGCCACCAAACAGGGTGCGGTTCGCACCTTTTCCGGTCTGCCCCCGCGCATCGCCAGGTGCTCGCAATTCCGCAGGAGCATCGTCACGGAGTGACGAAATGTGAATAACACCGGGTGACAACCCGGGGAAGAGGGCCGGTGCCGGCAAGGAGCCCCGGAGGGGTGACACTAACGTCAGAGGTCTGGGATGAACAGAAACGATAACCTGGAAGCATCAGTCGCATATATAGCAACTTGCAGAGCTTGCCTGTTCACATTGTTCAAGACTTGTATAGCAATTACCTGCATTATCCATGTATGGATGATCAACATCACATGCACATAACCCCAGGATAGCACAACCAGGCACTGTAACCATGCCAAGAACAATTACTATCATGCATAACTTCATCAGAGCCTTTGAAAGATTCATTCTTTTCATGATACAAGTTTTTATAAGAATAAATAAGGCAAACTGCCACTAATCCTTCACACAGCGAACTGAAAAACCATCCCTCGGACTGGTATGATTTCTGAAGACTTGGGTGTTATTATAGGACCATGTACGATACCACCCATCTGACTGAGGGGCCTCAGTTGCCGTCCACCAGTAACCATACAGGTTTAAATCGTTGAATTCCGAGCCGAAGTACCTGTAGCCCCCGGGAAATGCTGTGAAGCCTGTTTTGTTTCTATAGGCCGGATAGTCGGTATTGCCAACTGCTCCTGTCGCTGTTGACGATTGCCACAGGGTAGTAGCTGATAACGATTTTGCAATATTGATCCCCGGTGTTGCCCCGTCATAGCTATAGCCGTTTGCCTGCAGATAATCTGTAAGTGCTGTCCACTCGGCATCTGTTGGTACATGCCAGCCCGCAGGACACAAGTTACCTGTCTCAACAGCGTACCAATTGTACAATCTGCCATATGTGGTTGCATTGGCGGTGCTGTTATCAAAGTTGCAATAAGCGCCTGTTGTCAGATTGCTCCAGAGTGTCGCACCTGGTACATTGGGTATTGCATCACCGTTACGGTACCTGGTTACCTTCAGGTTTTCGACCAGCCAGACCTGCGTGCCGACAGTGACTGTTGAATAAACATTACCATCGATATCCCTGACAGCACCTGCCGGATCATTATCGTCATCTTTGCTGCAGCCACAGGTAAGCAGGCATGCAAATACAATAGCCGTCAGTGCATGATTCCAGAGTCTGTTTTGTGTGTTCATATCCTGTTGCTTTAAGGTTGCATTTCCTGGTGCCATGAAAGGAGAATTTCCATCTCCACATTCCCTTCATACAAAGTTATATCAGCAAAAAGCTGAAGTCAAGTTCGCCTTTTCCTGTTAACTGGATCTTACCAACCGTCCCAAAGATTTTTCTCTGCGTACCAATTTGGAGCTTAATACTTCAAATGGGGCGCGGGTTGCAACCGGGGGACATGGACGGGGATGGCAAGGAGTCACGGAGGGGTGACACTGATGCCGGAGGCATCAAAGGGAGGTAGCAAAAGGCGTCGGATAGAGTTTTTCGACCCTGTCAGGGTCGGACATCATGTATGCGGATTTGCCTTTGAAGCTGATACTATCACGCTGTTAAAAAGCCATGTGCCTGTATGCTCTGAAATAGCTGAAGCTTGATATACCCAGGGCAAATCCGATAGCGATATAGATAACTGACAGGAATGTTCTGGGAAGAGATGAGTGGCGCAGTGCAATGCCAAAAGAGATCATCACCAGCACGAGGAGATAACTTTTGAGAGTCATGAATGAGAAGAAGCACCTGGTTCCCGGAAGAGACTTGATACGGTCAATATTCTGTCTGGCAATCTTCCCGACACCAAAAATGGAGATGAGGATTC
>Ga0209262_10000416_pt1 | contig 19865 bp, 18 predicted proteins | sample Lowcelwee11metaG_FD_187171 | JGI IMG/M metagenome (GOLD analysis project Ga0209262, IMG submission 187171) | Freshwater pond sediment microbial communities from the University of Edinburgh, under environmental carbon perturbations - Low... | ecosystem: Environmental > Aquatic > Freshwater >...
GGCGCTCGATGTCCGCCGGATCGGCCCCCGGGTAGGCCACGACGATGATCGGCACCGGCGCGTGGAACTCGGGATCCTCCGCACGCGGGATGTTCTTGAGCGAGGTGTAACCGACGCCGAGCAGGAGTCCGAACAGCAGCAGCGTGAACTGCCAGCGCCGGACGGCGAATTCCCAGAGCCGCATGCTTCAGCCCCGGTCGTCGGCGACGACGCGCACGGCCCGCCCGTCCGTGAGCCAGGCCGCGCCGTCGGTGATGACCGGCTCGCCGGTCACCAGCCCGGCAGTCACCACGACCTGCTCGCCGAGGATCGGGCCGAGCTCGACCTCCTTGCGGCGCGCGACGCTCGCCTCGCGGTCCAGCACGTAGACGGTGGCGCGCTTGCCGTCGGCATCGACCAGTGCCGTGATGGGCACGACCGTGGCGCTCGACGCGACGTCGGGCAGCTGTGCGAGCGGCAGGGCCACCTTGGCGACGAGCCCGCGCGCGAACCGCGCCCCCTGCGGACTCACTTCGACCTCGACTTCGAAGGTGCCCGTCATGCGATCGGCCGATGCGCCGATGCGGGTCACCTTGCCCGGGAATACCCGGCCGGGGAACGCATCGAACGTCACTTCTGCCGCCGCGCCGGTCTCCATGCGCACCAGGTCGCGGTCGGAGAGACCGACACGCACGACCCAGCCGGAGGCCGTCGAACCGAGCACGACCACGGGTTGTCCCGGCTGCACCAGCTCGCCGCCTTCGACCATGCGCTCGAACACGATGCCGTCTGCCGGCGCTTCGATGCGTGCAAAGCGGGCATTAAAACGTGCCGAGTCGAGACCGGAGCGTGCGACGTTGTAAGCCGTGGTCAGGTCCTGGACCTGCTCCTCGGTTGCGACCTCGTCGGCGCGCAGCCGCTTCGCCCGCTCGAGGTCGCGTCGTGCCTTCTCGACGCCCTCGGCCGCCTGTGACACCGAGGCATCGACCTCCGCGCGCTTGAGCTCGGCGAGTACCTGGCCCTTGCGGACCGTGTCGCCAGACTCGACGCGCACCGTATCCACGACGCCGCCGACCTTGAACGAGAGCCTGATCTCGTCGCGCGGCGCCAGCACGCCCACGGCACGCGTCTGGTGCGCCACGGACACGCTTTCGACGGGCACGGCACGCACGGCAGCCGGCGGGGACTCGTTCGCATCCTGCTGCTTGCCCGAGCCGCAGCCGCTCGCCGCAGCCATCATCGCGACGGCGAACATCACCTTCCATGCTGGCTTCATCGCAGACGCTCCTGGTCCACCCGGCGCGCGTCGCCGATGGAGTATTCGAGTTCGGCGAGACGTGCGAGGTACTCCGCGCGCACTCTCGTCACGTTGAGCTGGGCATCGGTTGCGGCGCGCCGCGCGTCGATGAACTCGGCCTGGTTGATCTGGCCAAGATCGCGCTTGCGGCTGGTGATCCTGAACGCACCCATCGCGGCCTCCGTGCGCTTGGCCGCGGTGTCGAGCGAGGCTTCCGCCACGGCGAAGTTCTCCACCGCCTGCTGCACTTCCAACCGCACGCGCTGGCCGGCCAGCTCGCGCGTCGCACGCAATTCGTCGGTAAGCGCACGCGCCTCGCGCAGCGCTGCCTGGTCGGCACCGCCACGGAAGGCATTGAAGCGCAGCACGAGCGATGCCAGCACATAACGATCTTCATCCTCGAAGCCGTAGTCCGTGCCCTGGATGCCGGCCTCGGCGCCGAACGCGAGCGAAGGCTTGAACGCTGCCCGCGCGAGGTCCTGCCGGGCTTCGCCCACGGCGATCGCCTCGTCGAGGCTCTTCAATTCCAGGCGGCGCTCGGTCGCGAGATCCTGCAGCTTCTGCGAATCGACCTGCCTGCCGGCGAGCACCGACAGCAGGCGGGCGCGGAACCGTTCGATGGTCTCGACGTCGAGCGCTGCATTGGGCAGCGATTGCGCCAGCGGTGCGTTGCGCAGCAGGTTCACGTAACTCTGCGCGATGCGGACGCGGCTCGCGGTGGCGAGGCGCTCCTGCTCGACCTCCAGCACGTCCGCCTCGGCGCGATACACCAGGTCGCGTGTGACTTTGCCGTTGCGGTAGAGGCTCTCGTTGGCCTTCAGGTTCTCGCGCGTCGCGTCGAGCGTCGCATCCAGCACGACCACGGCCTGCTGCGCGGCAATCCAGCGGTAATACGCCTGTTTCACGTCGCGGATTACCTGCGAGCGCAGGGCCCCGAGGTCGGCCGCGGCGCGGGCGGCATCCGCGCGGCTCGCATCCACGACCGGACCGATACGCGGCTCGTAGAGCGGCTGCTCGAGCAGCAGCTTCGTTTCCTGCTCCTGGTCGCGCAGGAAAGCGATCGATTCGTTCTGCACGCGCGGAAACCGCGGTGGCTGACCCTGTGCCATGAGCATCTGGTCGAGCGTCTCGTAAACGGGGTTCAGCAGGTCGCCGACCGGGAACTCGATGGTCCGGCCACCGTCGGCGACGCTGTAGCGCGCCGCGAAATCGATCACCGGCAGGTAACGGGCGCGGGCCTGGTCGAGCGCCGCGAGCCGTTGCTGCACCGTGGCGCCCGACGCGCGAAGTTCGAGGTTGGCGGCGAGCGCCTCGTCGATGACCTGCTGCAGGCCTTCTTCCATCGTGACCAGCGGCTCGGCGCCGCGGGTGGCGGCTGGCGTCGCCGGCGCAGGCTCCGCCAACGGTGCGGCGGCAGGCAGTCCCGCGACACACAGTGCCGCCAGCAGCGCGGACGCGCGATTCATGGGCGCAACGCCCGCAGCGCGAGCCCGAGCCCGTGCTCGATGAACGACTGCACGGACGTTCCCTCGTGCTCGATCTGGCCGCCTTTGGTCGAGGCGATCTGGATCATGCCGTGCGTGAACGCCCACAGCGTGAGCGCGGTGACGTACGGATCGCCGATGTCGGCACGGATCGAGCCGTCGGCGATGCCGCGATTCAGCGAGCCGACGATCACCTCGTGGACACGATGACCGGCTGCCTCGCAGGCCACCTCGCTACGGGCGACGCCCGCTTCGCACTCGACGTGAGCGTGCGCCTGGAAGCGGGCGCACGCGTCGAAGTAATGCGGCATCTCGACCGAGAACGCCAGGTACGCGCGACCGATGGCCTCGACCTGGGCGATGCCCCTGGTGTGGCCCTCTTGTGCCGCGACGAAGCGCTCTCGCAGCGCATCGAGCGAACGTTCGACCAGCGCCATGTGCAGGTCGCTGCGGTCCTTGAAGTAGACGTAGAGCAGGGCACGGCTCAAGCGCGCCCGACGGGCCACCTGGTCCATCGTGACGGCGTCCCAGCCGGTCTCGGCATAGAGCGCTTCCGCCGCATCGACAATCTCGGCCCGACGGCGGTCCTTTTCTTCCTGGCGGCGTTCGGTGAGGTAGGTCATGGCTGACATCGTGATTTGAGATTGACACGGTGTCAAACTATATACAAACGTTTAACAAGCCGATCGTCCTTGACCGGCAGTGGGATTGGCAGGGTCGGTCAGTCCGGCAGCCGCGGGAAAGGGCGGGGCAACTAGCCCATCAGCAGTCGGCTTTCCGCGCGCTGCAGGTCCTCGGGCAGTCCCCAGAGCACGAGCACGTCGCCGATCTTGAGCCGCGTTTCCGGGTCTGGGTCACGGCCCGTGATGCCTTCACGCCGGATCGCGCTCACCGTCACGCGACCGCGCTCCAGCCCGAGGTCGCGGATGGTCTGGCCGATCGCGCGGGCCCCGGGCGGCAAAACGACTGTGTACAACTGCTGCCGGCTCTGCCGGTCCTCGCTCATGTCCTCGACCACCGGATTTTCCCGCCGCCTGAACACGCTGCGCAGGATTGCGTAACGTTCGTGCCTGATTTCCTCGGTCGTCGCGAGCACCTCGGCCGCCGGCACGCGCAGAAACAACAGCACGTGCGAGACGAGCGCCAGGCTCGTCTCGAAGATGCCGGGCACGACCTCCGTGGCGCCCGCGGCCTGCAATGCCTCGAGCGGCTTGTCGTCCTCGGTGCGCACCAGCACCGGCACGTCCGCCCGCAGGCGGCGCACGGCGCGCACGATCCGGACGGCGGTCTCCGGCTCGTCGAAGGAAATCACCACCACCGACGCCTGGTCGAGACCGAGCGAACGCAACACCTCGGGGTGGGTCGCATCGCCGTACACCACCGGGTCGCCCACGAGGCGGGCGTCGCGCACGCGGAACGGGTCGAAGTCGAGCGCAATGAACTCGAACCCGCGGCGCTCGAGCACGCGCGCGAGGTTCTGTCCGACGCGACCGAAGCCGCAGACGATGACGTGCGCGCGGCTCGCGATCTCGCGGGTCGTCGCCGTCTCCAGCGCCAGGTTCGACGGCTCGACCGGCGGCCGCCGCAGGAGGCGGTCGGCGATGCGCCCGTTGTAGCGCACGAACAGCGGCCCGAGGAGCATGCTGAGCGCCACCGCCGTCAGCAGTGCCTGCACGATGCGGTCCTCGACGGCGTCGCCGCGCAGCAGCAGCGTGAGCAAGGCAAAGCCGAGCTCGCCTCCCATGCTGACGGTGATGCCGGTGCGCAGCGCCTTGCGGGTGTTCGGCACGAATTGCCGGACGATGAGCGTGACGATGACGGCCTTGGTGAGCAGCAGGACGCCGACGAACAACAGCACGAGCGGCAGCTGCGCAAGCAGCAGCCGCAGGTCGAGCAGCATGCCGACCGAGACGAAGAACAGCCCCAGCAGGATGTCCTGGAACGGCTTGATCACCGCTTCGGTCTGGTGCTTGAACTCGGTTTCCGCGAGCAGCATGCCCGCGAGGAAGCCGCCGAGCGCCATCGACAGGCCCAGCTGGTCCGTGCCCCAGGCCGCGAGCAGCGCGACGAACAGCACCGTCAGCGTGAACGTCTCGGTGCTGCGGTGGCGCGAGATTTCGCGGAACAGCGGCCGCAACAGCCAGCGGCCGACGACGAGCACGAGCAGCAGCGCGATCAGGCCGCGCCCCGCCATGCCCAGCAGCCAGAGCGGCCCCGGCACGTCGCCCGTCACGCTGAGCGCGGTGGCCAGCGCCAGCAGCGGCGCAAACGCCAGGTCCTGGAACAGCAGGATGCCGACCGCGAGCCGCGAATGCGTGCGCGCCAGTTCCATCTGGTCGCCGAGCTGGCGCAGCACGATCGCCGTCGAGGACATTGCCAGCGCGCCGCCAATGACGATCGCGGCCCCGGTCCCGACCCCGACGGCCACTGCCATGCCGCCGAAGGCCAGGCCGCAGAGCAGCATCTGCAGGCCACCGATGCCGAGCACCTCGGATTTCATGGTGACCATGCGCGCCAGCGAGAACTCGAGGCCCAGCGTGAATACCAGGAAGACGACGCCGATTTCGGCCAGCAGTTGCACCGAGGCGTCGCTCGGCACGAGCGCGAGCGCGTGCGGTCCAAGGACCATGCCGACGACGAGGTAGCCGATGATCGGCGGCAGCTTGAAGCGCCGCACCAGGCTCAGGACGAGCAGCGAGCCCGCGAGCAGGATCAGGATCTGGCTGAGGAAATCGTGCGCCATCGGGCCTCACGCTGTCGATGCCCCGATGCTAGCATTCCAGCGAGTCAATCCTGACCCGTGAGACCCGCAAGAAGCTCCGACCGGCCGCCCAGGGCCGGACAGCCGTCCCGCATGCCGAGCCCTGCCGAATTTCACGCTCAAGTCGACGCCGGCGACGGCAACCTGCGCCTGGCGGGAGACTGTCGTACCACGGACCTCGGCACGCTCGAAGCATCGCTGCGCGAGTGGACCAGGGCGGGTGCTCGCAGCATCGATCTGAGTTCCGCCGGCCGCTTCGACATCGGACCGGCATGGGTGATCAAGCGCGCCCTGGCTGATGCCGCGACCGCCCCGGAAATCCAGGGCCCGTTGCCCAGTCATTTCACGTACCTCGACGAACTGCTGCACGGCGTCGCCGCGCAGACCCCTGCGGCGCCATCCGCCGAGCGCGACGCGACGGCGCTCGTCCGCATGGGTCGAGCCCTCGAGCAGCGTGGCGAGAGCTGGTACGAAGCGCTCACCTACGGCGGCAAGCTCATTACCACGGCCGGCACTGCCTGGAGGTCCTCGAAGCGGCTGCGCATCCCGTCCATCGTGCGCCACGCCTACGAGACCGGCTACCAGGCCGTGCCGGTGGTCGCCGTCATCGCGTTCCTGATCAGCGTGATCTCGGCGTACATCGGCGCGCAGCAGTTGCGCCCGTATGGCGGCGAGATCTTCACGGTGGACATCGTCGCCATCGGCGTGCTGCGCGAACTCGGCGTGCTGCTTACGGCGATCATGGTTGCGGGCCGCACCGGCAGCGCCTATGCGGCCGAGCTCGGCGTCATGAAGCTCAACGACGAAGTCGATGCGCTGGAATCGATGGGCATCGATCCTTACGAGGTGCTGGTGCTGCCGCGCGTCCTGGGGCTGGTCATAGCGTTGCCGCTGCTCACGATCGTTGCGGACTTCATGGGCCTGCTCGGCGGCGCCATGCTCACGCGCTACCTGATCGACCTGCCGTGGCCGCAGTTCTTCACGCGTCTCGACGAGGCGATCGGGCCGACCACGTTCTGGGCGGGCCTGGTCAAGGCGCCGGTCTTCGGCGTGCTGATCGGCCTCACCGGCACGCTGCGCGGCCTGCAGGTGCGAGATTCGTCCCGTGAACTCGGGCGGCTAACGACCGTCGCCGTCGTGCAGTCGATCTTCCTGGTGATTTTCGCCGACGCGCTGTTTGCCATCTTTTTCCTCGAGATCGACTTCTGATGCTCGCCACGCCTGAAACCATCATCGCGGTGCGCGACGTCGTGAACCGGTTCGGTACGCAGACCGTGCACGACGGCGTTTCCTTCGATGTCCACGCGGGCGAGGTGTTCGGCATCGTCGGCGGTTCCGGCAGCGGCAAGTCCGTGCTGCTGAAGACCATGCTGGGTTTGCGCAGGCCGGACGAGGGGACCGTCGAGGTCGAGGGCCGCGACATCACCCGCATGTCGGGCACCGAACTGCGGGAAGTGAAACGCCGCTATGGCGTGACCTTCCAGCACGGCGCGCTGTTCACGTCGCTGACCGTGACGGAGAACATCATCCTGCCGATGGTGGAGTCGCTCGATCTCGAGGAAGCCACGCTGCAGAGCCTGGCCGAGCTGCGGCTGCGCATGGTCGGGTTGCCGGTGGAGGCGGGGGCCAAGTTTCCTGCGCAACTGTCGGGCGGCATGATCAAGCGCGCCGCACTGGCGCGCGCGCTCGCGCTCGATCCGGTGCTGCTGTTTCTTGACGAGCCGACCGCCGGCCTCGATCCCATCGCCGCCACGGCGTTTGATGACCTGGTGCTGTACCTGCGGCGCACGCTCGGCCTCACGGTGGTGATGGTGACGCACGATCTGGACACCCTTGCACGGACATGTGATCGTGTCGCAGTGCTCGTGGACCGCAAAGTCATCGTCGATACGCTGGACGGCATCGTCCGCAATGAACACCCGTGGATTCGCGAGTACTTCCATGGGGCGCGCGGCCGCGTGATCGGGCAGGGCGAGGAGGGCAGCACACATGGAACGTGATGCCCGCTACGCCACGCTCGCGCTGTTCGCGCTGGCGTGCATCGCCGCGGCGGTTGCCTTCATCTGGTGGTACTCCGGCCGTGGCGATCGCCGGGACTACCAGACCTACGAAATCTACTTCCAGGGCACCGTAAGCGGCCTCTCCAAGGGCAGCCCGGTGCGCTATCTAGGCGTCGACGTCGGGCGCGTGACTTCACTGAACGTCGACAAGCAGGATGCGGGCCGGGTCAAGGTGCAGGCGGAAATTGATTCCACCGCGCCAATTTCGGGCGGCACCCTGGCGAAGCTCGGCCTGCTCGGTCTCACCGGCCTGCTCTACATCGACCTGCAGCAGGATCCCAACGTACCCGCGTCCAGACCACTGGCGCAGGGCACGAAGCACCCGGTCATACCATCGCGCAAGGGCACGATCGAAGCCTCGGCCGAGCGGCTGCCGGAGATTCTCGGGCAGGCCACGGCCGTGCTCGGGCGCATCGAGCGTGTGCTGTCGGATGACAACGTGCGCTCGGTCGGCCAGACGCTGGCCAACATCGAACGCGCGTCGGCTGACCTGCCCGCCACCATGGCCGAGGCACGCGCGCTGGCCGCAGAACTGCGCGGCATCTCCGCCTCGACGCTCGAGCTGACGAACAGGTTGAACCAGACCTTGAGCAAGGCCCAGCCAGACCTGGAGGCGACGCTCGCGAGTGCCCGCATCGCCGCCGACAAGCTGGCGCGCACGGCCGACGGACTGGATCGATTGCTGAACTCGAACGACGGCGGCCTCGGCAAGACGGCGGGCGCAAGCGTTGCCGAACTGCAGCAGCTGATGATCGACGCGCGCAGTGCCAGCAATGAGGTGCGCGAGCTGGCGCGATCCCTGCGCGAGAGGCCTTCGAGCGTGTTGTTCGAGCCCCAGGCGGGCGGCGTGGAGATTCCCCGATGACGACGAGGACGATCCGGTTCGCGCTGCTGGCGTGCGCATCGTCGGCGCTGACGCTTGTCACTGGGTGCGCGGGCAACCTGCTCAAGTCGGACCTGCCCGCGCCGGAAACGTTTCGACTGGCCGTATCGGCGGCCTCCACGACCGGCGATGTTGCTGCCGCAACGGCAACGGTACCGCTGGCCCTGGCCGTCGCACGGCCGCGTGCTGCCACTGCACTGGATACCGATCGCATTGCGGTGCTCGCCGCGGGCAGTCGCTTCGATTACTACTCGGGCGCGCGCTGGGCCGAGGCCGCACCGCAGATGCTGCAGCAGAACCTGGTTGGCGCGCTGGCCGCGGGCGGCATGTTTGCGGCCGTCTACGCCGCGCCGGCGCGAGCACCGGCCGAGTTGTTGCTGGACGTCGAACTGCGGCGTTTCGAAGCGGTGAGCCCAGGCAGCGATGCGTCCGCAGGTCCGGCTCCCGTCGTGCACGTACAGGCGCAGGCGAGTCTCGTCGACACGCGTCGTGGCGTGCGCGTGACGAGCTTCGTCAGCGAGGCCGCGGTGCCGGCCTCAGACAATCGGCTTGGCGCCGTGGTGGCGGCCTTCGAGCGCGCCAATGCGCAGGTGGTGCAGGACATCTCCGCGCGCGTGCAGGCGGCAGGTGCGGCGTTGCCGGCGAAGTAGCCAGGCGAGCCGCCCGGCTCAACTTCACGTACCGCGGACGCAAATTCAGCGGGGCAGGACGTCCAGCCGCTGCTCGAGCTCGGCGCGATCCCCGATGATGAGGCAAGCCGCCGGCAGCACCGCTTCGTCCAGGCCCAGCGCGCCCTGGCCCCCGACCCATATCGGTACGTCGGCTCCCAGTACTGCGCGCATCGTCGCCAGCTGCGCCGGCAGTGCCGGCAACCCGTCGAGCAGGACCACGCTGATCGCGACCAGCGCGGCGTCCACTTGCCGGGCGTAGACGGCAATCTCCTCGGGCGGCAGGTCCGCGCCGAGGTAATGCACCTTGCAGCCGTGGCTTGCACAGATCATTGCCGACATCAGCAGGCCGAGTTCGTGCCGCTCGCCCGGCAGCGTCGCGAACACGATCGAACCGCGGCGGGCAGTGCGGCCGTAGGTCTCGACGATCAGGCCCAGGTGCTTGCGCACGCTGCTCGAGACCATGCGCTCCTGCGCGATGGAGAACTGGCCGGAGTGCCAGCGCTCGCCGACTTCGCGCAGCAAGGGCTCGAGCACTTCGTCGATCAACTGCGCGGGTGTGAGCAGTGAGATCGCCAGCGTCAGCACCTGCTCGCAATCGGCGGCGGAGTAGCGCTCGGCTGCGGCGAGAATCCGCTGCGCAAACGCGGATGGAGCGGAGACCGGTGCCGTGTGTGCTGCCGGTTCGCGGAGCAGATCGACGAGACCCGGCTCGTCCATCCGGGCGAGTCGGCCGATCGGGTGGCCGCGCTCGGTGGCCTCCCGCAGGCGTCGCAGGTGCAGGACGTCTTCGGGCCGGTAGACGCGTCGCCCGAGTTCGTCCCGCTGTGGCACTACCACGCGATAGCGTCGCTCCCAGGCGCGGAGCGTCTCCACGGTCAGGCCGGTAGCCTGCGAGACGGCCTTGATCGAATACATGTTGCGGGGCGGCGACGTCAGGGAAAGAACGGGTCTAGCGACGGTCGCAACCAGCGACTTCCCGACAGTTCTCGCCCGGACCTCCGTTGGATTCACCCATGGACAGTCACGCCCGCCGCGCCGGTCAACCGGGCATCTTCAGGATCGGGTGCTCGCCGGTCGCCTGTCGCAACAGCAGTTCCAGGAAAGCGGTGCTCGAAATCGGCTCACCGAACAAGCGGCCCTGGCCCAGCTGGCAGCCGCTGTGCAGCAGGAAATAGCGCTGCTCTTCGGTCTCCACGCCTTCGGCGATGACCTGCAGGCCGAGGCTGCGCCCCATCTCGATGATGGTACGGACGATCGTGGCGTCGTCCGGGTCGGTCGCGGCGTTGGTCACGAACGAACGGTCGATTTTCAGCGTGCTGATGGGAAACTGCTGCAGGGCGCTCAGGCTCGAATAGCCGGTGCCGAAGTCGTCGATCGATAGGTGAATGCCCATCGAGCGCAGTTCGTCGAGCAATGGCAGCGTGCGCTCGGCGTCGAGCATGAGCGTCGTCTCGGTGATCTCGAGTTCGACGCAGGAGGCCGGGACCTTGTAGCGCTCGAACACCGACCTGCAGCGCGGGATGAAGCTGGCCTGGTTCAGTTCCTTGAGCGACAGGTTGATTGCCACGCGTCCCGGGTCGCTCACGCGCTGCTGCCAGGCCGAGTAGTCGATGCAGACCTGGTTCAGCACCCAGGCGCCGATGTCGAGGATCAGCCGCGACTCCTCCGCGAGCGGGATGAACTGCGACGGCGCGATCTCGCCGTGCCCCGGCAACCGCCAGCGCAGCAGGGCCTCGGCGCCGACCACCTCGCCACTCGCGAGGTCGACCTTGGGCTGGTAACGCAGCAGGAACTCGTCGCGTTCGAGCGCGCGGCGCAACTTGGCCTTGAGCAGCAGGCGCTCGACGGCCGCTGCATTCATCTCCGGCACATAGAAGACGTGGCAGTTCCGGCCCTGTCGCTTGGCGTGATACATCGCCGCATCCGCGTTGCGGATCACGTCGATCACGTTGTCGGCATGCTCCGGCACCAGCGCCACGCCGATGCTTGCGGTGACGTCGATTTCCTGGCCGGGCAGGTGCAGGGGCTTTGCGATCTCGTCCAGCACCAGGCGGGCGAGATCGCGAGCCTGGTCGTGGCGCGCCTGCTCGCCCTCCATGCCCTCGGCGAAGATCGCGAATTCATCGCCCGCGAGCCGGCCGGCAACCGACTCGCTCGGCAGCGCGCGCGTCAGCCGCTCGCTGATGGTTTCGAGCACGCGGTCGCCCGTTTCGTGCCCGAACGTGTCGTTCACTTCCTTGAAGTTGTCGATGTCCACGTAGAGCAGCACGAGGCCGCGGCCCTGCCGGGTGTTGCGCGTGATCGCCTGGTGCAGCAGGTGCTGGAACTGCAGCCGGTTCGGCATCTTGGTGAGCGTGTCGTACCTGGCCAGGTAGCGGATCCGGCGCTCGGCCCGCTTGCGCTCCGTGATGTCGCGCAGCACGACGATCGTGCCGCGGCTGTCATTGGCGGCGGCGCGCCCGAGCGGCGACAGGTTGACGGACACCGGGATCGTCTGGCCGCGCTGGGTGCGAATCACCGTTTCGCCCGGCTCGGTCTTCATGCGTTCGAGGTCCAAAGCCGCCCGGTGTTCCGGCGCGATCAGGTCGGCGAATGCGCGGCCGGGCAGTTCCGTCGCGGCAAATCCGAACATGCCGGCCGCGGCTGCATTCGCGGTCTGCACACGGCCGTCGGGCGCCATGACGAGTACGGCATCGCTCATGCCGTTCAGCACGTCGTCGAGGTAGTCGCGGGAAATCGCCGTGGTCGCGAGCGCCTGTCGCATCTGCTCGAGGGATCGCTCGAGCGCCGCCACCTCGGGCACGCCGCTGACGGCGACGGGCTTCGCATAGCGCCCGAAACCAATCGACTGCGCGTTGTCCATCAGCGTGGTCAGTGCCCGGTCGATGCGCGTAATCAACAGCGAGATGATCAGGGCCGCCAGGGTCGTGAGCAGCCCGCCGGCGATCGCGATGTTCAGCACCCGGTTCCGGTAGGAAGTCGCCATGACTTCCTGCAACTGCCCGTGCGCCGATTCGACGCGCGCATCCAGTCCGCCGATCGACTCGAGTTGCGCCTCGACCGCCGCCAGACGCCCCAGGTCGGCCTGCTCGGAGTAATAGGTCGTCATGGCGACGGCCGCAGTGAGCAGCGCGCCGACCACCAGCACGGCGAGCACGTATCGCAGCTTGAGACCCGGTCCGACCATCGACGTTGCGCTCTCCGGGCCCACGCCCCCCCGCCCTGTCGCTCTCTTTTTTGTTGTGCGGTTCGACCGCCTGCGCGGCATCATATCCGACCTGGCTTCCGGGATCACCGACGGCATGAATGCGCTCGAACTGACGGGCCGCGCACGCACCCACATCATCGAACTGGACACGCCGCGCTGTGCCCTGCACTACGAGGCCGTGGCCGCGTTTCTCGGCATGCGGGACGCGGCCCGGGCCGAACAGATCGACCTGCAGGCGGTGTCCAGCTTCCGCGATTACGACCGGCAACTGGTCCTCTGGAACCGCAAATGGCGGGGCGAGCGACCGTTGCACGACCGGGGCGGGACCCTGCTGGACCACGCGAGTCTCAGCCAGCCGCAGCTGGTCGATGCGATCCTGTCCTGGTCGGCGATTCCCGGGGGCAGCCGGCATCACTGGGGTTCGGACATCGACGTCATCGACGCGGCTGCCAGCCCCGAGGGCTACCAGGTCCAGCTGGTGCCCGGGGAGTACGCGGCTGACGGCGTCTTCGCGCGGCTGACGGCCTGGCTCGACCTGAACATGGGTCGCTTCGGGTTTTTTCGTCCGTACGGGTCGGACCGGGGCGGGGCGGGTATCGAACCCTGGCACCTGAGCTACGCACCGGTGGCGCGCGAGGCGGTCGAGGCGCTTTCGCTGTCCGTCCTGCGCTCTGCCATCGCGCAGGGCGACATGCTCGGCAAGGACGCCGTGCTCGAGCGCCTGCCCGAGATTTACACCAGGTTCATCCTGGCCGTCGATCCGCCTTCCTTGCCTGGGCGTCCCGGAAAGACTGCACTCGCTTGAGGAACCACCGGGGGAACCAGCGCTTGAGCCGCCACGCCCAGCGGTACTCGGGCGGCCAGACAATGTAGAGGTCGCCTGCGGCGGCTGCGCCCAGCAACGCCAGCGCGGCCTCGTCTGGATCGTGTCCAGAGCTGTCCATGATCCGGTGCGCGAGGCGGTTCTCCTCGGGCGGAGCGCGCATGTGGTCGAGCAGGTGCGTGCGGAAGAATCCAGGCATCGCGCAGGACACCTGCAGGCCCGTGCCCGCGAGTTCGCTGGCCAGCGTCTCGCTCAGGGCGATCACGCCGGCCTTGGTCACGTTGTAGGCGGACATCTGCGGAGCCGCGGCAAAGCCTGCCGAACTCGCGATGTTGAAGATCAGCCCGCTGCCCTGGCGTTTCATGACCGGCAGCGCCGCACGACAGCCCCAGACCACGCCGAGCAGGTTGATGCCGACGATCCAGTTCCAGTCCTCCACGGGCGTCGCTTCGACGGCGCCCGCAACCGCAACCCCGGCATTGTTGACCAGCAGGTCGAGGCCGCGGTGTGCCTGCGAGAACTCGCCGATCGCCGCAGCGACCAGCGCGTGCGAGGCGACGTCGGCAGTCCACGCCGTCACTGCCGTCGAGCCTGCAGCGCGCAATTGAGCAACGGCCTGCTCCAGCGTCTCCCGGTCGACGTCGAGCACGCCCAGCGTCCAGCCATCACGGGCCAGCAGCTGTGCCATCGAGAGCCCGAGCCCGCTCGCGGCGCCGGTGATGAAAGCGCGCTTTGCCGGGAAGCGCCGGGACAGTAAGGTAGCTGGGGATGTCTGGGTCATCCCGCCATGCTAGCGGGACGGCCGGACTGGCGAAACGGGCGATTTGCCGCAGTGCGTTCGAGTGCCGGGAGGTCCAGGCTTGCGCAAGGTTCACACGGCTGATTCGATCATCGAGATTGCACACCTGCGCAACGTGCTCGAGGGTGCCGGCATCGCCTGCTTCGTGCGCAACGAGCGGCTGAGCGGTGCGCTCGGCGAGATTCCGTTCGTCGAGTGCTGGCCGGAACTCTGGGTGCTGCGCAATGGCGACGCGCTCCAGGCGCGCGGGCTCATCGACACGGTCCGCGCGGTCATCGTCCATGCGCCCGACTGGACCTGTGCCCGGTGCGGCGAGCGCGTGGAGGGGCAGTTCGACGCCTGCTGGCGGTGCTCGTCACCGGCGGAAGGGCGCCAGGGCGACTGAAAACTGGCAGACGGATGCAGGACACGCTTACTCTCACCATCGCCCGCCGTTTCCAGGGCCCCCCTGATTCCGGCAATGGCGGCTATGTCTGCGGCGCGCTCGCCGTCGCGGCCAGGGCCGAGCTCCGCGTCCGGCTGCTGGCACCGGCACCGCTCGCTACGCCGCTCACGGTGGATGCCGGCGGGACCGGTGGTTCATGGCGGTTGCGCGAGGGCGAACGCCTGATTGCATCCGGTGTCCCGGCCGGACGCCTGGATCTCGACGTGCCGCTCGCGCCGCCTTACGTCCAGGCGGTGTGGGCCTCGCAACACTACGTGGGGTTCCACGGGCACTCCTTCCCGGACTGCTTCGTGTGCGGCCCGCATCGCCGTCGTGGCGACGGCCTGCGGATCTTTCCGGGGCTGCTCGATTCGGGCATGGTGGCCGCGCCGTGGATTCCTGCGGACGACCTCGACGCCGGCGACGGCAAGGTCGCGGTGGAGTTCCACTGGGCGGCGCTCGATTGCCCGGGGTACTTCGCGGCCGTCGAGGATCATCCGCGGATGCTGCTGCTCGGCGAGATGCAGGCGCACGTGGACCGGCGCGTGCACGTCGGCGAGACCTGCATGGTCATCGGGTGGCGCATCGGCGCCGAGGGCCGCAAGCACCAGTGCGGCACGGCACTCTTCGACGACGACGGCGAGTTGTGCGCGAGGGCGCTCGCGACCTGGGTCGAGGTCGCGAAGTAAGGTCAGCGGCGCGCGAGCAGTGCGGTCAGCAGGCCCGCGGCCGCCAGGACGACGCCTGGCAGCCAGTCCGTCCGCAACGTCAGCCAGAGGATGCCCGCGAGCAGCACCGCCGCGCCGACGATCGTCTGGTCGCGGCGCCGGCCACTCGCCCGGATTTCGCGGCGCAGTTCTTCGTAAGGCTCATGGTCCACCCGGATGCGGAGCGTGCCCTCGGAAGCCTTCTGCACGAACTGCTGCAGTATCTGCGGCAGCATGCGCACGGATTCCGAGAGGTCCGGCAGCTGGCGGCGCAGCTGTTCGGCGATGTGCCGGCCGCTCAGCCGGTCGGCGCCCCAGTCCTGCATGATCGGCTGCGCGGTCTTCCAGAGGTCGAGTTGCGGGTAGAGCTGGCGACCGAGGCCTTCGATCTGCAGCAGCGTCTTCTGCAGCAGGATCAGCTGCGGCTGCACGCGCATGTCGAAGCGGCGCGCGACCTCGAACAGCCGCATCAGCACCTGGGCGAACGAGATCTCGGACAGCGGCTTGTTGAAGATGGGCTCGCACACCGTGCGGATGCCCGCCTCGAGCTCGTCCACGCGGGTGTCCTTGGGTACCCAGCCCGAATCCACGTGCAGGCGCGCGACGCGGTTGTAGTCGCGGTCGAAGAAGGCGATGAAGTTCTCGGCGAGATAGTGCTGGTCGCGCGAATCGAGCGAGCCGACGATGCCGAAGTCCACGGCGGCGTACTTGGGCCGCTGCGGATCGTCGGTCTGCACGAAGATGTTGCCCGGGTGCATGTCGGCGTGGAAAAAATTGTGCCGGAACACCTGCGTGAAGAAGATCTCCACGCCATTCTCGGCTAGCGCCTGGATGTTCGTGCCGCGACGCCGCAATTCGTCCATGTCGCTCACCAGCACGCCGTGGATGCGCTCCATCACCATCACTTCGGGACGGCAGTAGTCCCAGTACACGTCTGGGACGTAGAGCAGCTCCGACCCGGCGAAATTACGCCGCAGCTGCGCCGCATTCGCCGCTTCGCGCATCAGGTCGAGCTCGTCGAGGATGGTCTTCTCGTATTCCTGCACGACCTCGCAGGGCCGCAGCCGGTGGCCTTCCTTCGAATAGTCGCGCGCGAACTGCGCGAGGACGTACATCACCTCGAGATCGCGCTCGATTTTTTTCCGGATGCCGGGCCGCACCACCTTGACGACGACCTCTTCGCCAGAGCGCAGCCGCGCCGTGTGCACCTGCGCGATGGATGCGGCAGCGAGCGGCGTCTCGTCGAACTCGGCGAACACTTCGCCCACCGACCTGCCGTAGGCGCCCTCGATGATGGCCTTTGCTTCCGACCCCGGGAACGGTGGCACGCGGTCCTGCAGCTTTTCGAGCTCGTCCGCGATGTCGGTCGGCAGCAGGTCGCGCCGCGTCGAGAGCGCCTGGCCGAGCTTCACCCAGATCGGGCCCAGTTCCTCCAGCGCCAGCCGGATGCGTTCGCCGCGCGGACCGCCCTTGCGGCGCTCGAACCACGTTGCAGGAGACAGGTAGAACGCGAAACGCAGCGGCCGGAACAGGTGCATCGCGAGAATGATCTCGTCGAGCCCGTGGCGGACGAGCACGCGCTGGATCTGGAGCAGGCGGGTGGCGACGCGGAAGCGCATGGGTGAAAGGGGTAAGGGGTCAGGGGTTAGTCGGAAGGGGCTGCACTTCGATCATCGAGTGCGCAGCGGCTTCGAACCTTGCTGGGCGCGGGATTCGAGCCGGGCCAGGCGCGCTTCGAGCCGGTCGGTGTCCTCGCGCAACTGATCGACGGCCTCGAGGAATTCTTCGACTTCGACGCGGGCCGGTACGTCGCGGCCCTCTTCCTGCAGGTACTCCGCCACGTTGGTCGAGAACGAATCCGCGGCCTTGCGGCCCCACCCCAGGACTCCGCGCGCAAGGCTCGCGAACTGGTGCGCCGCGACGTCGCCCACGACGCGCGACAGTTCTTCCTCGAAGTCGGGTTGGGCATGCTGCAGCAGTTCCTGGAACCGCTGCGCCACTTCGGCATCGCCGGCGATGCGGATCGACGACCCGCGCAGGCGATCCTGCGCGCCGGGACCGACCAGCGACAGCAGCGAGAGCGGCGAGCCGGCCAGCGTGGCGTCCGCGTCGCCTTCGTGGCGCGTCTCGATCGCGATGCGCCCTGCGGCGACCTTGAAGAACAAGGTGAGCGGCGTGCCTTCGAGCACCAGCGCAAGCGCGCGGCCTTCGAGCTGTTCCGCCAGCGTGGAGGCGCGGTTCGACTGCGCGACGTTGCGGTTCAGCACCGCCGACAGCCGGTCGAAGATCGCGTTGACGGGATTCGCGCTCAATAGCGGAACCCCTTGTGCAGCGCGACGATGCCGCCGCTCAGGTTGTGGTAGCGGCAGTCCTCGAGGCCCGCAGCGCGCATCATTCCGGCGAGCGTCTCCTGGTCCGGGAAACGGCGGATCGACTCCGCCAGGTATCGGTAACTGTCAGGGTCGCTGGCGATGCGCGCGCCGAGCCACGGCAGCACGCTGAACGAATAGGCGTCGTACACGGGCTTCAGGCCCGGGAACACGGGCTTGGAGAACTCGAGGATCAGCAGCCGGCCGCCCGGCTTCAGCACGCGGCGCATCGAGGCGATCGCGGCAGGCTTGTCGGTGACGTTGCGCAGGCCGAAGCCGATGGTCACGCAATCGAAGGTCTCGTCCGCGAACGGCAGGCATTCGGCGTTCGCCAGCGAGAACTGCACGTTGCGCAGGATGCCGCGGTCGAGCAGCCGGTCGCGGCCGACCTCCAGCATCGCGGCGTTGATGTCGGAGAGCACGACCATGCCCTTGTCGCCGACCTGCTCGGCCATGCCGGCCGCGAGGTCGCCCGTGCCGCCGGCCACGTCCAGCGCCGACATGCCCGGCCGCAGGCCGGTCTGGCCGAGGGTGTAGCGCTTCCACAGCCGGTGCACGCCCGCCGACATCAGGTCGTTCATGATGTCGTACTTGTCGGCGACCGAGTCGAACACGGCACGCACCCGACGCGCCTTCTCGGCGGCCGGGACCTGTTCGTAGCCGAAATCGACCGACGCGGTTGCCGCGGCCGGGTCGGCGGCCTTGCTTGGGGGGGCTGATTCGCTCATGGGAACGGGCATTCTACGCCGTTCCCGTGACCCATTTGGGTGGCGCAGTGCGTTCGGGCGCCCGTGCCGGTCAGGCCTTCCGGTCCGGCACCTGCGTCGGGTAAGGGATCCCCAGCTTCTGCAGCCGGTCGAGGTACTGCTGCCACTTCGCGGCGCGCGTGACCCCGAGTTCGTACAGGTAGCCCCAGGTGTACAGCCCCGTGTCGTGCCCGTCGTCGAACACGAGTCGCACGGCATAGTTGCCGACCGGATCCACCGCGCGGACCAGGACCTCGTGCTTGCCCAGCTGCAGAGTTTCCTGCCCTGGACCGTGCCCGCGAACCTCGGCCGAGGGCGAATAGACGCGCAGGTACTCGAACGGCAGCTCGTAGCGCTGGCCGTCGTCGAACGCGACGTCGAGCACGCGCGACTGCCTGCGCAGCTTGATTTCGACCGGCGTGCGTGCGGCCCAGCGCTCCTGGTCCGTCACAGGATGTACCGGGCGAGGTCCTCGTCCCGCGCGAGTTCGCCGACGCTCGCGTCGACATGGGCGCGATCGATGACGAGTTCGGTGCCGGAACGGTCGGAGGCTTCGTAGCTGATCGACTCGAGCAGTCGCTCCATGACCGTGTGCAGGCGCCGGGCGCCGATGTTCTCAGTGCGCTGGTTGACGTCGAAGGCGACTTCCGCGATGCGGCGCACGCCGCTCGCGTCGAAGCGCAGCGTCACGCCCTCGGTGCGCAGCAGCGCCGCGTACTGCGTGCAGAGCGAGGCATCCGGTTCCGTCAGGATGCGCACGAAGTCCTCGACCTTGAGCGCCTCGAGCTCGACGCGGATCGGCAGGCGGCCCTGCAGTTCCGGAATCAGGTCGGATGGCTTCGACATGTGGAAGGCGCCGGAGGCGATGAACAGGATGTGGTCAGTCTTCACCATGCCGAACTTGGTATTGACCGTGCTGCCTTCGACCAGCGGCAGCAGGTCGCGCTGTACGCCTTCGCGCGACACGTCGACGCCCGCAACGGCATCCTGCCGGCGCGCGATCTTGTCGATCTCGTCGATGAAAACGATGCCGTTCTGCTCGGCGCTCTGCAGCGCCTGCAATTTCAGCTCTTCTTCGTTGACGAGCTTGGCGGCCTCTTCTTCCGTCAGCAGCTTGAACGCCTCGCTCACCTTGAGGCGTCGCGACCTGGTGCGGTTGCCGCCCAGGTTCGCGAACATGCCCTGCAGCTGCTGCGACAGTTCTTCCATTCCCGGCGGCGCCATGATTTCCATGCCGGCGCCGAGCGCGCGCACCTCGATCTCGATCTCGCGATCGTCCAGCTGGCCCTCGCGCAGCATCTTGCGGAAGCGCTGCCGCGTGTCGCTTTCCTTCGGCGTCGCCGGCGCCGGCTCAGCCGCCGGCATGCCGAAGCCCATCGCCGTGCCCGTCGCGCGCGGTTGCGGCAGCAACTCGTCGAGAATGCGCTCCTCGGCGGCATCCATCGCGCGGTGCCGGACTTTCTCCGTCTCCCGCTCGCGCGTCATCTTCACGGCGACGTCGACGAGGTCCTTGATGATCGAGTCGACCTCGCGGCCGACGTAGCCCACTTCCGTGAACTTCGTGGCTTCGACCTTGATGAACGGCGCGTTCGCCAGCCGCGCGAGGCGCCGCGCGATCTCCGTCTTGCCGACGCCGGTGGGTCCGATCATCAGG
>Ga0209262_10000417_pt1 | contig 19850 bp, 18 predicted proteins | sample Lowcelwee11metaG_FD_187171 | JGI IMG/M metagenome (GOLD analysis project Ga0209262, IMG submission 187171) | Freshwater pond sediment microbial communities from the University of Edinburgh, under environmental carbon perturbations - Low... | ecosystem: Environmental > Aquatic > Freshwater >...
GGGGCTGCCGGTGAACACTTCGGCGACGTGGAACGGCTGCGACAGGAAGCGCTGGATCTTGCGGGCGCGGGCCACGATCAGCTTGTCCTCGGGCGACAGCTCATCCATGCCGAGGATCGCGATGATGTCACGCAGCTCCTTGTAGCGCTGCAGCACGGCCTGCACCGCGCGCGTCGTCTCGTAGTGTTCCTCGCCGATCACGTTCGGGTCGACCTGGCGCGAGGTCGAGTCGAGCGGATCCACGGCCGGGTAGATGCCGAGCGACGCGATGTCGCGCGACAGCACGACGGTCGCGTCCAGGTGGCCGAACGTGGTCGCCGGAGACGGGTCGGTCAGGTCGTCCGCGGGGACGTACACGGCCTGGATCGACGTGATCGAGCCCACCTTCGTGGACGTGATGCGTTCCTGCAGGCGGCCCATTTCCTCGGCGAGCGTCGGCTGGTAACCCACCGCGGACGGCATGCGGCCGAGCAGCGCCGACACCTCGGTGCCCGCGAGCGTGAAGCGGTAGATGTTGTCGACGAAGAACAGGATGTCGCGGCCCTCGTCGCGGAAGCGCTCGGCCATCGTCAGGCCGGACAGCGCCACGCGCAGGCGGTTGCCCGGCGGCTCGTTCATCTGGCCGAACACCATCGCCACCTTCGACTGGCTCAGGTCTTCCTGCACGATGACCTTGGCGTCGGACATCTCGTGGTAGAAGTCGTTGCCCTCGCGGGTGCGCTCGCCGACGCCGGCGAACACCGACAGGCCCGAGTGCTGCTTGGCGATGTTGTTGATCAGCTCCAGCATGTTGACGGTCTTGCCGACGCCGGCGCCGCCGAACAGGCCGATCTTGCCGCCCTTCGCGAACGGGCAGATCAGGTCGATGACCTTGATGCCGGTCTCGAGCAGCTCGACCGAGGGCGCCAGCTCGTCGAACTTCGGCGCCGGCTGGTGGATTTCGCGGCGCTCGTCGGACAGGATCGGGCCGCGCTCGTCGATCGGGCGACCGAGCACGTCCATGACGCGACCGAGCACGCCGGGGCCGACGGGCACCGAGATCGCGGCTCCGGTGTTGCGGACCTTCATGCCGCGCTGCAGGCCGTCGGACGAGCCGAGCGCGATGGTGCGCACGACGCCATCGCCGAGCTGCTGCTCGACTTCGAACGTGAGGCCCTTCTCGGCCAGCTTGTTGTCGCTGTCCTCGAGGATCAGCGCATCGTAGATCTTCGGCATCGCATCGCGCGGGAACTCGATGTCGATGACCGCGCCGATGGTCTGGACGATGGTGCCGTGAGCTTGTGACATGACGTTCTGCCTGAAGAAGTGATTAGCGGATAGCGGATAGCGGATGGTCGGAGCGGCGCGCCTCGCTACACAGCCGCTGCGCCGCCCACGATCTCCGAGAGTTCCTTGGTGATCGAGGCCTGGCGGCTCTTGTTGTAGATGAGCTGCAGCTCTTCGATGATGTTCAGCGCGTTGTCGGACGCGGACTTCATCGCCACCATGCGCGCCGACTGCTCGGAGGCGATGTTGTCGGCGGCGGCCTGGTAGACGAACGTCTCCAGGTAGCGCACCAGCAGCTCGTCGAGCACGGTCTTCGCGTCGGGTTCGTAGAGGTAATCCCAGCTGCCCTCGCGCACCTTGTCCGCGTCGAGGTCGGCGCCTTCCGGCGTCTGCCATTCGAGCGGGATCGGGATCATCGTCGCGTGGACCGGCTCCTGCTTCATCGTGTTGACGAAGCGGTTGCTGAAGATGTGCACCTCGTCGAGCCGACCCTCGAGGTAGCCGTCGACGAGCATCTTGACCGGGCCGATCAGGCGCTCGAGCGCCGGCCGGTCGCCGTAGTTGATGACCTGCGAGACGATCGTGCCGCCCATCCGGTTCAGGAAGCCGAACCCCTTGTTGCCGATCGCGCAGTACTCGACTTCGACGCCCTTCGCGATCCACTCCTTGTGCTGGGTGAGCATCACCCGCAGCAGGTTCGTGTTCAAGCCGCCGCAGAGGCCCTTGTCGGTCGTGATCACGACGGCGCCCACGCGCTTGACGTCGGGGCGGCGGGTCAGCAGCGGGTGCTTGTACTCGGCATTGGCGCGCGCCGCGTGCATCGCGATGCTGAGGATGCGTCGCGCGTAGGGCCGGCCGGCCCGCATGCGCTCCTGCGCCTTCTTCATCTTCGACGCAGCGACCATTTCCATCGCCTTGGTGATCTTGCGCGTGTTCTGCACGCTCTTGATCTTGAGGCGGATTTCCTTGGTTCCGGCCATGTTGGCTCCCGGCGCGGGCTCAGTACGCGCCGTTCTTCGTGAAGTCCTCGATCGCGGCCGCGAGCGCTTTCTCGTCGTCCGCGCTCAGGTCCTGCTTCGTCTCGATGCGGTCGAAGAGGTCCTTGAACTTCGACTTCACGTGCTGGCGCAGCGCCACCTCGAAGGCGAGCGCGCGCTTGACCTCGACGCCGTCGAAGTAGCCCTTGCTGACCGCGAACAGGGTCACCGCCTGCTCGGCGACCGAGATCGGCGAGTACTGCGGCTGCTTCATCAGCTCGGTGACCAGCCGGCCGCGGTCGAGCTGCTTGCGGGTCGCCTCGTCGAGGTCGGAAGCGAACTGCGCGAAGGCTGCGAGCTCGCGGTACTGGGCGAGCGCGAGTCGCACGCCGCCGCCGAGCTTCTTGATCACCTTGGTCTGCGCCGCGCCACCGACGCGCGACACGGAAATGCCGGCGTTGATGGCCGGGCGGATGCCGGCGTTGAACAGGTCGGTCTCGAGGAAGATCTGGCCGTCGGTGATCGAGATCACGTTGGTCGGCACGAACGCGGACACGTCGCCCGCCTGCGTCTCGATGATCGGCAGCGCGGTCAGCGAGCCGGTCTTGCCCTTGACCGCGCCCTTGGTGAACTTCTCGACGTATTCCTCGTTGACGCGCGCGGCGCGCTCGAGCAGCCGGCTGTGCAGGTAGAACACGTCGCCCGGATACGCCTCGCGGCCCGGCGGACGACGCAGCAGCAGCGACACCTGGCGGTAGGCCCAGGCCTGCTTGGTCAGGTCGTCGTAAATGATCAGCGCGTCCTGGCCGCGATCGCGGAAGTACTCGCCCATCGTGCAACCCGAGTACGGCGCGATGTACTGCATGGCGGCGGATTCGGAGGCCGAGGCGGCGACGATGATGGTGTAGGCCATCGCGCCGTGTTCCTCGAGCTTGCGCACCACGTTCGCGATCGTCGAAGCCTTCTGGCCGATCGCGACGTAAATACAGATCAGGTCCTTGCCCTTCTGGTTGATGATCGTGTCGACCGCGACGGCGGTCTTGCCGGTCTGGCGGTCGCCGATGATCAGCTCGCGCTGGCCGCGGCCGATCGGCACCATCGCGTCGATCGCCTTGAGGCCGGTCTGCACCGGTTGGCCCACCGACTTGCGGGCGATGACGCCCGGGGCGACCTTCTCGATGACGTCGAATTCCTTGGCGTCGACCGGGCCCTTGCCGTCGATCGGCTGGCCGAGCGCGTTGACCACGCGGCCGATCAGCTCGGTGCCGACGGGAACCTCGAGGATGCGGCCGGTGCACTTGACCGTGTCGCCCTCGGTGATGTGCTCGTACTCGCCGAGGATCACCGCGCCGACCGAGTCGCGCTCGAGGTTGAGCGCGAGGCCGAACGTGTTCTTCGGGAACTCGAGCATTTCACCCTGCACGGCGTCCTGCAGGCCGTGGATGCGCACGATGCCGTCCGTCACGGACACGACGGTGCCGACGCTGCGCGCCTCGGTGGCCGCCGTGAAGTTCTGGATCCGTGCCTTGATCAGTTCGCTGATCTCAGAAGCCTTGATCGACATTTCGCATTCCTCTGCAGGCCATGACCGCGCGGGCGGCTGGGCCGGGTGAATTCTGTTCAGCCAGTCAATTCAGTCTCGAGCCGCTCGAGCTTGCCCTTGAGGGAGCCGTCGATCAGCAGGTCGCCCGAGCGCACCACCGCGCCGCCGATCAACGCCGGGTCGACCGTGCATTGCAACCGCACGTCGCGGCGCAGGCGGGTGCGCAGGGCGGCCGCGAGCCGCGCCTTCTGCTCGTCACCGAGGGTCGTCGCGGAGACGATCTCCACGTCGGCCACGTTCTGGTCCTCGGCCTCCAGCGCCTTGAACTGGGCGGCGATCTCCGGCAGGAAATCGAGCCGCCCGTTCTCGGTGAGCAGACCGAGCAGCGCGCGCCCCTGCGCGTCGAGATCGGCACCGCAGATGCCTGCGATGAGTTCCTCGAGTTGCGCGGCGGAGACGCCCGGGCTGCGCTCGAGCAGCCGGAACTCCTCGCTCAGTACCACCCCGCGGGCGTTGCCGAGCCAGCGGGACCATTCCGCCAGCCGGCCCTGCTCGCGCGCGGCGGCGAAGGCCGCCTTGGCGTAGGGTCTCGCGATCGTGGCTCTCTCGGCCATGCGTCGTTACTCCGGATCCTAAAGGTCGCCGCGGCCGTCAGGCCTTGGCGCCCTCGATCTCACGGGCCAGCTTCTCGATCAGGTCGGCGTGCGCCTTGGCGTCGATTTCGCGCTCGAGCAGCCTGGATGCACCGGCCACGGCGAGCGTTCCCACGTCCTTGCGGAGCGTGTCACGCGCGCGGGCCTGCTCCAGCGCCACTTCCTGCCGCGCATCGCCGACGAGCCGCTGGCCCTCGGAGATGGCGGTGGCACGGGCTTCCTCGATGATCTCGCTCGACCGGCGATTCGCCTGGTCGACGATCTTCAGGGCCTTTTCGCGCGCTTCGTCCACGATCCCGGCAGCGTCACCGCTCGCCTGGTGCAGCTCCTTCTGGCCACGCTCGGCGGCCGCGAGGCCGTCGGCGATCTTCTTCTGGCGGTCTTCGATCGCCTTCAGAAGCGGGGGCCAGATGAACTTGACGCTGAACCAGATCAGGATCAGGAAAACGATCGCCTGGCCGATGATCGTCGCATTGATGTTCATGGCGACGTCCTCGCGTCAGACGCGTTTCAACCCTGGATGACGGACAGGAGCGGGTTCGCGACCGCGAAGAACATCGCGAGCGCCACGCCGATCAGGAACGCCGCGTCGATCAGGCCGGCGAGCAGGAACATGCGGCCCTGCAGGGTCGGGATCAGTTCCGGCTGGCGGGCGGCCGCCTCGAGGAACTTCGAGCCCATGATGCCGATGCCGATGCAGGCGCCGATCGCGCCCAGGCCGATGATCAGGCCGATCCCCAGGGCGGTGAAGGCCTGGATCTGGGCGAGGTACTGTGCCATTTCCATTGTCGTCTCCAGTCAGTCGTGCGGTTGCGTGAACGGGTGAACGGGTCAGTGGTGCTCGGTCGCCATCGTGACGTACACGATCGTGAGCACCATGAAGATGAAGGCTTGCAGCGTGATGATCAGGATGTGGAAGATCGCCCAGGCCGAGCCCGCGAGGATCTGGCCGAGCATCGACAGCCCGCTGCCGAACGTGAAGCCGGCCCAGCTCGCGCCGAGCAGCGCGATCAGCATGAAGACCAGCTCGCCGGCGTACATGTTGCCGAACAGTCGCATCGCGAGCGAGACGGGCTTCGAGAGCAGCTCGACCACGTTCAGCAGGAAGTTCGGGATCCACAGCACAGGGTGCGAGCCGAACGGCGCCGTGAACAGCTCGTGCAGGTAGCCGCCGGTGCCCTTCACCTTGACCGAGTAGAACAGCACGATCAGCAGCACCGAGATCGACATCGCGAACGTGGTGTTGAGGTCTGCGGTGGGGACTACACGCCAGTAATGCAGACCGAACCAGCCAGCGATCACGCCGGGCAGGTCGAGCGGCAGCAGGTCCATGGCGTTCATGAAGAACACCCAGAGGAAGATCGTCAGCGCGAGCGGCGCGAGGAAGCGGCGGTCAAGGTGGAAGACTTCCTTGACCTGGGTGTCGACGAACTCGACGACCATCTCGACGAAGGCCTGGCCCTTGCCCGGTACGCCGGACGTGGCCTTGCGGGCGGCGGCGTAGAAGAGTCCCAGCGCCAGGAAGCCCGTCAGCACCGACATGAAGATCGTGTCGACGTGCAGCGTCCAGAACCCTTCGCCGACCTTGAGGTGGCTCAGGTGGTGGGTGATGTATTCGGTGCTGTTCGCGGGTCCTTGTCCGGCCATGATCAGTCCGCAACTCCGAACGTTCGTTTCGTGTTCTGCCCGCCCCCGCGGGCGGCCCCAATCCAGTAGCCGAAGAAGGTCGCCACATAGGCCGCGAGCAGCGCCGCCGCGTGAACCTTCGGTGACCGGAACGCCACCACCAGCAGGGCGACCGTGAAGGCGACCTTCACGAGCCAGCCGGAGAAGAAGCTCCAGGCCACGCGCTGCGCGCTCGCTCCCGCGCCGTGTCGCAGCATCGCGAACGCCATCAGCGACGTCGCCGCAATGCCGATCCCGGCCCCGAGCAGCGCAGATGCGCCGGCGCGGGACCCCCACACGGCGAGGCAGGCGGCCGCAACGACCGCCCCGAGCAACCCCTGCCCGAGCACGACGTTCACTGCACGTCGCCGCCCCTGCTGGATCTCTGCGTTGCTCAAGGCCTCACACCATCGTCCGGGCAACAAAAAAGCCACGTCATGTGCCGGGCGCTTCCGGCCACGGGTGGCGTTTCGATCCGTTACCCGGGCAGGCCATGCTGCAACGCACAGCCTCCGGAAGGCCGCAAATTATATCTGGTCTTTTTGCACTGCTTCAATGCAGCAAAGGCGTTAACGATGCAATCGCCTTGCGGCTTACACGGATGGCGGCCGGGGGCCTGCGTCCGGTCGAGTGGCCGCGACACGAACGCTCCATGGTTCGCATCAGTATTCAGTTTATATGACTGATAGCGATCTATGTCGTCATGACCGTTTGCCAGTCATCAGAAATACTGACAGATGGCGCGGCTTTGAACGGGGCAACTGTCGGCGACCCTCAGCTACTGGATGTGGGCCAGGATGCCATCGAGTTCGTCGAGGCTGTTGTAGGCGATCACGAGCTTGCCGCGACCCTTGGAGCCGTGCTGGAGCTGGACCTTCGCGCCGAGTTTGTCGGCGAGGTCGTGCTCCAATCGCGTGATGTTGGGGTCCGGCCGCGGCGGCGGGGCGCGCTCGGAACCAGCGTCCTTGTGCTCCGACAGGCGCCGGACCAGCGCCTCGGTCTCGCGGACCGACAGGCCCTTCTTCGCCACCAGCAACGCGACCTCGACCTGCTGCCGGGTGACGGACAGGCCAAGCAGCGCCCGTGCGTGCCCCATCTCGATCTGGCGGGTCTCGACGAGGCCCTTGACCTCCTCGGCGAGCTCGAGCAGCCGCAACAGGTTGCTGACCGCTGCGCGCGAGCGCCCCACGGCATCCGCGGCCGTCTGGTGCGTCATCTCGAACTCGCGGATCAGCCGGTCGAGCGCGCGCGCCTCCTCGAGCGGGTTCAAGTTCTCGCGCTGGATGTTCTCGATCAGCGACATCGCCATCGCCGCTTCGTCGGGCACGCGGCGAATCACGGCCGGCACGTCGTGCAGGCCCGCCATCTGCGCAGCGCGCCAGCGGCGCTCGCCGGCGATGATCTCGTACCGCGGCGGCTCGCCGGCGCGTTGCGCCGTCACCGGCCGGACGATGATCGGCTGCACGACGCCCTGCGCGCGGATCGAGTCCGCGAGTTCCTGCAGGCTCTCCGGACGCATGTCGAGGCGCGGTTGGAAGCGCCCGCGCTGCAGCAGGTCCACCGGAATCTTCGCGAGCTCCTCATCGAACCGGGGCACCGGCGCCGCGTCGGATTCCGCGGACGGAGCAGGAGAGGCGGTCCCGAGCAGCGCTTCGAGGCCACGGCCGAGACTGGGTCGCTTGGTTGCCATAGCGGGATATTATGCCGCCCGCGTCGCGACGACGCAGAGGCACGCGACGATCCGAATCCGCAGACACGAGACCGGCCGGCGGCGAGGCCCCGCGCTTGCGAGCGGGCTGCTCGCCTGCGCAGTGCTGCTCGAGCCGGCGGCGGCTCGGGCCGAAGCCCCCGGGGACACGCTCGCCCATCGACCGGCCGTGGTCCTTTCGGCGGGCACGTTTGCGCTGGTCGAGGCCTACGATTATCCGTACCGGCTCGGCATCCAGTACCGCTTCGCCGCGCGTGGCCGATGGTCGCTGGAGCCGGGCTTCGGCGCGGCCTTCGGCCCGGACGGCATGGCCTTCCTGTACCTGGACCTGCTGCGCGACTTCCGGCTGGGCGAGCGCTGGTTCCTGACGCCGAGCCTCGCCGCCGGGTATTTCACGAACGGCGACGCGATCGGGGTCAACGAGCACCTGGAGGTCCAGTCCGCAATCGCGCTCTCGCGGGTGCTCGACGGCGGCCTGCGGGTCGGCCTCGCCGTCCATCACGTCTCGAACGGCGGCCTCGCGTCGCCGAACAACGGCACGGAGTCGCTGGTCGTTTTCGTCAGGTATCCGTTGGGACGTCCGTCCCCGGGTGCGCAGAATCCGTAGGCGCGGCGGCCGCCGCGAGCTGGGCCTCCTCCTCGCGCCGGATCAATTCGCCGGCGAGCGCAAGATAGGCGAGCGCACCGCGCGAGTCCTTGTCGTGGTACATCGCGGCCTTGCCGAAGCTCGGTGCCTCGGCGAGGCGCACGTTGCGCGGGATCACCGTGCGGAACACCTTGTCGCCGAAATGCATGATCAGCTGCGCCGCCACTTCGTTCGACAGGTTGTTCCGCGGATCGAACATCGTGCGCAGGATGCCCTCGAGCTCGAGGTCGGGATTCACGCTCGCGCGGATCTGCTCGATCGTGCCCATCAGCGCCGAGAGTCCCTCGAGCGCGTAGTACTCGCACTGCATCGGCACCAGCACCGAGTCCGCGGCCACGAGCGCGTTCAAGGTCAGTAGGTTCAGCGCCGGCGGGCAGTCGATGATGATGACGTCGTAGAAATCGCGCACAGGCTTGAGCGCGTTGCGCAGCCTCAGCTCGCGGCCGATTTTGCTCATCAGCTGGACCTCGGCGGCGACGAGGTCCTGGTTGCCGGGCAGCACCGTGAAGCCGCCCGGATCGACTGGCACCAGCGCGGCGGCCAGGTCGCACTCGCCGAGCAGCACGTTCGTCATCGAGTGGCGCAGGTTGCGCTTGTCCACCCCGCAACCCATCGTCGCGTTGCCCTGCGGATCGCTGTCGATCAGCAGCACCTTGCGATGCGTCGCCGCCAGCGACGCCGCAAGGTTGACGGCGGTGGTCGTCTTGCCGACGCCGCCTTTCTGGTTGGCCACCGCGATGACGCGCTTCATGGGCCGGGAAGGATAGCTGTGATCAGTCGGTCTTGTCGTGCGAACGGCACAGTTCGACGAGATGGCGTTCCTCGCCCAGCCCGGGAACCGACATCGGGTGGACGGCGGCGACCTTCCAGCCATCGAGGCGAGCCGCCAGTTCCTGCCCGGGATATCGGCCCTTCATGGCGAGCAGGCGCCCGCCGCCCACGACCAGCGGGCCGGCGACCTTCACGAGGTCGGCGACCGGGCCCACGGCACGGGCGAGAACCGTGTCGAAACGCCTGTCGGGCTTGTAGCTCTCGGCACGTGACTGCACGACCGTGACGTTCTTCAGCTCGAGCGTGTCGCGCACGTGCTCGAGGAACCGGCACTTCTTGCCGGTGGACTCGATCAGCGTGAACTGTCGGTGCGGCTCGACGATCGCGAGCGGGATGCCGGGGAAGCCGGCGCCGCTGCCGACGTCGGCTATGCGCTCGCCGCTCAGGTAGGGCTGCACGGTCAGGCTGTCGAGCAGGTGCTTGGTGAGTTGCGACGGCCGATCGCGGATGGCCGTCAGGTTCATCCGTGCGTTCCACTCGTCGAGCAGGTCGAGGTGCGCGACGAGCCGGGCCAGCTGGGTTTCGTCGAGCTCGAGCGCGAGGGCACGCGTCCCGTCGAGCAGCGTGGTCATATCAGAATGCGTCGACCGGTACGCGTACCCAGCCTTCCATGAGCACTCGCGCGCTGCGGCTCATGATGGCCTTGGTCACGACCCATTCGCCGTCGACTTGGCTGGCTTCCGCACCGACCCGCAGCGTGCCCGACGGATGGCCGAAGCGCACCGCGTTGCGCGGACCGCCGCCCGCAGCGAGATTCACCAGCGTTCCCGGGATCGCGGCCGCGGTGCCGATGGCAACGGCAGCCGTGCCCATCATCGCGTGGTGCAGCTTGCCCATCGACAGCGCGCGGACGAGCAGATCGATGTCGCCGGCCGAGATCCGCTTGCCGCTCGCGGCGACGTAATCCCCGGGCTTTGCAACAAAGGCGATCTTCGGTGTGTGCTGCCGCTTCTGCGCTTCCTCGGGCGTCTTGATCAACCCCATCCGTAGCGCGCCGGCGATGCGGATCCGCTCGAACTTCTCGAGCGCCTTCGGGTCGTTATTGATGTGTTCGCGCAGCTCGGTGCCCGTATGGCCGATCTCGTCGGCGTTCACGAACACCGTCGGGATACCTGCGGTGATCATCGTCGCCTTGAGCGTGCCGACACCCGGCACGTCGAGGTCGTCGACGAGATTGCCGGTCGGGAACATCGCGCCTCCCGAAGCGTCCGCCTCCGCCGCAGGGTCGATGAACTCGAGCACGATCTCCGCGGACGGGAAGGTCACGCCGTCGAGCTCGAAGTCACCGGTCTCCTGGACCTGTCCGCGGGTGACCGGGACGTGCGCGATGATGGTCTTGCCGATGTTGGCCTGCCAGATTCGCACGACACACGTCCCGTCCTGCGGGATGCGCGTCGGGTCGACGAGGCCGGCGTGGATCGCGAATGCGCCGGCTGCCGTCGACAGGTTGCCGCAGTTGCCGCTCCAGTCGACGAAGGGTTTGTCGATCGACACCTGGCCGTACAGGTAATCGACGTCGTGGTCCGGCTGCACGCTCTTCGAGAGGATCACGCACTTGCTCGTGCTGGACGTCGCGCCACCCATGCCGTCGACGTGCGCCGCGTACGGGTCCGGGCTGCCGATCACGCGCAGGAACAACTGGTCGCGCGGCTCGCCCGGCACCTGGCAAGACTCGGGGAGATCCTGCAGGCGGAAGAACACTCCCTTGCTGGTGCCGCCACGCATGTACGTGGCGGGAATCCTCGTCTGCGGTGCGAATTTCATCTGGTGGTGGACGACTCGAGGAAATCCTTCGCGAAGCGCTGCAGCACGCCGCCGGCCTCGTAGACCGACACTTCCTCGGCCGTGTCGAGGCGGCAGGTCACCGGCACGCTCACTCGCTCGCCGTTCCTGCGGTGGATCACGAGGGTCAGCTCGGCGAGTGGCTTGCGTTCGCCGATGACATCGAAGATCTCGGTGCCGTCGATGTGCAGTGTCTTGCGATTCACGCCCGGCGTGAATTCCAGCGGCAGCACGCCCATGCCAACCAGGTTGGTGCGGTGGATGCGCTCGAAGCCTTCGGCCACGATCGCTTCCACGCCCGCCAGGCGCACACCCTTCGCCGCCCAGTCGCGCGACGAGCCCTGGCCGTAATCGGCACCGGCGATGATGATCAGTGGCTGCTTGCGCTCCATGTAGGTCTCGATGGCTTCCCACATCCGCGTCACCTTGCCCTCCGGCTCGATGCGCGCCAGCGAACCCTTCTTCACCTTGCCGTCGACGATCGCCATTTCGTTGACGAGCTGCGGATTGGCGAACGTCGCGCGCTGCGCGGTCAGGTGGTCGCCACGGTGCGTCGCGTAGGAGTTGAAGTCTTCCTCCGGCAGGCCCATTTTCGCCAGGTATTCGCCGGCCGCGCTGTCGAGCATGATCGCATTGGACGGCGAGAGGTGGTCGGTCGTGATGTTGTCGGGCAGCACGGCGAGCGGGCGCATGCCGCGCAGCGTGCGCTCGCCGGCCAGCGCGCCTTCCCAGTACGGCGGCCGGCGGATGTAGGTGCTCATCGGCCGCCAGTCGTACAGCGGGCTGACCCGGGTGCCGCTGTCGACACTCACCTTGAACATCGGCTCGTACACGCTCCGGAACTGCTCGGGCTTCACGCTCGCAGCGACGACGGCGTCGATTTCAGCATCCGACGGCCAGAGGTCCTTCAACGTGATCGGACGGCCCGCCGCATCCGTCCCGAGCGCGTCTTTCTCGATGTCGAAGCGGATCGTGCCGGCGATCGCGTAGGCCACGACGAGCGGCGGCGACGCCAGGAACGCCTGCTTCGCGTAAGGATGGATCCGACCGTCGAAGTTGCGGTTGCCGGACAGCACCGCCGTCGCGTAGAGGTCGCGGTCGATGATCTCCTGCTGGATCTGCGGATCCAGCGCACCGGACATGCCGTTGCAGGTGGTGCAGGCGAACGCGACGATGCCGAAGCCGAGCTTCTCCAGCTCCGATTTCAGGCCGGCCTCCTCCAGGTACAACGCCACGGTCTTCGAGCCCGGCGCCAGCGAACTCTTGACCCACGACTTGCGCACGAGGCCCCGCCGGTTGGCGTTGCGCGCCAGGAGTCCTGCGGCAATCACGTTGCGCGGGTTGCTGGTGTTCGTGCAGCTCGTGATCGCAGCAATGATCACCGCGCCGTCCGGCATCTGCCCCGGCGTTTCCTGCCACTCGCCGGCAATGCCCCTGGCCGCGAGGTCGGCGGTGGCAACCCGCGCATGCGGGTTGGACGGGCCGGCCACGTTACGCACGACCGTAGACAAATCGAACTCGAGCACGCGCTCGTATTGCGCGTGCTTCAGGCTGTCCGCCCAGAGGCCGGCTTCCTTCGCGTAGGTCTCGACCAGTCTCACCTGTTCGTCGGACCGCCCGGTGAGCTTCAGGTAGTCGATGGTCTGCTGGTCGATGTAGAACATCGCCGCCGTCGCGCCGTACTCGGGCGCCATGTTGGAGATCGTCGCGCGGTCGCCGAGCGTCAGCGCCGCCGCGCCAGCGCCGTAGAACTCCAGGTACGCACCCACCACTTTCGACTTGCGCAGGAACTCGGTCAATGCCAGCACGACGTCGGTCGCGGTGATGCCCGGTTGCGGCCGGCCCTGCAATTCCACGCCGACGATTTCCGGCAGCCGCATCCACGACGCACGTCCGAGCATGACGTTCTCGGCCTCGAGCCCGCCGACGCCGATCGCGATCACGCCGAGTGCGTCGACGTGCGGCGTGTGGCTGTCGGTGCCCACGCAGGTGTCGGGAAACGCGACGCCGTCCTGCGCGTGGATGACCGGCGACATCTTCTCCAGGTTGATCTGGTGCATGATGCCGTTGCCGGCCGGGATTACGTCGACGTTGTCGAACGCGAGCTTCGTCCAGTTGATGAAGTGGAAGCGGTCCTCGTTGCGACGATCCTCGATGGCGCGGTTCTTGGCGAACGCGTCCGGGTCGTATCCGCCGCACTCGACGGCCAGCGAGTGATCCACGATCAACTGCACCGGCACGACGGGATTGACCTTGGCCGGATCGCCGCCCTGCCCGGCGATCGCATCGCGGAGCCCGGCGAGATCCACCAGCGCCGTCTGGCCGAGGATGTCGTGGCACACCACCCTTGCGGGGAACCACGGGAAGTCACGCTCCCGCTTGCGCTCGACGATCTGCGTCAGGCACTCGTCGAGGATCGCTGGGTCGCAGCGGCGCACGAGATTCTCGGCGTGCACGCGCGCCGTGTACGGCAACTTGTCCCACGCGCCGGGCTCGATCGCGTCGACCGCCGCGCGCGCGTCGAAGTAGTCGAGGGCAGTGCCGGGGAGGGGTTTGCGGTGAGCGGTGTTCATGGAGGCAGCGGATAGTGAATAGCGGATAGCGGATAGTGAAGAAGCGGCGGCGGCCAGCGGCCAGTGAATCCGTGACTATTCGCTATCCGCTATCCGCTCGCTTCTCTCAGCGCTTGCCGAGCGGCACGAACTCCCGATCTTCCGGGCCGTTGTAGTTCGCGCTCGGCCGGATGATCTTGCCGTCGATGCGCTGCTCGATCACGTGCGCGCTCCAGCCGGTGATGCGCGACATCACGAACAGCGGCGTGAACATCGCGGTGGGCACGCCCATCATGTGATACGAGACCGCGGAGAACCAGTCGAGGTTCGGGAACATCTTCTTGACGTCCCACATCACCGACTCGAGGCGTGCGGCGATCTCGAACATCTTCATGTCGCCCGCCTCCTGCGAGAGCTGGCGCGCGACCTCCTTGATGACCTTGTTGCGCGGGTCGGAGACCGTATAGACGGGGTGACCGAACCCGATCACCACTTCCTTGTTCGCGACGCGCTGGCGGATGTCCGCCTCGGCCTCGTCGGGCGTTTCGTAGCGCTTCTGCACCTCGAACGCGACTTCGTTGGCGCCGCCGTGCTTCGGCCCGCGCAGCGCGCCGATCGCACCCGCGATGCAGGAATACAAATCGGAGCCGGTGCCGGCGATCACGCGTGCCGTGAACGTCGACGCGTTGAACTCGTGCTCGGCGTACAGGTTGAGCGACGTGTGCATCGCCTTGACCCACGACTGCGGCGGGGGCGTGCCGTGCAGCATGTGCAGGAAGTGGCCGCCGATCGAATCGTCGTCGGTCTCGACGTCGATGCGCTCGCCCGAGTGGCTGAAGCGATACCAGTAGGCGAGCATCGAGCCGAGGCTCGCGAGCATCCGGTCGGCGATGTCGCGTGCACCGGCGGTGTTGTGGTCGTCCTTCTCCGGCAGCGTGCAGCCGAGCACCGACACGCCGGTGCGCATCACGTCCATCGGGTGGCTCGCGGCCGGCAGCGTCTCGAGCGCGTCGAGCACGGCGGCCGGCAGGCCGCGCAGGCGTTGCAGCTTCTGCTTATAGCCCTTCAGCTCCGACACGTTCGGCAGCTTGCCGTGGATCAGCAGGCAGGCCACTTCCTCGAACTCGCAGTTCTCGGCGAGGTCGAGGATGTCGTAGCCGCGATAGTGCAGGTCGTTGCCGCTGCGGCCGACGGTGCAGAGCGCCGTATTGCCGGCGGCGACGCCCGAGAGGGCGACGGACTTCTTCGGCTTGAAGCCGGTGGCGGGGGGGCTTTCACTGCTCATGGTTCTTTCGCCTCGCGTCGGAACAGTTCGTCGAGCTTGCGCTCGTAGTCATGGTAGCCGAGCACATCGTACAGCTCGGTACGCGTCTGCATTCGATCCACGACGCTCTTCTGCGTGCCCTCGCTGCGGATCGCGCCGTAGACGATCTCGGCGGCCCTGGACATCGCGCGGAAAGCGGACAGCGGATACAGCACCAGCTGCACGCCGACGGCGGCCAGCTCGGCGACGGTGAACAGCGGCGTCTGGCCGAACTCGGTGATGTTGGCGAGCACCGGCACTTTAACGGCGCTGGTGAACTGGCTGTACTCGTCGAGCTTGTTGAGCGCCTCGGCGAAGATCATGTCGGCACCGGCCTCGACGTAGCGCTGCGCGCGCTCGATCGCGGCCTGCTGCCCTTCGACCGCGTGCGCGTCGGTGCGCGCCATGATCACGAACTGATCGTCGGTGCGTCCATCGACCGCGGCCTTGATGCGGTCGACCATCTCGTCGCAGCCGACGAGCGCCTTGCCGGGGCGGTGCCCGCAGCGCTTCGCCTGCACCTGGTCCTCGAGGTGGCAGCCGGCGGCGCCCGAGCGGACCAGGTCGGAGATCGTGCGCGAGATGTTGAAAGCCGCACCCCAACCGGTGTCCGCGTCCACGAGCAGCGGCAGGTCGGTCGCCGAAGCGATGCGACGGACGTCCTCGCAGACGTCGTTCAGGCTGGTGATGCCGAGATCCGGCAGCCCGAACGAGGCGTTCGCCACGCCGGCACCCGACAGGTAGATCGCCCGGAAGCCGGCCCGCTCGGCAAGCAGCGCGCTGAAGGCATTGACGGTGCCGACGACCTGCAGCGGTCGCTCATGGGCGAGGGCGGCCCGGAGCCGGGCGCCTGCGGAGGACGGTACGGTCATGGCGGCACGTCTCGCTGCGCAATGAATGACTCGGGATCATAGCGCAGAAGGCGGCGGCCGGATCACGTTCGATGGCGAGCTAGCCCGCCGGTCCGAGCATTCCCGCCTCGCGCAGTTCGTCGACGATCGCGCTCGCCGACTCCTCGGAGCTCTTGCTCGTCGTGTCGATGTAGATCTCCGGCTTCTCCGGCGGCTCGTACGGCGAATCGATGCCGGTGAAGTTCTTGAGCTCGCCGCGGCGGGCCTTCGCATACAAGCCCTTGACGTCGCGCGCTTCGGCTACCGCAAGCGGCGTGTCCACGTGCACCTCGAAGAACTCGCCGAACTCGAACAGTGCGCGCGCCATGCGTCGCTCGGCGCGGAACGGCGAGATGAACGAAACCATCACGATCAGGCCGGCGTCGGCCATCAGCTTGGCCACCTCGGCGACGCGGCGGATGTTCTCGACGCGGTCGGCGTCGGTGAAGCCCAGGTCGCGGTTCAGGCCGTGGCGGACGTTGTCGCCGTCGAGCAGGTAGGTGTGCCGGCCGAGCGCGTGCAGCTGCTTCTCGACCAGGTTCGCGATCGTCGACTTGCCCGCGCCCGACAGGCCCGTGAACCAAAGCACGCAGGGTTTCTGGCCCTTCAGCGCGGCGCGCGAGCCCTTGTGGATGTCGAGCGCCTGCCAGTGGATGTTCTGCGAGCGGCGCAGCGCGAAATGAATCAGCCCCGCACCGACCGTGGCGTTCGTCAGCCGGTCGATCAGGATGAAGCCACCGGTGTCGCGGTTCTCGACGTACGGATCGAACGCCACCGGGTGGTCGAGCGAGACGTTGCAGACGCCGATCTCGTTCAACGCCAGCTTCTTGGCCGCGAGGTGCTCGAGCGTGTTGACGTTCACCTTGTACTTCGGCTCGGTGATCGTCGCCGCGACCTGCTTGGTGCCGATCTTCATCCAGTAGGGCCGGCCCGGCAGCATCGGCTCGTCGGCCATCCAGACGATCGTGGTCTCGAACTGGTCGGCGACGCCGGGCGGCGAACTGGTGCAGGCGAGCACGTCGCCGCGGCTCACGTCGATCTCGTCCTCGAGCGTGATCGTCACCGACTGCCCGGCCACGGCGCGCTCGAGGTCACCGTCCATCGTGACGATGCGCGCCACCCGGCTCTCGCGGCCGGACGGCAGCACCCGCAGCTTCTCGCCCGGGCTCACCGTGCCGCTCGCGATCGTGCCGGCGAAGCCGCGGAAATCGAGGTTGGGACGGTTGACCCACTGCACCGGCAACCGGAACGGCTGGTGCTGCAGGCGGTCCTCGATCTCGACGGTCTCGAGATAGCCCATCAGCGTCGGGCCGTGATACCAGGGCGTGTGCTCGCTGGGCGCAGTGATGTTGTCGCCCCTCAAGCCCGATACCGGGATCGCGACGATGTCGTGCAGGTCGATCTGCTTGGCGAAGTCGCGGTACTCGGCAACGATCGTCTCGAAGATCTCGCGCGAGTACTCGACCAGGTCCATCTTGTTGATCGCGAGCACGACCTTGCGGATGCCGAGCAGCGATACCAGGAAGCTGTGACGACGCGTCTGCGTCAGCACGCCCTTGCGCGCGTCGATCAGGATCACGGCCAGCTCGGCCGTCGAGGCGCCGGTGACCATGTTGCGCGTGTATTGCTCGTGCCCGGGCGTGTCGGCAACGATGAACTTGCGCTTGTCGGTCGAGAAGAAGCGGTAGGCGACGTCGATCGTGATGCCCTGCTCGCGCTCGGCGGCGAGGCCATCGACGAGCAGCGCGAAGTCGAGCTCGCCGCCCTGCGTGCCGACCTTCTTCGAGTCGGCCTCGAGCGCCGCGAGCTGGTCCTCGAAGATCATCTTCGAGTCATAGAGCAGCCGCCCGATCAACGTGGACTTGCCGTCGTCGACACTGCCGCAGGTGATGAAGCGCAGCAGGCTCTTGTGCTCGTGCTGGTGCAGGTACGCCTGGATGTCCTGCTCGATCAGGTCGGAAACGTGGACCATCAGAAGTACCCCTCCTGCTTCTTCTTCTCCATCGACGCCGACTGGTCGTGGTCGATCACGCGGCCCTGGCGCTCGGAGCTGGTGGTGAGCAGCATCTCCTGGATGATCGCGGGCAGCGTGTCCGCCTCGCTCTCGACCGCGCCGGTCAGCGGGTAGCAACCGAGCGTGCGGAAGCGAACCTTCTTCATCATGGGCTTCTCGCCCGGGAACAGCGGCATGCGCTCGTCGTCCACCATGATCAGCGCGCCGTCGCGCTCCACCACCGGGCGCTCGGCGGCGAAGTACAGCGGCACGATCGGGATGTCGCGCAAATAGATGTACTGCCAGATGTCGAGCTCGGTCCAGTTCGACATCGGGAAGATCCGGATGCTTTCGCCCTTGTGCTTGCGGGCGTTGTAGATCCGCCAGAGCTCGGGGCGCTGGTTCTTCGGGTCCCAGCGATGCTGCGCCGACCGGAACGAGAAGATGCGCTCCTTGGCGCGGCTCTTCTCTTCGTCGCGGCGCGCGCCGCCGAAGGCTGCGTCGAAGCCGTGCAGGTCGAGCGCCTGCTTCAGCGCCTGCGTCTTCATCACGTCGGTGTGGATCGCCGAGCCGTGCGTGAACGGGTTGATGTCCTGCTCGAGGCCTTCCGGGTTCGTGTAGGTGATCAGCTCGAAGCCGTGCTCGCGGACCATGCGCTCGCGGAACGCGTACATGTCGCGGAATTTCCACTTCGTGTCCACGTGCAGCAGCGGGAACGGCAGCTTGGCCGGATAGAACGCCTTCAGCGCGAGATGCAGCATCACCGCGCTGTCCTTGCCGATCGAGTACAGCATCACCGGCTTCTCGCACTCGGCGACCACCTCGCGCATGACCTGGATGCTCTCCGCCTCCAGGCGCTCGAGGTGCGTCAGCGTGCGCGGGTGCAGGACCATGGAGCCCGGGTCGCTCATGAGATTTTCACGACCGTCCGGCCGGTCACGCGGCCCTTCAGGTAGTCGTCGAACTGCGCCGGTAGCTCGGCGAACGGCACGACCTTGGTGCAGATGCGGTCGAGCTTGCTCGGCCGCAGGTCGGTGCCGATGCGATTCCAGACCACGAGCCGGGTCTCGCGCAGCGTCGCCGAGGAGTTGATGCCGAGCAGGTTCACGCCCCGCAGGATGAACGGCATCACCGTCGTGTTGAGATCGGCGCTGCCCGCGAGGCCAATGCTTGCGATGTTGCCCCACAGGTCCACCGTGCGCGTGAGCCAGGTCAGCAACTCGCCGCCGACATTGTCGATCGCGCCGGCCCACAGGATCCGTTCCATCGGCTTGGAGCCGAGGTCGATTTCCTGGCGACGCAGGATCCGCGAGGCGCCGAGCTCGCGCAGGTAGTCGTCGGCCTCCGGCTTGCCGCTGACGGCAACGACTTCATAGCCACGGCCGGCCAGCATGTTGATCGCGATGCTGCCCACGCCGCCCGTGGCGCCAGTGACGACGACCGGGCCTTTTGCTGGCGTCTGGCCATTGTGTTCCATCCGGTGGATCGCGAGCGCGGCCGTGAACCCGGCCGTGCCGAGCTTCATGACGTCCATCGTGCTCATGCCGGGCGGCAGCGGAATCACCCACTCGCCCTTGAGGCGTGCATATTCGGCATAGCCGCCGTCGTGCGTTTCGCTCAAGCCGCAGCCCGTCACCAGCACGTGCTGACCAGCGGCGTAGCGCGGATCGCTCGAGCCCACCACGACGCCCGCGAGGTCGATGCCGCCCACCAGCGGGTACTTGCGCAGGATGCGCCCGGCGCCGGTCGCGGCCAGGGCGTCCTTGTAATTGATGTCCGAGTACTCGACCCGGACCACGACTTCGCCGGGGCCAAGGTCGTCGAGCGTGAGGTTGTCGAAGCGACCGACGATGCGGCCGTCGAGTTCGTGGATGCGGAAGGCGCGGAAGGGGTTCATGAGGATCGGGGATGGGGGTGGGGGTGGGGGTGGGGATGGTGGATCGGGGATGGGGGATAGTCGGAAGTGGCGACTGATCGTGCGGCGGCACCTTCTTAGCTATCCCCCATCCCCGATCCCCTATCCCCTTCTATCGAGCCAGAC
>Ga0209262_10000419_pt1 | contig 19797 bp, 21 predicted proteins | sample Lowcelwee11metaG_FD_187171 | JGI IMG/M metagenome (GOLD analysis project Ga0209262, IMG submission 187171) | Freshwater pond sediment microbial communities from the University of Edinburgh, under environmental carbon perturbations - Low... | ecosystem: Environmental > Aquatic > Freshwater >...
CACGGTGCCGGGGGTTGTTCATCCGCTCGCTGACAATGGCGGAATATTGCTCCCAGAGTGACCCGCCGATCAAATCGTTCTTTGCCATGTTGCCTCGCTCATGCTTGTCTTTCTTTATTTGCTGTTCTTGTATGTCGAAGATATGGCGCGCAGCCTCTGCGCCGACCGGCGGATCACCGCCGCGGCCTGGTCGATCTCCTCTTCGGTGCTGAAGCGCGACAGGCTGAAGCGGATGCTGGTATGGGCCAGCTCGTCGCTGATGCACATGGCCGCAAACGTCGGGTTGGGCTCCAGCGATTCGGAAGCGCAGGCGCTGCCCGTGGAGGCCGCCACGCCGTTGGCGTTCAGGTCCCAGATCATGGCCTCGCCCTCAATGCCGCGGAAGCTGGCCAGGATGGTATTCGGGGTGCGCCGCTCGCGCTCTCCCACCACCAGGGTGTCGGGGATGGCCAGGATGGCGTCTTCGAGCCGGTCGCGCAGGCGGCGGACGGCGCGGTCTTCATAGGCCAGGTTGTCGACCGCCATTTCCATGGCCAGCCCCATGCCGACGAAATAGGGGACGTTGACCGTACCGGCCCGCCTGCCGCCCATCTGTTCGCCGCCGTGGATGAGCGGCGTCAGCTTCAGCCCCTTGCGGATGAACAGGCCGCCCACGCCCTTGGGGCCGTGGAATTTGTGGGCGCTGAAGGTGAGGAAATCCACCGGCACCCGGTTGACGTCCACCGGGATCTTGCCGATGGCCTGCACGGCGTCGCTGTGGAAAAGCACGCCGTTCTCGCGGCAGATCTCTCCCAGCTCGCGCACGGGAAAGATCAGCCCGGTCTCGTTGTTGGCCCACATGACCGAGACCAGTGCGGTGCGGTCGGGATGGATGAAGCGGCGCAGCGTTTCTCCGTCCACGACGCCGTCGGCGTTGACCGGCATGTAGATGACCTTGGCTCCGAGGCTCTCCAAAAAAGCGCAGGTGTTGCGCACGCAGGGGTGCTCCACCTGGGTGGTGAGGATCTCGCTCTTGGGGCCGCTGCGCACCAGGTCGAAATAGACGCCCTTCAGCACATGGTTGTTCCCTTCACAGGCGCAGCTGGTGACGATGATGTCGTCCGCATTGCCGGCGCCGATGCCGGCGTAAAGGCGGTCCATGGCCAGGCGCATGGCGGGGTGGACCTCGGTGCCGAAGCCGTGCAGCGAGTTGGGGTTGCCGTACTGTTGGCAGAAGAACGGTTCCATGGCCTCCTTGACCCGCGGGTCAACGATGGTCGTGGCATTGTTGTCAAGATAGATTCTATCCATTTTAGGCTCCCTGGCTGCCGGCTCCCATTATAGATTCAAAGGCCCGTGAACGCAAGGGCGCTTCAAATAAACCCAATCCAATGGGGGATCGCCGCTTATTTTATCGGCTGCTTGCCCTGCGAGCGGATCATGGTCAGCATCATCTTGAACGGGGTGAGGGCCTTGAGCGCGTGCGACTTATTGGCGGGCATGACCAGCATCTCGCCTTCGCCGACCAGGTGCGGAATTCCGGCGATGAGGATCTCTGCGCGGCCTTCGGTGACCTGGGCCAGAGCGTCGAAGGGGGCGGTATGCTCGCTCAGGGACTGGCCGACGTCGAAGGCGAACAACGTGACCGTCCCGGTCTCCTTCTCGACCAGGGTCTTGCTGACCACGGCGCCTTGCTGGTAAGCTACCATTTCTTTCACATTCATTATTTCGGGCATGGTTTCCTCTTATTATTTTTCGCCCTGCAGGCAGAGGCGAATATCTTCATCGGCAGTGCCGATGGGCTTGACGGCGAACTTCTCCACGAGCACCTTAAGGACATTCGGCGTGATGAATGCCGGCAGTGTCGGCCCCAGCCGGATATTTCGCAGGCCCAGCGCCAGCAGCGTGAGCAGAACGATGACCGCCTTCTGCTCGTACCATGAGAGGATCAGCGACAACGGCAGCTCGTTGACCCCGACCCCGAACGCCTTGGCCAGGGCCAGGGCGATCTGGATGGCTGAGTAGGCATCATTGCACTGGCCGATGTCCATCAGCCGCGGCAAGCCTTCGACGGTCCCGAAATCGAGCTTGTTGAAGCGGTACTTGCCGCAGGCCAGGGTGAGGATCAGGCAGTCGGCCGGGACTTTTTCGGCGAACTCGGTGTAATAGTTACGACCTGACTTGGCCCCGTCGCAGCCGCCGATCAGGAAAAAATGACGGATTTTGCCCGCCTTGACCGCGGCCACTACCTGGCCGGCCGCTGCCAGCACGGCCTGGTGGCCGAAGCCGACCGTGATCGTCTTGCCTGGTTCATCGACGGCAAAGCCCCCCATGGCAACCGCCTTGGCGATCAGTTCTGAAAAATTCTTGCGATCGGGAAGGTGCGTCACGCCTGGCCAGGCGACCAGGCCAGTGGTGAATATCCGGTCTATATAGGATGCTTTGGGCTTCTGGATGCAATTGGTGGTCATCAGGATCGGGCCGGGGAACCGTTCGAATTCCTTTTGCTGGTCCTGCCAGGCGCCGCCGTAATTGCCGGCCAGGTGGCTGAATTTTTTCAGGCCCGGGTAACCGTGGGCCGGGATCATTTCGCCGTGGGTGTAGACCTGGATGCCCCGGCCCTCGGTCTGGAGCAATAGCTCGAGGAGGTCGAGCAGGTCGTGGCCCGAGACCAGGATGGCCGGCCCCTTGCGTGTTCCCAATGAAACCGGGGTCGGCACGGGATGTCCGAGGAGGCCTGTATGGCCCTTGTCCAGCATTTCCATGCAGCGCAGGTTGACCCGGCCCAGTTCCATGTTCAGTTCCAGCAGGTCGCCGGCGTTCAGTGAATCATCGAGCAAGGCCGCCAGGGCTTCATAGAAAAATGCCTTGACCGTTTCATCGCTTTCGCCGAAGAGTTGCGCGTGATCGGCATAAGCGGCCATGCCCTTCAAGCCGTAGGTCAGCAATTCACGCAGGCTGCGGATATCGGGGTTCAATTGCGGATTGGCCATGATGCCGGCCATGGCTCCCTGCTTTACCAAGCCTTCCATGGTCCCGGCCGGGATGAATTCGACCGCTTCGGGAAGCGGACCGGCAAAGGGCCGGCCGTTCTTTTGCGCGAAGAATTCGAGGTACTTGTCCTTCAGGGTCTCCCTGACCCGGTAAGCCTGTTCGATCCAGCCCTTCAGCCGCTGGGGATCGAAATCGACGTTGGTCACGGTGGTGAATAGGGCTTCGATGACGAAGAGGTCGCTGGCTTTGTCTGCGAAGCCTAGTTCGCGCAGCCGGTGTCCCAGGAAACCGATGCCCTTCAGCTCATGCATCAGGAGGTCCTGCAGCAGGGAAACCTCAGGGCTCTTGCCGCAGACGCCGACGCGGGTGCAGCCTTGCGCGTTGCTGGTTTGTTCGCACTGGTAGCAAAACATGTTCATGGTTGACTCCTTGTTTTATTTAACGGCAAGCAGCTTGCCTTGGATCGAGATCGTATAGTCGTGCACCGGGATCGTTTTTCCCGACTGGGCCAGGGCCTGGCGCACCAGGGACACGGTGCCCGAGCAGCAGGGGACCTCCATGTGCACCACGTGCAGGGAGCGGATCGGGTGCAGGGTGAAAATCGCGGTCAGCTTGGCCAAGTACTGCTCGCCGGCATGGTCCAGCTTGGGGCAGAAAATGACGGGGATCTTGCCCTTGACGAAATTTTCGTGGAACGCAGCGTGGGCGAAGGGGACGCAGTCGGCGGCGATCAGCAGGTCGGCGTTGTCGAAGAACGAGGCCTGGGGATTGAGCAGCTGCAGCTGCACCGGCCAGGTGCGCAGTTCGGACGCGGAGGCCGACCCGTTGGCCGCGGATGCTGCCGGCCCTGAATGCGCGGCTTCCTTCTCGCGGCGGTCATGCATCTGCGAGCCCGGACAGTCCCCCTCGGGGACATTCCCCTCGGGGACGCCACCCCTGCGGGGATGGCAGCCGTGGGATTCGGGGCTTTTTGGCTTTTCCGACTCCGGCAGCCCCCCTCGGGGATGTTCCCCTCGGGGACGCCCCCCCTGCGGGGCGGGCAGGGGCATGCCGTGCTCGCGCAGGAATTGCCGGGCCTGTTCCAGGTACTTCGTTTCGTTATGGGCGGCCAGGTGGTCGAGGTGGGCGCGGATGACGTTGTCGCCCTGGGTCACGATGTTGGCCATGACCAGGCTTTCATCATAGGGCGCGGCTTCCCGCTCCTCGATATGGATGGCACCCAGGGGGCAGGTGCCGATGCAGGCGCCCAGGCCGTCGCAGAACAGGTCGGAAACCAGGCGGGCCTTACCGTCGATGAGCTGCAGGGCGCCTTCCGGGCAATTGGGCAGGCAATCGCCGCAGCCGTTGCAGACATCGGCGTCGATGCGAATTATTTTTCGTTTCATGTCAACCTCCTTTTGTTTCCGTAATGAGCGTTGCCAGTGAGCGCCACAGCTTTTCCCCGGCGCGCATCAGGTCGAAGCTGTAACTGCTGACCCGCCATTGCAGCACCAGCAGGCGCAGCGAGCCCATGACCACGTCGAACAGGTGCTCGGCGGGAAGCGTCCGGATCGCTTTTTGCCGTTGGCCGGCGCGAATGGTTTTTAGCAGCAGTTCGCGGTGGCTGCCCAGCACCTCGTGGATCTTGGCGGCCAGGCGCGGATCGTTCTGGAACAAGTTTTCCGCGAACATGACCGTGGCCAGGACGCGCTCGGCTGAAAAAACGCGGCAGCGGTCGAGAAAAAACAGCTTGATCTTGTCCAGGTTCTTGCAGTCGCAGGCGTTGATCTCTTCCAGCAGCTGCGCCGAGCTGTGGGCGAACAGGTCGATCAGGGTGCTCAATATCTGCGCCTTGTTCTTGAAATGGCGGTAGACCGCCGCGTCGCTGAAGCCGACCCGGGCAGCGATGTTCTTGACGGTCAGCGCTTCCAGCCCACGCTCACTGATGATGCCCAGGGCGGCGGCGACGATCTCCTGCTGCCTAACCGTGATTTCCTTCATGTTCACTTCCTGTTAGTTAACGTTCACTAACATAACCATTATGGTATTAAAAAGCTGTCTTGTCAACTTTTATTTCATTTTCCTGTTCCGGTTGACAGGAAAAAGCCCCTGTGGTACTACTGGGGCTTGTCGCGGACTTGTGGGAATCTTTGCTCCTGGAGCCCGTTTGGCAAAAGAAAAATACTGGCATGACCATGGCAAAAAGTGAGCCCCTTTTACGTCCCGGACAGAAGGGATACCCCTGGCGCGTCTTTTTCGGCTACCTGGGGGCGGCCATCGTTTTTCGCTATTTCTGCCACAGCCTGATGCTCATCCCGGTCCTGCTCAACGAGCTGCGGCCAGCGCCGACCGTTCCCGACCTGCTCCTGGGCCTGGTGCCGCGCCTGGACTGGCTGGCGCACATCAACTATTACCTTTGGATCGCCTGCTATTTCCCGCCCGCTTTCTACCTGCTCTGGCGCGACCGCCGGCTTTTCGCCCGCTTCATCCTCATCGACGGCGCCATCTCCCTGACCCGCGGGCTGATGATTCCCCTGACCGGCCTGGGTCCACCCCATGGGGCTGACCTCAATGCCATGCGCCCCTTCGAACTGTGGCCGACCTGGTGGCAACTGGTCAATCCCTGCCGGGCTTTGTTCGGCGACACGGCCGGGATCTACCTGACCAAGGACATGTTCTTTTCCGGCCACATCGCCACTACTTTCCTGCTGTACCTGTTCGCGCGCCGGCTGGGCAAAAAGGAATCCCGCGTATTCCTGACCCTGCAGATCTTTTCCCTGTTGGTGGTCTTCTTGACGCACCTGCATTACACCATCGATGTGATCGGCGCTTACGCCATCACCTTCGCCGTTTTCACCCTGGGCAACCGCTGGCTGTGCCGGAAATTCTCCTGGTTCCAATGCCGGGGCTTTTGACAAAAAATTCCGTTTTTTTTACAATCAAGCAATAAGGAGGGTCTAATGGGTGTTTATCTGTCCAAACGCGCCGATGGCGTAAAATTTTATCTGGCTTTTTGGCTGGTCGCTTTCATGGGACTGTGGGTGAATTTTTTGCGTGAATTCAGCGAGCCGTTCCGGGTCACCACCATTTCTTATTTTCTGGCGTACCTGGCAGTTTTGACCGGCGCTTATTTCATCCTGGCGCCATTGTTGAAAAACCGGGCCATCACTTTTGAAAAAAGCAGATGGCTGCCGTTCTTGCCGGCCCTGCTCCTGCTCCTGCACTGGCTTTTCCAGCAGTTGGAGCTGATGCTCACCCCGTCCGGCCGCCTGGACTATTTTTCCTTCAGCATCCTGGTCAACCCGCTGTTTATCCTTTTCCTGTTTTTGGGCCTGGCGCTGTACCTGCTGGCGGCACAAGCGCAGATCATGGATGCCGTTTTCGTGGGCATGAAGAACACGGTCCGCCTGTTTGTTGCCTTTGCCTTTCTGGCCCTGGGGCTGATCGGCTTGGCCCAGATCATCCAGGCCTTTTCCGCCCTGGCCAAGATCGGCGCCAGCAGCAATGCCTGGGGCAATTATGCGCGCCTGGGCGTGTTTTCAACCGGCGGGCTGCTGGTGGCTTTGCTGATCGACTTCGTTTTGCTGCTGGTTCCCATCTGCGGCTGGGTGCTGCTGCAGAAGCTGTTGGGCAAAGCCACGCCGAAATGGGACAAATTCCTCAAACTGCCGTCGCGTTGGCTGGGAGCCCTGCCCCTGATCCTCATCAGCCTGGCGGTTCTGGCTCAGCCCGAAACATTTTATCAGCCCTGGTTCGTCATTACGGCCATTTTTTCTTTTGTTTCCATATTGGTCAATTTCCTGGCTGCCAGCCAGAATCCGGTGGCCGTCGGCATCGTCAAACTGGCGGAATCGTTCTTTTTCTATCCCTACCGCTATTTCCGCAAGATCGTCGCCTATGGCAGGAAGGACCTGGAAGTGACCGAGAACGAAAACGCAGGCATCGATTATTTCTGCTATTACATCAAGGGCTTCATCTGCGTCGCCATCCTGGTTTTCTGGACGCTACTGGCCGTTTATCCCATCCTGAAGTACTACGGACTCAATTTCCTCACTTTGCCGCTGCAGTTCGAATTTTTCCCCATGGACAGCTTCCAAGGCCTGCTGATCTACCCGCTGGCATATTTCGTCTTTGTGCCGATATACGCCCTGGTTATCACCATTTTTTATGAGGTGCTGGTCGTGCTGCTGCAGATCCTGGTCAAGATCAACCGCTTTTTCACAAAGCTGCTGGAGAAAAATTGATTTGAAATATTCCGGGTCCCAGCGGCAAAAGAATTCAGAAAAGCGGCAGGGGATCAATGGAGAAGGGATCCTATTGACCCTCCGCGCTTTTATCGATTGATCAGGAGGGTCCGCAGCCATATCCTGCGTTTGGCTTTGAAATGGGTCTGAGGCATGATGCGCCCGGGGCTGCCCGGTCCGCTTTCCATGCCAGCGGGGGGGCCGCCCGGTCCGCCGCGGCCAGGTCCGGGGCGTGACCGGTCAAGATCCTTTTTATCCAGACCGGGCAGGGGCTCGATTTTCCATAGCAGGCCGATGCCGATGGCTTTCCCGGGTTTGCGATTCAATCCCGGCCAGTCACCCAGGGCTTGGAAGGGAATGCGCCATTGGTAGGCGAAGTCGCCCCAATCGTCAGCCAGGCGGACGGCAGGTCCCAAAGAACCGTCGGCGCAGATGAAGGTTTCTTTGCTGTTTTTGCGGTCCATAATTTTCAACAGCGCCGGCGCCGGGGCAGCAGCAAGGGGCGGTTGCGGTCTGTCCGGTCCTGCGGCAATGTCTTTTGGTTCACCGGACCGCGCTGCGGGCGGCGGCATTTTGTTCCGTTGTTGATCACTGACATGGCCCAGTCCGAGCATTTCGGCTCTTCCGCCGGTTTCATCAAGCCACAGGGTCAGGCTGGCGCGGCTGGGAGGCCGCTGGCGGTGGCGGACATCGGGCGAGAAGAAAATGTAAAGGAAGCGTTCGTCGTTGCCCACGCCGACCATCATGCCATTCTCGAACAAATGGCTTGTGATTTTATTACTGAAATCCTCAATCCGGCCATCCGCACCGGCCAGCCATTGGCTGGGTATGCTCTGCAGGCTTCGGCATCCCGGTTGCGTAAAAAATGCCGCAACCGCTGCAAGGATAAGAAACGTCTTGAATTGATGTGACCGGCGGAATTTCATTTTAACACCTCCTGAAAAAAAACTGTTCTTCCGCATGGAATTATAACAATGGTCGAGAGCGATTCTTGCGGCGCCTGAAATTATATTTTCTTTTTATCCCGTGCTTTGGAAAAATAATCGCTGAATAGCGCTTGGGATGATAAAGATGTAGTCAACTTTTTTATTGTGCTTTATTTCCGCCGCTTTCGGCAGCGTTCTTTTTGCACAGCGGCACGGCAACCGCGAGGAAAAGGAGTTCGCCGCCGACAAAAGCCAGCAAGCCCCTGGCGGCTCCGGTTGTAAAGCCGTAGGCGTGCAAGCCCACACCGAGCAGGTTGACGCCGAACCACGCCATGACCACGGCGATGATCGCTCCGATGCTGCCGGCAGCCAGGCCGATCTGGCCGATCCAGCCGGCCAGGCGGGCGTGAAACAGTATGGCACACCAGATGATGATCAGCAGGGCGCCGTTCTCCTTGGGATCCCAGCCCCAGAACCGGCCCCAGGACTGGTCGGCCCAGATGCCGCCCATGACCGTGCCGATACTGGTGAACGCCAGGCCGAAGGCCAGGGCGGCGTACAACAGGCGGGTCGTGCCTGCCGCCGCGGTCGAGCGCGGGTCGAGCAGTTTCTGGATGATGACCACGTGGCCGAAGATGCCGGCGACCACGCAGCCGGCATAGCCGAGTGAAATGGTCACCACGTGGGTGGTCAACCACAGGTTGGAATCAAGCACCGCCGCCAGCATGCCCAGGGTGTCGCCGTCCAGGCTGTAGCGGCCGGCGATGGCCAGGAATACAATTCCGGCAATTCCTCCGGCCAGGATGCCCAGCTCCGTTTTTTGCCACCATGCCATCAGCAAGCCCATGACCACGCCGGTCCAGGCGACGAAAACGAATGTCTCATACAGGTTGGTCACCGGCGGCCGATTCATGATCAGCATGCGGGCGATCAAGCCAAATGTGTGCGCCAGACTCCCCCCCAACAGGCACAGTGCGCTCAGGCGATCCAGGCGGAAGCGCGGGAGCGCCATGGAAAGCAGCAGAATCAGCAGTGCCAGGCCGTAGGCCAGTTCGGCTTTGAAGAACGGATCGATATGGTTGTAATAAATTTCCATGGAAATTTTGCTGCTGCGGACGGCCTGAGGCCCCAGGCGGACTTGTACGGATCGGTTAAAGGCCGTCAATGCCTGGCCAAAATCATTCTTGCGTCCGGTTGCGTACGCGCGGGAAGCCTGGGCCAGCAGCGATATTTCCCGCTGCACGGTGGCTGGCAGGGAAGCGCCATGGGCCAGTACCTGGGCGGGGCTGAGCCACGGTTCTCCGGGTCCGCCGCCGAGCGGCACGATCGCCGGGAGCCCCGAGGCGCTCTGCCGGTCCGGATGCGCAGCACTGCCCGCTTGGATTGAGCGGAAAGCCTCCAGCAGGTTGTAATAAGCGGAAACATTGTAAAAGAGGCGAAGGGTTTCATTTTCGAACCGCCCTTTGCCGCTGTCTTGCAGATTGGCATACTGAAAGGCCAATTCATGCAGCCGGCCCAGACCTGGGCGCAGCCGCGAAAAGCTGAAACGGCCGCGGCCTTCGCCTTCCACGCCCATGGCCGCCAGCACGTCGGGCTGGTTGACCAGGAAAATTTTGTCGTCGAAGGTCTTTTCCGGGGTGAAAAAAACCCGGGCCAGCCAGGCGCTGGCGCTCATGCCGGCCAAGGAAGCTCTCCCGGAAAACTGCTTGAGCAGGTTGCGGGCAAACGTGTCCAGCGGTTTTTTCCGTCCTTCTTCCAGCACCACCAGGCGTTGGAACGGTCCCAGATGGGTCGCAGCGGACAGAACCGCCGAACTCAGCAGCCAGGACGCCAGCAAGGCCAGGAAGATGCTTCTTTTCATGGCATCTCCGAGCCTCGGGGCCGGCTTTTTTTTAGGGCCGCCGCCAGCATGCCCAGGAAATGGACGGCCAGTCCCAGGAACAGCATGGCGCTGGCGATATACGGCAGCCAGCGGCCCGTGTTGCTCACCACGGAGAAAGTCGAACTTTCGCCGCCCATGCCATCCTCGCTGTAAGACGACTGGTAAAATGTGTATTCCCGGTAGCGCAGCGGCCGGTTCATGGATATGACGGCCATGCGCTTTGTGCGGCCGGTGGTGATCTCGACCCGGCTGGTGAAACTCCTGGGAATGCCCGTTCCCGGGTGCATGCTTTTTTCAAAATCAAGCAGCTTGATCCCGACAGGCAAAACGACCTTTTCCGGACGCCGGTCGATTTGGATCCCCTGCTCATCGACGCGGAGGGCAAGACGGCTGCTTTCACCTTCGCGCAGGGTCAGGGAATATTCCTGGGCGGTGAGCGCGATGAAAAAGCCGCCGCCCATGAGCAGCAGCAGGCCATAGTGGACCAGCAGCAGACCGCCCTGCCGCCAGTGGTATGGCAGGCGGAAAATGGTCGCGGCCAGCAGGTTGAGGAAAAGCAGCGTGGCCGCAAGCAGCAGGCCCGGCAGCGGCAGGATGCCGAAGAGCCAGATGATCCAGGATGCAAAAAACTTTTCTTGAGCGGCGTATAAGCCGTTTGCGGCTTGATAGACGGTGCCGGCGATGACCAGCGCAGCCATGAGCAGTAGGGCGATCACCGTTAGCTTGAGTGAGGCCAGGGGGCGGAATAACCGGGAAATGGTTCGTTTTTTGTTTTCGGTCATGAAACAATCGACTTCCGGATATATATATACCATTTCACAATAAAAATGGCAACCGCTGCCTCTTGCCCCGGAAGTCGGCATCAACCGTTTTCGCTTTCAAATTATCCCGCAAAGCATTATAATGGGGATCATGAAAAGGTGTCTTTGGGTCTGGTCATTGCTTTGGGGAGCATCCTTCTGGATTTTTCCCCAGGAAAAACTGGAAATGGCGATCCAGAGCAAGGACTGGCCGGCGTTGGCCGCTCAGTTCAGTGATGCCTCCCATCAGCAAGTGGCTGCCTATTTCCAGGAATGCCAGAAGGTCGCTTTCAGTGTGTTGCAGGAGAAAGACCTGATATTTTTCGCCCGTTTCCGGGATTTCGCCGAAATCGGCGAGATCACATTTGGTTTCGAAAATGGAAAGTACCGGCAACTGGTTATGCGGCGCAACATCGAGCACCTGAATTTCATCCACGCTTTTTCCCGTTATGACGTTTCCGACCGCACCGTCCGCATGGGCGATGCCGAAATCTTTTTCAAAAAGGGGGTCATCTACCAGGGGATGCCCATGGGCAGCGTTTTCATTTTTTCCGGCGAATGGACTTTCAGGATCAGACCCGAGGACGAAGAGGAGCGGCTGACGCTGGGCAACCTGGTGCACAGCGAGCGGTTCGAAAAGGAGTCCCGGGCAGGGATTTTTGTATTCGGCCAGCCCGACTTGGTTTCCGGCCTTCCCCGGCCGCAACCCGTGGTTGAACTGGAGGATGGTGAAGCCAAGCTTCTTTTTGATATTTTCCGGAAAAATTGGGGGATGCCCATTCCTATTTTCAAAGAACTTTGGTATTTTCCTTTTGCCGCCGAATTCAATCTCGCCATGTTCTACCGCAAAACGCAAAAATCATATTTCCGCTACATATTTAACCCCAGAAATTCCCCGGATACCAGCCTGGTACTCTTCCCTGAGAACACGTTTTACCTGAATTACAATGCCGTCAAGGGGCTCAAATACACGGCCCAAGCGGTCGATGAACTGGAAAAATTGAGCTTGAGCCTCTTTTACAATCCCCAGTCCCGCTTCCTTTCAGGGATATCCGTCCTGAATTTCAAGGAGCCTTCGAATGTCAAAACGATAAACCTTGATCCCGGGCTGGTCGTCAAGGATTTCGGCAAATCGCAGCAGCAGGAGCTCCAGCTGTTCCACCGCGACGATACTTATTTCCTTCTGGGCCGTGAACTGAAAAAGTTCATTTTCTATTATGCCGGCAGCATCAACGCCAGTGAGAAATCCGGGGAAATGATCAAGATCGACTTCAAGGTTCCCTCTGAAAAAAATATAAACCCTTATTATGTTTTAAGTCGTGAACAGAATTTCTATCCCAATCCCGGGCACAATTTCTTCAAAAGCAGGATCAAGATTTCCCTGCCGCATCCGCTGCAGTGCCTGGCATCGGGAAAACTGAGCTCCCAGAAGAAGAATGGCGAGCGTAATGAATTTGTCTTTGAAAGCCCCGGCACCAAGGGAGTCTCGCTGGTCTGTGGGAATTTCGAAAAATTGCTGACCATTCCCAGCCAACTGCCGATTCACGTGTTCGGTAACGCGAAATTAAAAATTGGGGATTACTTTTCTCCCCTGGATGTCCAGAACTGTTTTGATTTTCTACTGGAAAAATACGGTCCCTTGGAACTCAGTGAATTGAACCTGCTGCTGCGGCACCATCAGGATTATGGCGGCCTGAGCTACCAGGGATTTGTGATCTTCAATCTCCTGGCCAACACTTTCCAAATGGGCGAGCCGGGACTGGATCGCTATCTCCGTCGCAACAGCCCCGTGGTCTTTAATGACATCATCCGTGACAACCTGGTCCATGAACTGGCCCACCAGTGGTGGGGCGGGGTCATTTCCTGGAGATCGTACCAGGATCAGTGGCTGACCGAGGGATTGGCCCAGTTCTCCACTATGCTCTACCTGGAGAATACCCTGGGCGAGAGCCAGTTCCGTAAGGCGATAGCCAGCGCCAAGAAATGGGTTTTCCGCAAAAACGATTTCGGACCGATCTTCTACGGCCGGCGCATCGCCAATCTCAGCGATGACCTGTACACCTTCCAAAGCATCGTCTACAACAAGGCGGCGCTGGTTTTTTTAATGCTTAAGGAGATTTTGGGCGAGGAAGAGATGCTCAAGCGCCTGCGCGAGATTCTGACCGAATTCAGGTACCAAAGCCTGGCCACGGCGCGTTTTATCCAGCAATTCAGCCATGGTCGCCAGCTCCTGCGCAAGTTTTTCAAAGGCTGGATCTACTCGCGCCAGTTGCCTGAGGTCAGCTATAAGATCACCCGCGGCGAACAGAACGCCGAGATTGTTTTCAGCCAGAAAAACAGCGATTTTGTATTTCCGGTCAGCGTCCGCATCACCACGGCGGCAGGGAAGTACCTTCGCACCCTGATCGTCGAAGAAAAGGTCCAAAAATTCATGATATTGGAAAACACGCCAATCCTGTCAATCGAAGTCGAGGCGCCGGTCTCGCCGATCAATCTGAGCGATTGACCTTGTGGCCAGGTCTTTCCAGGTCTGGATTTTGCGGCTGAAATGAGGTAATCTATCCGTTGGCAAAAAAAAATTGACCCGATTTCGACGAGGTTCGTGATGTTGGATGATTCGCTGATTGCTACAGGTGACCGGGACGCCTGCAGACGAAAATGGCTGATCCTGCCTATTTCCCTGCTGGCGCACGCGCTGGCCATTGCCGCCTTGGTAGTGGTACCGCTGTTGTTCGCCGACACTCAGCTCCCTGAAGCCAATGTGACCCGTATCCTGGTCATGGCCCCGCCCCTGCCGATCCCGCCGCCTCCTCCCCCCCCCCCTCTGGGCAGAAGACGCGGCTCCGGCTCTCCCAAAGCCACGGCCGCAAATAATGAAGTGAAACCGTATAAATTCGCCGGCAGGCTGATCGCTCCCATCGAGGTGCCGGTAACGCTCGAAGAGGACGAGGGCAGTGATCTTGGCATCGAGGGAGGTGTTCCCTGGGGTGTCCCCGGCGGCGTGGAGGGCGGCGTGGAGGGCGGTGTGGTCGGCGGCGTCCTTGGGGGCGTTCTGGGCGAAAGCCTGGGCAGTGAACCGCCCGTTTTCGTCAGCGGCAAGAGCGTTCCCAAGCTGATCCGGGAAGTCAGGCCCGAATTTCCCAGCGAAGCCTTTGCCGCGCGGTTGCAAGCCGTGGTGATCGTAGAGGCCATGACCGACATTTACGGCCGGGTGAGCAGGGCCCGGATCATCAACGGCCATCCCGTTTTCAACAATGCGGCGCTCACGGCTGTCAGGCAATGGCTCTACGAGCCCTACATCGTCAATGGTGTTCCCCGTCCGATCTACTTTACGGTGACCATCACTTTCGGGTTGACTTCTCGTTAGCTCCCAAGACCCGCTTTATTTCCCCTCCCAGCGCCGCCAGGAGCGTTTCTACCAAAAAACCGGCCAGGGGCGCGACCGTCCGGCGCACGGGCGCGGACAGCCGCTTTCCCGGCAGCAGCGTTTGCGGCTGCACGCCGACCAGGATGACCCGGCAGGGAATGCTCGCGGCCAGGAAACGCATCAGCAGCTTCAAGGGCAGGCGGTGGCTGGTCATGTCGCCCACGGTGATGGCGCTTTCGTCGACGAGAAAGGCCGTCCCGGGAGCCTGGCCATGATCCACGGCATCGATCAGGATCACGTGGCTGGGAGCGAAGGCGCGTACTTGCCCGGTGAAATTTTCCGGCGCTTCGCCGCCGCTGACGACACTCAAGCGCGGGTCGGCCGGCAGTTCCCGCGCCAGGGCCCTGGCCAGGGCCAGCCCCAGGCGGTCGTCGCTCTTCCAGTCCATACCGATGCCCAGCACGAAAACGCGCCGCGCGCTGCACAGCTGTTCTCGCAACGCTTGCCGGAAATCCTCGCGGCAGGGAAAAGCCGCTCCCGGCCCAGCGGCGGGTCTGTGAGCGGCGGGTTTCTTGGCGATGATGGTCGGTCTTACTTGTACTCGATCTTCAGGGCGTGGCGGCTGAAGGCGGCGACCTCGTATTCCAGATCCATGTGGTAGGTCTTGGTCGGGCAGGAGTCAACGCACTGGGCGCAATGGATGCAGCGGTCGTTGTGCAGGATCATCTTGAATTTCTTTTCGGTTTCGGAAACGCGGATGATGTCGATGGCCTCGGCCGGACAGTCGTTGACGCAGATGTTGCAGCCGATGCACTTGGCCGGGTTGAAGACAACGGTGCCGCGGAAGCCCTGGGGAACAGCCTCCTTTTCGAAGGGATACTTGACCGTGACCGGCTTCTTGAACAGGCTGCGCAGCAACTGAGGCAGGAAAGGGGCGATCTTGATGCTCATGACAAATTCCCCTTGATGATAATGACGATGAACAACTGCAACACCCCCAGCGGCGCCAGCCAGCGCCAGGAAAAGCTGATCATCTGGTCGATGCGGATGCGGCTGGTGGCGGCACGCATGGCGGCCAGCAGGAAGACAATGAACAGAGTCTTGAGGATGAACCAGGCCAGACCGGGCAGCAACCCGCCCGGGAAGCCGCCCAGGAAAACGGCGGAGATCAGGCCGGCGCCCACGACCATTTCAATGTCGCCCAGCAGCCGGAAGAAGGCCAGTTTCTTGCCAGAATACTCGGTGAACTGGCCTCCGACGATCTCGGTCTCGGCGTGGGGGATGTCGAAGGGAACGCGCTCCAGCTTGGCTTGCAGGGCGATCACGGCGATGAAAAAACCGATGAGGTTGGCCAGCAGCAGCAGCGGCTGCTCCTGGTAGAAGCGGGTGATCTCCAGGAGGCGCCAGGAGCCGGCCAGCACCGCGGGGCTGAGCAGGGCCAGCAGCAGCGGAATTTCGTAGCCGAAGAGCATGGTCAGCACGCGCACGCCGCCGATGGCCGAGAAGTAGTTTGTCGAGTGCCAGCCGGCCAGGAAGAAGATCAGCGTCGGCAGGGTCAACAGATAGGCCACCACGATCAGGTCGCCGGGGAAAGAGATGAAGGAGGGGGCGTCGGTGTAGTGCCAGACCGGCAGGTACAACGCCGCCGTGCAAACGATGGCCAGGGCGAACACGGGCAGGGCCGAGAACATGTGCTTGTCGGCCTTTTCCGGAACGATATCCTCCTTGGCGAAGAGCTTGATGATGTCGGCCACCGGTTGCAGGATGCCGGAGCGGCCCGTGTGCAGGGGGCCGATGCGGTTCTGCATGCGGGCGTAGAGCTTGCGGTCGAACCACTCGCAGAAGGTGGAATAGACCATCAGGAAGATCAGACCCGGGTAGACCAGGATGTAGAGTATAGGCTTTAAAATGGCCATGCTGCTTCCTTTTTTGTAAGATCGATTTTCTTGTAATGCGCATTCGCCATGGACCGCAGCTGGCTGAAGCTGAGGACCTGGCTCTCGCCGCTGCGCGGGTTGTCCAGCTGCACCAGGCGCTCGGCGCAACAGATGCAGGGGTCGATGGCGGCGAAGATCAGCGGGATGTCGGCGATGAAGCCGCTCTTGAGCATCGCGATGGTGGCCGGGTAGTTGGCCAGCGTGGGGGCGCGCACCTTCAGCCGTTCCGGCTTGTCCGAGCCGTTGCTCTTGATGTAGTGCACGTTCTCCCCGCGCGGGGCCTCGTAGCGCGAATATACCTCGTTGGGCTTGACCTTGCGAGGCGCCTTGACCTTGAAGGGACCCTCGGGCAGGTTCTGCAGAATGAATTCGATCATATTATAGGACTGGATGAGTTCCTTGACGCGTACCACCGCCCGGCCCAGTACGTCGCAGCTGTCGGCGGTGCAGACTTCGAAGGGGATCTCGTCATAAACGGCGTAGGGGTCGTCCTTGCGCACGTCCATGGGCACACCCGATGCGCGCAAGGTGGGGCCCACGGCACAGAGGGCGATGGCCTGTTCCTTGCTCAACTTGCCCACGCCGGCAAGGCGACCGATAAAGGTGGGCTCGCTGGCGGCAAGGTTGAGGTAATAATCGGTGCGCTGCCGCAGCAGGCCCAGGTTGTCCAGTATCTTTTTCTTTTGCAGTTCGTCGATGTCGCGGCGCACGCCGCCAAAGGTGTTCATGGCGTAGTGCACGCGGTTGCCCGAGATCCACTCCAGAATGTCCAGGACCACCTCGCGGTCGCGCCAAGTGTACATGAAGAACGACTCGAAGCCCGCCTCCTGGCCGGCCACGCCCAACCACAGCAGGTGGCTGTGGACGCGTTCGAGCTCGGCGATCAGGGTGCGGATGTAGAGGCCGCGCCGGGCGGGAACCAACTCCATCAGTTGCTCGACCCCCTGGGTAAAGCAGGTGGTATGGGAGTGGGAGCAGATGCCGCAGATGCGCTCGGTCAGGTAGATGTTCTGGATGAAGCTCCTTTCCTCGGCCAGTTTTTCGATGCCGCGGTGGCTGTAGCCCAGCTTCAGGTCGGCGTCACGGATGATCTCGCCGTCGAGGGTCATGCGCAGGCTGACCGCTTCGTGCAGTGCTGGGTGCTGCGGGCCCAGGGCAACCTTGTATTCCATTATTTACCTCCGGGGATGATCTCGGCGGGGCGTTCGAACTTCCAGTCCTTACGCAGGGGAAATTGCCCCTCGGGCCAGTCGTCGCAAAGGAGCAGCCGCCGCGGGTCGGGGATGTTCTCGACCACCATACCGAACATGTCCTGCAGCTCTCGCTCATAAAGGATGGCACCGGGGATGAGAGAGCAGATGCTGGGAATCTTCGGCTCCTGGCGCGGAGTGAGGATGCGCACGTTAACCGTGACGACGTCATTGGACAGGTGGTAGATCACCTCGAAGGATGCGCCCAGGTCGACGCCGCTGATCGTGGCCAGGTGGGCCATGTGGAACTGGTCCTTGAGGTAGGCCAGGACTGCGAGGAGGTGGTTGCGGTCCACCTTGACGTTGATGCGCCGCGGCGCTGCCGCCACCGCCTCCTGGACCATGTCCTTGAGTCCGGAATTTATCTTGGCAATGATCTCTTCATTGTTCATGGTCACCTCATTTGACCGAATTGAGCAGCTTGACCACCGCGTCGATCAGGGCGGCAGGGCGGAAGGGGCAGCCCGGAACGTAGGCGTTGACCGGCAGGAGCTGGTCGATGCCGACCAGGGTGTGATAGGAACCGCGGTAGACGCAGCCGGCCATGGCACAGGCGCCGGCTGCCACCACGAACTTGGGATCGGGGACCTGCTCGTAGACGCGCAGGACGCGGTCGCGGTTCTGCAGGGTGACGGCACCGGTGCAGATCATGACGTCAGCGTGGCGCGGCGTCCCTTTCAACTGGACGCCGAAACGCTCCAGGTCGAAGCGCGGCATGAGCGCGGCCAGGATCTCGATGTCGCAGCCGTTGCAGCCGCCTCCGGCGTTTAGATGCAAAACCCACGGGGATTTGACCCGGGACCAGTGGACCAGTCGTTCGATCATGTTAGTTCCTCGTGACCAGGGCGGCTACGGAAAGGAAGATCATGCCCAGGTAGAACAGTCCGAAATAGGCGATGGGGCCCGACGGCAGGGTGGCCACCACCAGCGCCGCCACGTGCATCATGGTGAAGAACAGGGCGATGAAGAAGAACAGCCGGTAGCCGAATTGCAGCTTGCTGCCCGGGATGTCCTCGCCGCAGGCGTAGCTTTTCAGCTTACCGCCGACGGCGTTGAGTCGGGGCGCGAGGCGCCCGGCCAGGAAATAGATGATGTAAAAGATCGCCAGGAAGACCAAAAAGGCCAGCGGCGGTGAGAGTAAGATCTCCATCAGGTTTTTCATGGTTAACCCTTCAGCTTGGTCAGTTTCCTGACGTCAAGGCTCTTGGTGTGGCGGTTGATGTTGATGATGATGGCCAGGGCCGTGGCGATGACGGCGACATCGACGACGATGACGGTGATGGCCAGGCTCTGGGCGGCCAAAATGTTGTTCCGGGCATAGCCGCTGGCCACCAGCGCCAGGGTGACGCCCTTGGCGATAATCTCCAGGCCGATCAGCAGCTTGACCGCGTTTTTCATGGTCAGCAGGCAATAGATGCCGGTTCCGATCAGCAGGGCCACGAAGCCCATGTTTAAAATCCAGAGGTTATTCATGGGAGGAACCTCCTTGGGGCTGCCCGCCCGGTAGGGTGGTGTCCCCCTTGCGGGGATTTTCTCCCTGGCGGAACAATGCCAGCACGGCCAGCACCCCGGCGAAGATCACGCCGATCTGGCCGACCAGGTCAAAGGTGCGCTGGTTCCAAAGTACTTCGCCGAAAGTGCCGGCTTCGGAACCGGCGATGGCCGGGATCCGACCCAGCAGCTTTCTCATGACCAGGATGTCGAAAACGATCAGGAACAGGAAAAAAAACGGGAAAACGAGCATATGATGCTTGTTCTCGGCCACTTCCTGGTCGCCGCGGGTCAAGGCGATGGCCGTAATGAACAGTACGGTGATCAGCCCGGCGACCACGGATACTTCAAAGACCCCGGCATAAACGGCGTTCATCCTGAAGAAGACCAGGGCCAGAAAAACGCTGGCTACGGCCAGGCAGATGGCACTTCTGAGCAGGTCGCGAGTCAGGACGGCCAGTATGGAAAAGGCGACCAAACCTATCATTAGAAAAAGATGCATGCGCTTCTCCTAAAATCCGATAAAGTTCAGGGCTACGGCGACCCCGCCGCTCAGGACGTCAGCGGCCGGCTGCAGCCAGGAATGGATGACCATGGGAAAAACCAGGCCGGTGACGATGCACAGCAAAGCCAGCAGCACGGTGGCGGCCGACATCCAGAAAGGGGCTTCCCTGACCGACTTCCAGGTTTCGTTCAATTTGCCGAAAAAGGCATTGTGCTGCAGGACCAGGTAGTACCAGAGGGTGATCACGCTGCCCAGCACGGCCAGGACGGCCAGGATGACCATCTTGGCCTGAACCAGGGCGATGATGATCAGCAGCTTGCTCCAGAAACCGTTCAACGGCGGCACGCCGGCGATGGACAGCGAGCCGACGGCCGAGGTGGCGGCGGTCAGCGGCATGCGCTTGGCCAGGCCGCCCATTTTATCCAGGGAGCGCGTGCCGGTCG
>Ga0209262_10000420_pt1 | contig 19786 bp, 12 predicted proteins | sample Lowcelwee11metaG_FD_187171 | JGI IMG/M metagenome (GOLD analysis project Ga0209262, IMG submission 187171) | Freshwater pond sediment microbial communities from the University of Edinburgh, under environmental carbon perturbations - Low... | ecosystem: Environmental > Aquatic > Freshwater >...
GATAGTGGCGCACGAGATCATGTACGGTGTCAACACCGGCATCGGCGAATTCTCCGAGATGGTCCTCAATGACGACCAGATAAAAGACTTTCAGAAATACCTTGTATATAATCATGCTGCAGGCATAGGCGAGCCGGCATCTATTGAGACAGTAAGGGGCGCTATGCTCGGCAGGATAAACGTCCATGCCCACGGTAACTCAGGCTGCCGTCTCGAAATAACCGAAACCTATGTTGAAATGCTGAACAAGGGGGTAACCCCGTTTGCATGCCAGAAGGGATCTGTCGGCGCCTGCGGCGACCTTGCACCCATGTCACAAATAGCCCTGCTCCTGCTGGGCGAGGGAAAGGCTTATTACAACGGAGAGCTCCTCGATGGCGGCGAGGCTATGAAAAGAGCCGGAATCGCTGTTCCCGGACTGCAGGCACGTGACGGACTGGCAGCCATCAACGGATCAAACATGCTCACAGCCATGAGCGCAATATGGCTCGTCGATGCCAATAACTGGCTGAAACAGGCTGAGATAGCCTCTGCTATGTCACTTGAGGCCCTAAAGGCCAACATGAAACCATATGCCCCCCTGCTGCACGAGGCAAGAGGATTCAAAGGAGCCATCAGAAGCGCAAATGCCATCAATAAATGCATTGCCGGCGGCGACCTTAAAGAGGGAAGAGTAAAATCGAAAGTGCAGGATGCCTATTCGATGCGGTCGACACCACAGGTCATTGGATCAGCACACGATATGCTGGCTTACGCCCTCAGCCAGGTCGAGATCGAACTCAACGGCGTAGGCGATAACCCCATCTTCTTCCCCGATAAGAACCTGCAGCTCTCAGGGGCCAACTTCCAGGGATCGCCCGTAAGCGTCCCGATGGATATGGCCGGAGCATGCATTACAATGGTCAGCGTAATGTCAGAGAGAAGAATGAACCGCCTCAACAACCCGGCTCTCAGCGTTGGGCTGCCCGACTTCCTTACAAAAGGTGCCGGCATGTTCTCAGGAATGATGCTTAGCCAGTATACTGCAGATATGCTGATAGTGGAACAGCGAATACTCTCTATGCCGGCTTCCATCCAGTCTATTCCGGCCGCTGCCGACCAGGAAGACTTTGTCTCAATGGGTATGAATACCGCCATAAAAAACAACCAGATACTCGACAATGCCTACGGTATTCTCGGCATAGAGTTTATGGCTGCAGCTCAGGCACTCGATTTCCGTAAGGAGGAATACAGCTTCGGGAAAGGGGTTCAGAAGGCCAAGGATGTCATCAGGAGACACGTCGAATTCCTTGACATAGACCGTCCGCTGTACCCTGACCACACCGCCATGAAGGAACTGGTAAAATCTTGCGAAATCCTTCACGAGGTTGAAAACGAGGTGGGAACCCTGGAATAGAACTATAGAAATGATAGCAACAGGAATGATGGCCTCAGGGTTCTCGGAACCGAAGGAGGGACCGGGCGGAAAATTCATACACCATGTGTTCTTCTGGCTGAAGAAGCCCGTGACAAATGCGGTATCTTCAAAATTTGAAGCAGCGCTTAAGGAGCTCGTAACCATAGAGACAATCGTTGATTATCACCTGGGAAAGCCCGCTGCCACAAACAGGGAGGTGATAGACGCATCATACACCTATTCATTGCTGACAACCTTTGAAAGCAAACAAGAGCAGGATATCTACCAGACGCACCCGAAGCACCTCAAATTCATTGAGGATTGCAATGCGCTGTGGGAAAGGGTTTTGGTTTACGATTCCGAAAACATTTGATTAACGCAATATATCTGAAATACAAATAATTCCCCTCCTTGAAAAGGATGGGATCTGCATGAATCTATGCACATTAAGCCTCTCCCCCTTTTATAGAGGGGGAGTGTCCCGATCTGTCCGCCAGCTGACAGATCGGGAGGAGGGGGTTACAACATCCTCCTGATATTTCATATCCGCAATAATCCTTTGGCTTAATAATTGAGAAGGTTTATTAAATTTGATACTTGTTCTGAAAATACATCTGTCATGAAAAAATATTCCATTCTCTTTCTGATAATTGCCGTGACCTCCTCCTGCGCCATGCAGGGACTGTATCTTAATGTCACGCAGCCTGCCCCTGTCACCATCGCTCCGGAGATAAAAACAATAGGTGTCATTGACAGATCGACACCAACCGATGAGACCGAGATTGTTGATCTCCTTGAAAAGGTGCTTACGCTCGAAGGAGAAGAGCTTGACAGCATTGGTTCGGGCGAGGCTATCAAAGGGATGACCGAAGAACTGACGGCCAATGACAGGTTCATCGAGGTGAAACCGGTGACCGGCACCAAATTCAGAACGACATACACAGGAAGCCTGCCTGCCCCTCTGATGTGGGAACAGATTGACCTGATATGCAGGGAGAGTGGCACCGATGCTCTCTTCGCCATGGAGATGTATGACACTGACACAAGGATAAACTACGCCACCGAAAATGTAAGGGTTCCGACTCCCATGGGAGATATTCCCATGCTGGAACATATCGTTTCGATGGAGACGTTTGTCAAGACCGGATGGAGGATCTATTCACCTTCTGACAGAATGATACTGGATGAATATATCATGACCGAATCAATAATGTCAACCGGCAGAGGCATCAATCCGGCCAAAGCCGTATCAGCACTGCTTCTCAGAAAAGATGCGGTGAAGCAGGTCAGCAACAAGGCAGGACACGTCTATGCCATGAGGCTCCTTCCCTATGTAATAAGTGTGTCACGTGACTATTATGTGAAGGGGACCGATAACTTCCAGGTCGCAAAGCGCATGGCACAGCTTGGTAAATGGAATGAGGCTGCTGAACTCTGGGAAAAGGAAACATCAAACACTGATGCGAAGGTGGCCGGCAGGGCTCACTATAACATGGCCATCATAAATGAGATAAACGGCGACCTGGAGGCCGCCATATCATGGGCACAGAAGTCGTATGAATATTATAATATCAAACCCGGGCTTGATTACACCAGGATACTCCAGAACCGTCTCGATAACCTTGATCTGCTGAAATACCAGGAGCAGAGGTAGTGGCGCAGGGCAAGGGGCAAGCCTTGCCCGCCGAAGCCTTGGCGAAGGCCGGGGAGCAAGGGGCAATAAATCATTCATCATATATGAAAAACATAATCTTTTGTTGTATCCTTTTAATATCCGCCTCACTGTCCGGACAGGATAATGATCTACTTAAATATGTCAACCCCTTTATCGGCACTGACCGGATGGGCCATACTTACCCGGGCGCCACGGTACCTTTCGGGATGGTCCAGCTCTCTCCTGACACCGACACCATTCCCTATGAGATGGGAGGAAAATACAACAGGGATGTATATAAATACTGTGCCGGATACCAGTACGGCGATAATACCATCGTGGGGTTCTCACACACTCATTTCAGCGGCACCGGCCATTCCGACCTCGGCGATATCCTGATCATGCCGACATCAGGCGCACTGCAAATGAATCCCGGGACCGCCGAAGCACCCGAAACGGGCTTCCGGTCACGGTTCAGCCATGACAATGAGAAGGCTTCGCCGGGATATTATGCCGTGAAACTTGATGATCACAACATACTCGCTGAGATGACTGCCACCACCCGTGTGGGTGTCCACAGGTATACCTTCACTGACGGAGGAGATGCCCATGTCATTCTCGATATGATGCACGGCATCTACAATTATGACGACAAAAATGTCTGGACTTTCATCAGGGTTGAAAATGACACTCTCGTTACCGGCTTCAGGCAGACAAACGGATGGGCACGTACAAGGACAGTATACTTTGCCATAGCCTTCTCGAAACCCGTTGATTCATACGGTTTTGTAAACAACGCCCCTCCGCAGGTATACAGGGGCTTCTGGCGCCGGTTCGACCAGCGTAACAACTTCCCTGAGGCAGCCGGAACACAAATAAGGGGACACTTCGACTTCTCGGTTTCAAGGGGGGAACAGATAACCCTCAGGGTAGCACTGTCACCTGTCAGCACCGAAGGAGCATTGGCAAACATGCGTGCTGAAACGCCCCGGTCAGACTTTGAAGCCTGCAGGAAGAATGCCGGGGCAATGTGGCAGAATGAGCTTGGCAAGGTCAGAGTGCAGATGATGAACAATGACCACATGGTCAATTTCTACACAGCTCTCTACCATGCTTTCCTCTCTCCCACCATCTACATGGACGCTGATAACAGGTACAAGGGTCTTGACCAGAACATTCACACGGCCGATGGCTTTACCAATTACACGACATTCTCCCTGTGGGACACCTACCGTGCGCTGCATCCTCTCTTCACGATATTGCAGCAAAAAAGAACATCTGACATGGTCAACTCCATGCTGGCACATTATGACCAGAGCGTTCATCACATGCTGCCGGTCTGGTCTCATCATGCCAATGAGAACTGGTGCATGATAGGGTATCACTCGGTGCCGGTCATTGCCGATGCCGTTGTGAAAGGCTTGTCCGGATTTGATTACGGCCGTGCCCTGGAGGCGTGCGTCACCACAGCCCGTAACGGATGGTATGACGGACTGGATGATTACATGCGTCTGGGATATGTCACCGACGAACGGACGGCATCGTCGGTGTCGGTGACGCTTGAATATGCATATGACGACTGGTGTATTGCGCAGATTGTAACGACGCCCGATCGGGCGCCGTTACACGCAGATACGACAATATTTGTGGAATTCATGAAACGGTCACAGAATTACCGAAACGTCTGGGACCCCTCCACCGGGTTCATGCGGCCGCGAAAAGCCGATGGCACATTCCGGACTGAATTTGACGTTCTCAGCACTCACGGACAGGGTTTCATCGAAGGGAATGCATGGAACTACAGCCTTTATGTGCCTCACGACCCTGAAGGTCTCATTGAACTCGCGGGAGGCCGTAAGAGATTCACCGAACATCTTGATTCGCTTTTCACCATGTATCTGCCCGACAGCTTCTTCGCCGAAACTGAAGACATAACGCGTGAAGGCATAATCGGCAACTATGTACACGGAAACGAGCCGTCACACCATGTGCCCTATCTCTTCAATTATGCCGGAGCGCCACGGAAAACCCAATACTGGACACGGCACATAATGGACTCAAAATATCTGCCGGCACCTGACGGACTGAGCGGCAACGACGACTGCGGACAGATGAGTGCATGGTATATCTTCTCTGCTCTTGGCTTCTACCCTGTCGCACCGGGCTCTGACAGGTATGACCTCGGTAGTCCGCTTGTCAGGGAAGCTGTAATAATCCTTGAGAACGGGAAACAGTTCACCGTCCGCACAGTAAACCAGTCGCCTGATAATGTGTATGTTAAAAAAGCGGAGCTTAACGGCAAAAAGCTTGACAGGCTCTGGATAACCCATGGAGAGATAATGGAGGGCGGGACGCTGGTGTTCTATCTGAATTGAACCGTTTGCTGGCTGTCATTAATAACAAACAAAGCTTCAGGTTTAGCAATAAAGAAACCGGACAGCGCTGGTCCCGCTATCCGGTTATAAGTTCGGGTTGTCCAATAAATAAATTTTGTGACAATTGCTACTCTATGTTTAAACCCAAACCTTTGCAAAGGTAAGAATTTTTTCAGAAACCCCCGGCAAAATACTTCAAAATGAGTGGTCAAAATACTACTAACCAGCACCGGTATCCACCCTCCCGACCATTCGCCATCCTGATATCAGGATTAGTCAAAAAGATTTTTTTTAAATCATTACATGCTTTAACTTTAAAGAATATTCCAGTTTCCTGAATTAAAAAAAATCAACCTATGAAGAAGCTACTGGTATTTACCGTTCTGGTCACAGGTTCCTTCCTGGCTGCAATTGCACAGGAGAAGCCGGTTGTCCCTCCTGATTCACTTAAGCTCCCTGCAGACACCCTGAAGATAGTGGCAGATACAATGCTGGTTGTCCCCGATACGTTGCAGGTTGCTGCCGACACCCTGGCTCCCGTGGCTGACACACTGAATCCTGTAATTGCTCCGGCACCCGTTGTCGTCGCTGACCAGCCTGTTGAAGATACCAAAACAGATAAAAAGAATGCAGCGGTTGGTTCTGAAAAGATTCCAATGAACATGGTTAAGGTAAACCTTTCATCCCTCTTTCTGAAAACCTACTCAATGCAGTATGAAAGGGTCCTGTCAAGGACTGTCACTATGGCTTTAAGCGGAGGATACACCCCAGAAACCAACCTGCCGTATACTGATCAGATAATCAAATGGTCAGGGGCAACTGAACCTGAAGAAATTGAGCTGATTGAGAATGTCCTTATAACCAATTTAACTGTCACACCCGAGATCAGATTCTATACCGGGAAAAAGAGGTACGGGTCAGGCTTCTATACATCTATTTTTTACAGGTACGGGCAGCATTCCTTCACCAATGCCCTAATCGATTATGAGGGAGAAGATGGAGAGGAGGGGACTCTCGACTGCTTCGGTGATGCAACATCACACTCGGGCGGAATCATGATAGGCGCTCAGTGGTCACTCGGGAAACATGTATGTCTCGACTGGTGGATTGTGGGAGCCCACTTCGGCATCAGTTCCGGCAATTTTGAGGCCCTTTCTTCATTGCCTCTTTCAGAGGCCGACCAGCAGGAAGTTGAGGACAGGCTTAATGACATAGAGATACCGATGTTTGAGCAGCAGGTCACTGTCACATCCTCGGGAGCGAAAATGGTCTTCGACGGTCCCTGGGGAGGGCTGAGAGGCGGTTTGTCGCTCGGCGTCAAGTTCTGACCCATTCTGCCACGACAAATAATACTCCAATCTTAATATAATAAACGAGATATTTCCCCTCCCTGGCAAGGAGAGCTTGCCCCGCCGTGGCGGGGGGTGTCCCGACCGCAGCGTCGGGACGGGGTGGTAAAAAGACCTTTAAGACAGCCTGCTTCCTGGTCTGTTTGCATGACTGACCGGGACGAGGGGGTTACCCCAGTCTTTTACTATCGATTCCTGAACGCTTCCGCTCCCCTGTCAAGCCAGTCGATGTACGCCTGGATGTCAAAGTCAGTGCCGCGGGTCTCGATCAGAGGAGTGCCCGAAGGATCCACAATGGCATAAAGAGGAAGGGTATTGGTATTGAACATTGATATCTCAATATCTTCATTCTTCTTGCCCATCGTCTTCTTCTCCTTGCCGTCTATCTTCGAGACAAACACCTCGTTATCAGGCAGCTTGGTGCGGTCATCGACATAGAGAGCTACAAGAACAAAGTTTTCCCTTATCCGTCTCTGAACCTCCGGGTCTGACCATACGCGGGCATCCATCTCCTTGCAGTTGGCGCAGGCGTGTCCTTTGAAGTCAATCAGCACCGGCTTGTTTAACTGTTTCGCGCATGCCAGTCCCTCCTCAAGATCAAAGTACCCTTCGAGCCCGTATTCAAAGTGAAGGAAATCGGAATACTTCGGTGTGCCGCAGATGGCCGACCCTCCTGTGGTAGTTACGACAGCCCCTCCACCCCTGTTTTCAGATATCGCCTTTAAGAGGTTGAATCCCGATGTCTCGCGTGGAGGCAGCAGTGCCGATATACGTGTCAGCGGCGCTCCGAAGAGCCCGGGCACAAGGTATACGGCAAACGTGAATGAGGCGATGATCAGTACCAGGCGGAATACACCTATATGGGGCACATCACTGTCATGCGAGAATTTGATCTTGCCCATGAGATAAAGGCCCATAAGGAAGAAAAGCACTATCCATATTGCCAGGTAGATGTCGCGGGAGAGAATACCGAGTCCGTAGACAGTGTCAACCACCGAGGCAAATTTCAGACTGAAGGCCAGCATGATGAAACCGAGCACCACCTTCACCGAGTTAAGCCATCCGCCCGACTTGGGCATCTTGTTCATCCATGACGGGAAGAGAGCAAAGAGTGTGAACGGCAGTGCAAAGGCCAGCCCGAAGCCGAACATCCCTATGGTGGGGCGAAGAACATCACCCGATGCTGCTTCAACGAGCAGGGCGCCCACGATGGGACCAGTGCACGAGAATGAAACAAGCACCGTTGTCACACCAAGGAAGAATGCTGCTAGCGCCCCTCCCCTGTCAACCTTTGAATCGGATGAGCTGACCCACTTTGCCGGCATAACGATCTCAAATGCACCGAAGAATGATGCAGCGAACACCAGGAAAAGTGCGAAGAACAAAAGGTTCGGTATCCAGTGAGTACTCAGGGTGTTGGCGAAGCCTGCCCCTGCACTGGTGAGTGATACTATAATGCCTAAAGATGAATAAAGCAGTATTATCGAAAGCCCGAAGATCATCGCTTTCCCGATAGCTGAACCCTTTTTGTCACCGCCCTGCGAGAAGAACGCAACGGTCATCGGTATCATCGGAAAAACACATGGAGTAAGCACCCCGGCAAATCCGGCCAGCATCGAGAGAAGGAAAAATTTGAGGAATCCTTTATTAGGCTGCTCAGTTGTAGTTTGGGCAGGCGCTACCGGTTCTGCTGCTCCCTGCTGCACTGTCGTTACCTCCGGAGTCTCAGCTGCCTCCTGCGGTATAGTTTCTGAAGGCGTTTCTGTGGCAGCTGTGGTTGAATTTTCATCAGGTTTTTCGGCCGGCTTTTCTGACGGTTTTGTCTCAGTCGTCGCAGCCGTGGCGGTCCCTTTTATCTCAACGGCAAACTCGACATCACTCGGCGGGAGGCACTGCTTGTCGTCGCATGACATGAATGTGACATACCCCTTTACAACAGCAGGAAACTGTTTCACCGTCACCTTCTGGCGGAACTCTGCCATATCGCTGTGCATCCCGATATTCATCCCGAAGCTGCTGTCATACTTCACTTCGGGCTTGGTGACAGCGACCGGTTTGCCCACCGTCGTATATGCCGCAGACTCCTCGAAGGTGAAACTGGTGGCGATAGGTCCCCCTTCCCCGAGGTCCATGGCATACAGATGCCAGTGTTCATCAATCTCGGCCGTCATGACCAGTTCATAGGTGTTGTCGCCGGTCTTTTCGCTTTTTAAACTCCATGTGACAGGCTCAAGGACCTGTGAATTAAGCGCAACTGCTGTAAAAAGCAGAGAAAGGATAGCAAACGTTCTTCTCATCATCTTCTATTTCCTATAAAGACACCTGAATGCCTGTTTGGTACTACCTGTAACGAATAATTAATGATCAATGTTTAACCAGGATGCAAAGAAAGGAAGTTTTTTTCAAATTGCCTGAAAGTTACCGTCCCCTGTTCCCTGGTATAAATACTTGACATGTAATATTCTGAAACGTACCTTTGGTATATGTGAAAGTGGAGTGTCATGAAGAATGAAAATAGAAAGGGCTGCTGGCTGTTATGAAAAATAACTTCCTCGGGATTGACATCGGTTCGGTTTCGGTCGCCGTGGCGGAAACGGATGAAGACAACAGGATAATTCATTCCGGCTATGCCTTTCATAACGGACGGATTGCAGAGACACTTCAAACCCTGCTCGGGAAAATTGACTTAAATAACATCAGGTCTGTCGGATATACTTCATCATCACGCTCAATAGTCAAACGGGGAAGAGCGGTTGACTCAAGGGTGGCTTATATTACTGCAGCCAGGCATCTTCATCCCGGAGTAAGATCGCTGCTGATAATCGGTGCAGAGAAATTCGGGCTGGTCACCTTCGATGAAAACGGCGAGTACAGCAACTACAAATCAAACAGTTCCTGTGCAGCAGGCACCGGCAACTTCCTCGATCAGCAGGCCGAAAGACTGAACCTTGAAAACATCCGGGAATTCAGCAGAATAGCTTATGATAACAAAGGCAACATCCCTTTGATAGCCTCACGGTGCGCCGTCTTTGCCAAGACCGATCTTATCCATGCCCAGCAGGAGGGCTTCTCACTCCCGGAAATATGCGACGGATTATCGTACGGACTGGCAAAGAATATTGTTGACACTGTATTCAAGGGCAATGCACTGGATGAGGTTGTTGCAGCCGGCGGAGTCGCTCTCAATAAAGCGGTTATCATTCATATTGAACAACTTACCAGACTCCGGATCACCGTCGATGAGTATGCCCATGTTTACGGTGCAGCAGGGGCCGCGATACTTTCAGCGGAGAACGGGGCAGAGGTTTACGAACAGCCGTTATCCCTTCATGATCTGATATCACCTGAGAAAAGGGAAAAGAAATATTACCACCCGCCGCTGCAGCTTAAGCTATCGGCCTATCCCGACTTCGAGGCTCATGAGAGATACGAATTCCGCTCCTCCATGTTCCCGTCGATGAAACCCGTCGAGGTCGATCAGTACTCGCCCATAAAAGAATTTGACGCAGGAGCTCTCTTTCTCGGTATCGATATCGGATCAACAAGCACAAAGGCAGTCCTGGTTGACAGGAAGAAAGAGGTGGTGGCGGGATTTTACACCCGCACCTCGGGCCAGCCGCTGCAGGCTGTGCAGGTGATCTTCGAGGCCATATGCGATTATTCGGAGAAATGCAAGGTCACCTTCACCATCTCAGGGGCAGGGACTACCGGTTCAGGGAGAAAATTTACCGGCAAAATCATCGGCGCCGACATCATCCTCGACGAGATAACAGCTCATGCGAGGGCTGCATACGAACTTGACAGCGAGACAGATACCATTATTGAGATTGGCGGGCAAGACTCCAAGTTCACAACCATGCGCAACGGCATGGTCACTTTTTCAGTAATGAATAATGTATGTGCAGCCGGAACAGGAAGCTTCATCGAAGAACAGGCCAAAAGACTTGGCTGCTCACTTGATGAATATGCCCAACGGGTTGAAAAAGTAAGGTCTCCGATGGCTAGCGACCGCTGCACTGTCTTCATGGAACGCGATCTCAACCATTACCTGATGGCAGGTTATTCAACTGATGAGATCCTTGCAGCCGTGCTCCATTCAACGTGCGAGAACTACTTCACCAGGGTTGCCTCGCGGGTCTCTGTCGGAAACCATATCTTCTTCCAGGGGGCTACTGCCAAAAACAGAGGCCTGGTTGCTGCCATGGAGCAGAAACTCGGCAAACCGGTTATGGTCTCAAGGTATTGCCACCTGACGGGCGCCCTCGGCGTTGCACTTGAATTGTCTGACCAGAATGTCTCCTCAACAAAATTCAGGGGACTCGACCTTTATAAAAAGTCCATCCCCGTCAGGTCTGAAGTATGTGAACTGTGCACAAACCACTGCAAGCTTAAAGTAGCTGAGATAGACGGCCAGACAGAGGCATACGGTTTTCTCTGCGGCAGGGATTACCATATACACAAATTCGTCAGGAACAGGTCTCTCAGCTTTCAGCTTATCAGGAAAAGGAAAGAGCTCTTCAGGCTTTCTCCTTCAGCCGGCAGGAAAACAACTACCATCGGCATACCGGCCGGGTTACACCTTTTCGAAGAGATGCCCTTCTGGCAGAAGTTCTTTGACCTCCTTTCCTTCACGACTGTCACCAGCGAAGAATACATGACTCCTTCGAAGGATGGCAAGAACCTTTGCGGCGCCGAGTTCTGCGCTCCCATCGCCGCCATGCACGGACATGTTGACTATCTGAATGATAAGGCCGATTTAATATTCCTGCCGGTATACATCGAGGAGCCGCAGGAGATGAAAATGAACAAACAGTATTGTTATTACACACAGTTTGTCTCTTCAGTCATTTCTGTAAGGAAAAATCTGAATGCCGGGAAAAAACTGCTGACACCTGTGCTGAGATCTTCCCAGGGTGAGATATTCATGCGCATGGAGCTTTACAGGATGTTCAAATCTGCCGGTATAAACGACATCGGATTTCTCAATATCAGCCGGGCGTATGAAAAGGCATTAAACCATGTGCGCTCTGCAAATGAGAAATGGAGAGCACTTTATGAAAGCGGGACAAAGGACCTTGATGACATCCATATCATGCTCCTGGGACGTCCATATACGGTTTTGTCACCGGCAATGAACAGTTCCATCCCTGAGATCATAGAAAAGATGGGCATAAACACTTTTTTTATGGACATGCTGACTGACAGGCAAACCGATGGAATGATAACCGAAGATCTGATCAGCACTATTAAATGGAAGTTCGCCTCGAAAATCCTTCACGCTGCAGAGCTGGCTGCAAGGACCGACAACTGTTATCCCGTTCTGATAACTTCATTCAAATGCTCACCTGACTCGTTTGTGATAGAGTACTTCAAGGAGATCCTCGATAATTACCGGAAGCCTTACCTGATTCTGCAGCTTGACGAGCATGACTCCACAGTCGGCTATGAAACCAGAATTGAGGCTGCAGTAAGAGCCTTCCGCAATCACCGGAAAAGGGAAAAGGAAGAGGCAGACGGCAAGCATACCGCATTACCCCTCAGAAGATCAGCCGGGGAGGCTGAAGATACCCTTCTGACGGATACTTCGTTACAACAGCATGTCAGGTCGCTTGTCCGCGATGCCTCCGCGGTCCTCAAAACACATTCCATCGATTTCAGGCTTTTCAGCCGGGAGATTCAGGAGGCTGAAGCCCGGGACAGCATAATATCCAGGACCGTTGTCACCGGGTCAAAAAATCTGGGCAGCAAGACCCTGTTGCTGCCGTCATGGGATCCTTACACAGGGCCACTGCTCGAGGCCGTCCTGAAAAACAGTAACATAAATGCCCGCCTTGTAGACAGCACCGCTGAATCAATGCAGAGAAGCCTGAGCCTAAACACAGGCCAGTGCCTGCCGCTGAACATTATTGTCCAGGACTCCATTGATTATATTGAGGCTAACGGGCTCGATCCGTCCCGTACTGCGATATGGATGATGAAGACAAAACTGTCATGCAACCTCGCCATGTTCCCCTGGTTCATGAAGAAGATGCTTGAAGATTACGGGAGAGGGATGGAGCATGTTTCAGTCTACATGGGCGATGTCATATTCTATGATTTTTCGCTGCAGACAGCAATAAATGCCTACCTGGCCTATATGTTCGGCGGATATATCCGCAAGATAGGCTGCACTGTCCGCCCGCATGAAATAACATCCGGAACCACTGACGCCGTGATCAGTCAGTCGCTCTCAAGGCTGCGCTATGCATTCCTTAACGGTAAGTATAAGGAAGAGATACTGGAAAAAATCATCAGCGACTTCGAATCCGTCCCGGTAATTAGGACGCAGCGGCCAAAAGTTGCAATATTCGGCGACCTGTATGTAAGGGACAATGACCTGATGAACCAGGATCTGATAAGAGCGGTTGAAGAAAACGGAGGGGAGGTCATCACCACCCCTTACAGCGAATACATGAAGATCATCGCCGATCCGATTATTGAAAGATCACTGAAGGAGGGCCGTTACCGTGATTATGTCAAGATCAGATTCCTGAAGTCACTAATACCTCTTGTGGAGGAAAAGTACAATAAATACTTTGCAAGGTTTACCGGGGAGGCGAGTTTTACCTCCTCCGACGAGATGGATGAGTGGCTGAATAAGTTCGGACTGAACATATTGCAGAAGGGAGAGTCATTTGAGAATATCCTGAAGATTCACAGTCTGGTCACGCAGCACCCTGACCTCGACCTGTTCATACAGACAAACCCTTCATATTGCTGTCCGTCACTGGTAACTGAGGCAATGAAGTCAAGGATAGAGGAGGTGACGGGTGTGCCGGTGCTGACAATTGAGTATGACGGTACGGCAGGGTTTAAGAATGAAGACCTCATACCGTACCTGAAATACCGTAAGAAGAAGTTGGTGGTGGGGTGAGGCAGTAGGCCAGGGATTTGCGATTTGCGATTTGCGATTGTCAAATTGTTTGATTGCACGATTGCATGATCGCACGATTGCACGATTGCATGATCTTCAGACAGTGAAACGTAAAGACAAAACAATACCCTTATGAAGCCAAAGATTGAATTCCCGCAGAACGGCCTTGACGGCGACGAAATTATCTCCCGGCTGAAGGAGCTTAAATCAAACGACGCATCATGGCGTAACGGCCGCATGTTCGGCTATGTATACCATCCGGGTACCAGGGAGGCGAAGACAATTGAACAGGCATATCAGCTCTTCTTCGCCGACAACGCACTGAATCCTTCTCTCTTTGCGTCACTGAAGACACTTGAGAACGAGACAGTCGCCATGGTGGCGAACCTGCTTCACGCGACGGAGGAGTGCGCCGGCAACATGACCACAGGCGGCTCGGAGAGCATACTCGTGGCTGTAAAAACGGCACGTGACTGGGCAAAAAGACACAGACCCTTTATCCGTGATCCGGAAATAGTCGCCCCGGTGACCATCCACCCGGCATTCTCCAAATCGGCAGACATGGTAGGAATACATATCAGGTACGCCTCGCTGAACCCTGACAAGAGGGTAAACCCTGCAGAGGTGGAGAAGCTTATAAACGGCAATACTATCATGATAGCAGTGTCGGCACCCTGCTACCCTTACGGCGTCATTGACCCGGTTGAAGAGATCGCCGCGATAGCCCTCAAACACGAGCTTTTAATGCACGTCGACTGCTGTATGGGCGGACTGATGCTCCCCTTCGTCGAGAGACTGGGTTACCCAGTCCCTCCGTTCGACTTCCGGGTGAGGGGAGTGACATCGATATCCGCTGACGTTCACAAGTACGGTTATGCGTCAAAAGGATCATCAGTGACCATTTACAGGACTCATGAGCTCAGGAAGTTCCAGTATTTTGTCTTCAGCGACTGGCCGGGAGGGCTCTATGCCTCACCTACCATGCTGGGTACAAGGTCAGGAGCACCCATTGCCGCAGCCTGGACCGCCCTTAAGACAATAGGTATGGACGGCTACCTGAAAATGGCCGGGGAGGTCATGAACGCAACAAAAAAGATACAGGAAGGCATTAACTCCATTCCCGGATTCAGGGTGATAGGTGAGCCGGCAATGAGCGTATTTTCGTTCACCTCTGACAGGCACGATATCTACCTGATTGGCGACGAGCTCTCAAGGGACGGGTGGAACCTCGACAAGCTGCAGTTCCCTCCTGCCCTGCATATGACTGTGTCAAATCTTAACTGCGGCCATGAGGAAGAATTCATTGCCGCACTTAAAGAGGCTATCGCTGTTATTGAAGGCCATAAGATCAAAGCAGCGTCATCTCATGTAGTGGTCTACATAGCAAAAGCATTTTCCAGACTCCTGCCTGACAGCTGGTTCAGAAAACTCTCATCGAGGTTCACCTCCCTTATGAACAAGGGTGAAGGGAGGAATGCAGGAACGGGAGCAGCGGCGTACGGTATCATGGCCTCCATCAATAACCGCGAGAATGTTGACGAGATAATGCTTGACGTCCTCGATAAGCTGTATTCGGTTTAATCCAGGCGCCTTCCCTGCTCACACTACTGCCTTGTGCCTACTGCCTATTGCCTACTGCCTATTGCCTATTTCTTATTGTACTGATCGAAGAAATCATTTCCCTTGTCATCGGTAAGGATGAAGGCAGGCATGTTTTTCACTACGATCTTCCTGACAGCCTCCATACCCATCTCCTCGAAGGCGACCACTTCCGAAGAGAGGATGTTTTCAGCCGCCAGCACCGCTGCCGGCCCCCCTACTGACCCAAGGTAAAATCCTCCATGCTTTTTGCATGAGTCTATCACCTGCCGTGAACGGTTTCCCTTGGCAAGCATGATCATCGATCCTCCGAGGCCCTGGAAGAGATCAACGTAACCGTCCATCCTTCCCGCCGTTGTGGGGCCGAAGGAGCCTGACGCCATCCCCTGGGGTGTCTTTGCCGGTCCGGCATAATAGATCGGGTGGTTCCTGAAGTAATCAGGCATGGGCTTACCCTCGTCGAGCAGTTGTTTAATCCTTGCATGGGCCATGTCGCGGGCCACGATCAGCGTTCCGCTCAGGCTGAGCCTCGTCTTGACGGGGTATTTTGTCAGCTCGGCCAGTATCTCTTTCATCGGCCTTTCAAGGTTGATCTCAACAGCCTTATCGAGCTCTGGCGCCTTGTCAGGCATGAACTGTGCCGGATTGGTCTCGAGCTGCTCAAGGAAGATACCGTCGGCGGTGATCTTGCCCTTTATGTTCCTGTCGGCGCTGCAACTGACGCCAAACCCCACAGGGCACGAGGCTGCATGACGCGGCAGGCGTATGACCCTGACATCGTGCACAAAATACTTCCCTCCGAACTGCGCACCGACACCATAGGTATGGCATATCTCCTCCACCTTCCTCTCCCATTCAAGATCACGGAAAGCCCTGCCTGAAGGATTTCCCGATGTTGGCAGGTCGTCCAGATAACCTGCCGAGGCCAGCTTGACGGTCTTCAGCGTCATCTCCGCCGAGGTGCCTCCGATAACGATTGCCAGATGGTATGGAGGGCAGGCTGAGGTCCCGAGATCCTCGATCTTCTCCCGTATGAATTTTGTGAGAGAGGCTTCGTTCAGCAGCGACTTCGACTGCTGATAGAGGAATGTCTTGTTGGCCGATCCGCCACCCTTGGCGACAAACAGAAACCTGTACTCATTGCCCTGGCAGGCCGTGATGTCTATCTGTGCCGGGAGGTTGCTGCCGGTGTTTTTCTCTTCAAGCATTGTCGACGGCACAATCTGTGAGTAACGAAGGTTCTTCTCTCCGTAGGTCTGCCATATCCCCCTGCTCAGATGCTCCGCATCGTCAGCACCAGTCCATACATCTTCACCCTTGTATCCTATCACTATGGCCGTACCGGTGTCCTGACACCAGGGGAGCTTGCCCTCGGCAGATATGACCGTATTGCGAAGCATTATCCATGCAACAAAACGGTCATTGTCAGTCGCTTCCGGGTCATCGAGGATGGCCGCAAGCTTCTCAAGATGCGAGGTGCGGAGGTAAAAATTGACATCGATGAATGCCTGTTTCGCCAAGAGCTGTAGTGCCTCAGGTTCAACCTTCAGAAGTCGCCGTCCGCAACACTCTGTAACCTGAACATGGTCAGAGGTAAGTTTCCGGTATTCTGTCAGGTCTTCACCATGCTGCATGTTCTTTTCGTAGATAAAATCTGCCATTTTTATGCTTTTTAATGAGCGTCTTTCAAATATACTAATTCAATTTGTTGCAGCAATATTAAAATTTCGCAGGGCACAGAGCACAGAGCACAGAGCGCAGGGCACAGAGCACAGAGCGCAGGGCACAGAGCACAGAGCGCAGGGAGCAGGCAGAATTATGATCCCGAATGCGATCTCAGCTCTGCCGTAACAATGATGAAAATTCCTTTGACTGATCCCGAAGGGATCACAGCTTTGTAGCTACGTGATACCATTACATACGTCCCCTTATTTAGATTTAATATAAATAAGACCGGTTTTAAAAATATTTCCCTCCGGCCGAAAACGTTTGAAATAAGAAATCCGGCGCAAACGCCCGAAAAATCAAGGCGGAGATGCAATAAAAGGGTATTGCGGAACCGGATTTTAGACTAATTTTGAATAGCTTTAACGAACAGGTGTAATAAAATAACACAGAAGAGATTATGAGTATGATCTACAGGCAGAAGCCAAGACTCTCATTCATGCAGATATGGAACATGAGTTTCGGCTTCCTGGGCATACAGTTCGGCTTTGCCCTCCAGAACGCAAATGTGAGCCGCATCTTTGAGACCCTCGGTGCCAATGTCGACGACATACCTATCCTCTGGGTTGCAGCCCCTGTAACGGGACTTATAGTCCAGCCAATCATAGGGCACATGAGCGACAAAACATGGAACCGCCTCGGGCGGCGCCGCCCCTATTTTCTCACGGGAGCCATCCTGGCGTCACTGGCCCTCTTCTTCATGCCCAACTCGCCGGCGCTGTGGGTGGCAGCCGGGACGCTCTGGATCATGGATGCCTCCATAAATATCTCTATGGAACCATTCAGGGCATTTGTCGGTGACATGCTTTCTTCAGAGCAGCGGACACGAGGATTTGCCATGCAGAGCTTTTTCATAGGCACAGGCGCCGTGGTCGCCTCTGCCCTGCCCTACATGCTGACAAACTGGTTCAACGTATCGACAGAACCGGCAGCCGGTAAACTTATACCTGCAAACGTCAAGCTTGCCTTTTATATCGGAGCCGGCGTCTTCTTCCTCGCAGTGCTCTGGACCATAATAAAAACAAAAGAATACTCTCCCGCTGAACTGGAGGAGTTTGACAAAGGGGAAAAGGTTGCCAGAGGCGAACTCTTAAATGAACAAGGAACGAGGAACCAGGAACCTGTAACACAACATGGAGCGCAGGGTGCAGAGCTCAGGGCTCAGGGTACGGTGAATTTCTACAGGCCGGGTATCATCTGGCTCTCGGCAGGCGCCGTGCTGACGTTCGTCCTCTCCCGTATGAACATTGAAAAAGAGCTCTATATCCTCGGAGGGGGACTCACCCTGTTTGGTCTGCTGCATCTGCTTGCAGGCGCTCTGCAGTCAGCCGGGAAAAAGGATAACGGCCTCAACTCTATCCTTACCGACCTGAAGAACATGCCACCCACCATGGGACAGCTGGCCGTGGTGCAGTTCTTCTCATGGTTCGCCCTCTTCGCCATGTGGATATACACCACCTCGGCCGTCACCTCACAGGTATACGGCACCACCGACACCTCCACAGAGCTATATAACAAAGGGGCTAACTGGGTGGGTGTTCTGTTCGCGGTTTATAACGGGTTTGCTGCCGTGGTGGCATTCCTCCTCCCTGTCTTGGCAAAAGTGACCAGCAGGAAGATAACCCACTCAATCAGCCTTGCAGCAGGCGGAATAAGCCTCTTCTCGATCAGCCTCATAGGATCACCCCAGCTGCTGATACTACCAATGCTCGGCATAGGGATGGCATGGGCAAGCATCCTCTCGATGCCTTACGCCATCCTGACAGGTTCACTTCCCCAGAACAAGATGGGGGTATTCATGGGCATCTTCAACTTCTTCATCGTGATACCCCAGATACTTGCGGCTAGCATCCTCGGCAGCATGGTGAGGCATCTCTTTGACGGCAATACAATGAATGCACTTATTGCCGGGGGAGTCTCGATGATGATAGCAGCAGCCACCGTGATATTTGTCAGGGATGTTGACGACATACGATAGCAATGGAACTTAAGGGATGCATTTTTGATCTCGACGGCGTCATCGTTGACACGGCAAAGTACCACTACCTTGCATGGAAGCGCCTTGCCGCCGAGTTGGGGTTTGAATTCAGCGAGGAGCATAACGAGGCACTCAAGGGTGTCAGCCGAATGGCGTCGCTTGAGATACTTCTGAGAGTTGGAGGGATAAAGGTCAGTGACGAAAGAAAACATGAACTGGCGGAGAGAAAAAACAGGTGGTATGTGGAATACATCTCTGACATGACACCTGACGAGATACTCCCGGGGAGTGTTGAGTTCCTTAAACTGTTGAGGAAGGAAGGGATACAGACAGCCATCGGCTCGGCAAGCAGGAATGCCGGGACAATACTTGACGGCATCAGGCTTCGCAGTTATTTCGACGTTATTGTTGACGGAAACAAAATACATAAAGCTAAGCCCGACCCCGAAGTATTTGTCAGGGGGGCGGAAGAGATGAATCTTCATCCGTCACAGTGCGTGGTGTTTGAGGATGCACAGGCAGGTATCGAGGCAGCCGTTGCCGGCGGGATGAAGTGTGTTGGTGTGGGAGACCCCGTATTACTTAAAAGGGCAGATATCGTCATCCCTGACATGAGGCATATTACAGTTGATCAACTTAGAAATCTATAATGTGAAATGAACGATTCACGTTTTCAGTCCGATGAGTGGAAAATCATTGAAACGCGGTTTGATCCGGTGAGAGGCCGTGACTCCGAGAGCATCTTTTCTCTCGGAAACGGCATGATGGGCCAGCGCGCCAACTTTGAGGAGACATAT
>Ga0209262_10000421_pt1 | contig 19781 bp, 15 predicted proteins | sample Lowcelwee11metaG_FD_187171 | JGI IMG/M metagenome (GOLD analysis project Ga0209262, IMG submission 187171) | Freshwater pond sediment microbial communities from the University of Edinburgh, under environmental carbon perturbations - Low... | ecosystem: Environmental > Aquatic > Freshwater >...
CGGGGTTGACGTGGTCCTGGGCGATGGCGTGCACGGTGCCGTTCGGCGGCAGGTTGCCGGCGATCGATCTCCAGGTCCTGCCCTTGTCGGCGCTCTTTAAAAGGTAGGGCTTGAAATCGTCGCGCAGGATGTTGTCGAAGGAAGCGAAGACGATGTTCTCGTCGAAGCGCGACGGCAGGATGTCGCTGACGTAGGTGTTGGCCGGAACGCCGGGGAACTTGTCGGTCCTGCGCCACGCCTTGCCGGCGTTCTCGGTCGCCTGGATCACGCCGTCGTCGGTGCCGATATAAAGCAGGTCCTGCCTGAGCGTCGATTCGTCCATGGAGACGATGGTGCCGTAGAGAGAGGTGGAGACGTCCTTGGCCACGGCGTCGGCGCCCCAATACTTGCCCATCACCGGCCAGGCGTTGCGGTCGAGCTGGGCGGTCAGGTCGTCGCTGATCACCTGCCAGGAATCGCCGCGGTCGTCGCTGCGGAAGACCTTGTTGGCGGCGCAATAAAGGCGCGTATGCGAGTGCGGGCTGAGCAGCAGCGGCGTGTTCCAGTTCCAGCGGTAGGTCTTCTCCCCCCGGCGCGGCTGGGGCTTGACCACGTTGACCTCCATGCTCTTGCGGTCGTAGCGCACGATGTTGCCGTACTGCCACTCGGCGTAGACGATGTTGGGGTCGACGGGGTCGATCTGCGAGAAGAAGCCGTCGCCGCCGACGGTATTGAACCATTCGTCCGAAGTGACGCCGTCGCTGCTGGTGTTGCGCGAAGGGCCGCCCATGCTGTTGTTGTCCTGGGTACCGCCGTAGATGTAATAAAAGGGCAGCGATTCGTCGACGGCGACGCGGTAGAACTGGGTCACCGGCAGGTTGTTCTTGAAAAGCCAGTTCTCGCCGCCGTCGTAGGTCTCATAGATGCCGCCGTCCCCCCCGATCATGAAGTGAGCGGTATCGCCGGCGTCGATCCACAGGGCGTGGTCGTCGACGTGCCGGCGCTTCAGCCCCAGGGCGGTCCAGGTCTTGCCGCCGTCGACCGTGACCTGGGAAACGGTCTCCACCGAGTAAACCTTGTTGACGTCCATGGGGTCGCAAAAGATCTCGTTGTAATATTGTCCCTGGGCGGTATGCGGGCCCATCTTATTCCATGACTCGCCGCGGTCGATGCTGCGGAAAAAGCCGCCTTCGTCCCCGGCCGCTTCGATGATGGCATAGACCACGTCGGGGTTGACCGGCGAGATGGCCAGGCCGATGCCGCCCATGTCGACCGCGGGCAGCCCCGAGGTGATCTTGCGCCAGGTGACGCCGCCGTCGGTCGTTTTGTGGATGGCCGATTCGGGGCCGCCGCCGATCTTGGTGTGGACGTGGCGCCGGCGCTGCTCCGATGAGGCGATGATCACGCCGGGATCGCGCGGGTCCATGACCATGCAGTTGATGCCGGTATTCTCGCTGATGTTCAGCGCTTTTTTCCAGTTCTTGCCGCCGTCGACGGTCTTGTAAAGGCCGCGGTCGCCGCCCGGGCCCCAGGCCGATCCTTCCGCCGCCACGTAGACGGTATCGGGATGCTTGGGGTCGACCAGGATCGTACCGATCTGGCGTGATTCCTTCAGCCCCATGTTCTTCCAGCTCTTGCCGCCGTCGACCGTCTTGTAGACGCCGTCGCCGTAGCCCAGGGCGCGCTGGTGGTTGTTCTCGCCCGTTCCGGCCCAGACCACGTTGGCGTTGCCGGGTTCCATGGCCAGGCAGCCGATGGCATAGGCGCCGTAGTTATCGAAAACCGGAGTCCAGGTGATGCCGGCGTTGTCGGTCTTCCAGATATGGCCGCTGGCCACAGCAACGTAATACTGCTTGGGGTTAAGCGGGTTCACGGCGAAATCGGCGATGCGCCCCGACGTGAAAGCCGGGCCCACGGAGCGGAATTTCAGGCCGGAGAACAGGTCGGAATTCAAGGCCGCTTCCTTTTTGACCGGAGCGGCCGAGGCCATGAGCGCGGCCGCCAGCAGCATGATCGTCGCGGGCAGAACATATTTTTTCATCATTCCTCCTGTGAGTCCCGTTTTCAGGCGGGGAATTCAATGACTAAAATTTTAGGGCGGGGAAAGCGCGGCCTGACGGGAAATGAGCATTTTATCGGCAATGATGTTCCCGGGAATGGCTTATACGGCGCCATCTCTTTTTTGTTCAAAGCCAAGCCGCGACGGCCGCTTGTTTTACGCCTGCGGATCGCCTATGATGGGAAAGCATGAAAAAACCGAGAAAAACCCCGGATTCCCTTCGCGAAGGCTACAGAAGCCTGGGAACGGCCCGGCCGCGGCCCGGGACCATCCTCTATTACCTGGGATTGGGGTCGAATCTCGGCGAGCGCTCGTCCCATATCGAGGCGGCGATCGCCTTTCTGCGGGGTTGCGGCCGGGTGCTGAAGCGCTCGTCGGTCTACGAGACCACGCCCGTGGGCATGCCCGGCGCCCGCCTGTTCCTGAACATGGTCCTGTCCCTGGAATCGGCGCTCCAGCCGCTCGAGCTGCTTGAAAAATGCAGGGAACACGAGGCGGCGCAGGGGCGCGACCTGGAGGACTCCCATTATAAGGACCGGCCGATCGATATCGATATCCTGCTGGCCGGGGACATGGTCATGGCCGGCCCGGAACTGACCCTGCCGCACCCGCGGCTGGCCGAGCGCGGCTTCGTCCTGGTGCCGCTCTTCGAGATCGCACCCAAGCTGGTCCATCCCCTGGAAAAGGTTACGGTGGCCCGTCTCCTGTCCCGGCTGCCGGGCGGGGAAGTGGTCAGGCGCCTGGACTAGTCCTCAGTCGACCAGAAAAGCCGCCAGCTTTTGAATGTGGGCCTCGTTGCCTGAATTGAGGCCCGCGAAGAGATTCTTGACCGATTCGTCCGTGATCTTGATAAAAAATACATCGTGGCTCTCCACCAGGTGGCGCTCCAGGTCGAGGGCCAGGTTGATAAGGTCCCGGGGCAGCATGGCCGCATGGTGGCGGTTGAAATAACTTCTGACCATTTCCAGGTTCTGCAGGAAATCAGCGAGGGTCTTTTCGGCTTCCGCCTCTTCCAGGAACGCGTCCTTGCTGTCCAGGAAAATGTTGCGCATCATCTCGACCTGCCGGGCATGCAATTTCTCCTCCTCGGCCATCGCGTTGAACAGGTCGGAGAGCTCGGGCCGGGAGATCGCCAGGCTCAGGCTGATGGTGGCGTACACCTCCGCGGTCCGCAATTCCGCGTCTTTCAGCATGTAGAAGGTTTTGGCCAGGGACATGGTTTTCTCCTCGCCGCCTATTTGCCGCGCGTGATGTACAGGTAGCGCTTGACCTTGTTGGTCGGGGTCTTTTCAAATGGCTCGGGGTGCTCGAAGATCTTGCTGATCTGCGAAAAGGCGGGCAGCTGCGTGTTGATGCGCTGGCGGGCCTGCTCCAGGATGTCCTCGGTCAGCTTGCGGGCTTCGGCGTCGTTGAGCTGGTTGCGCTCGAATTCGCGGTCCAGGACGTCGTAGTCCAGGTAGGCCTTGACCAGAAGCTTGTGGCCGCTCTCGAAGACCACCGCTTCCTGGAAATAGGATTCCTGCAGGATCTTCTGCTCGATCGCCTCCGGGTAGATGTTCTCGCCCGACGAGCCGATGATGACGTTCTTGCTGCGTCCCTTGATGAACAGGTAGCCCTGGTCATCGAAGTAGCCCAGGTCGCCCGTCTTCAGCCAGTCCCCGGGCAGGAAGATGTCGGCGCTGGCCTCGGGGTTCTTGTAGTAGCCCGACATGACGATGGCGCCGCGCACGATGATCTCGCCGATGCCGGTCTGCGGGTCGGGCTCATGGATCAACATCTCGATGCCGGGGATGGGCTTGCCGCAGGAGCCGACCTTGACCTGGCCGAAGGGGTTGATGGTCATGATCGGGGCGGTCTCGGTCATGCCGTAGCCGGTGGAATAACTGATGCCTGCGTCGCGCAGGAAGACCTCCACGTCCTCGTTGAGCGAAGCGCCGCCGAACATGAAGAAGCGCAGCTTGTTGCCGAAGGACTTGATCAGCTTGCGGCCGGCCGCCTGGTGCAGTTTTTTGCGGAAAAAGGCCATGGGGTAGAGCTTGTTGATGATCATCTTGCCCTGGATCTGGGGCAGGATCCGCTTGCGGAAGATCTTGTCGATGACCAGGGGCACGGTCAGGACCGCGGTCGGCTTTACCGCTTCCATGGCCGCCAGGAGCTTTTGCGGAGTGGGCAGGCCGCGCATGTAATGGATGGACGCGCCGATGGCGATGGGGCACAGGCAGCCGCCGGTGGCCTCGAAGGTATGGGCCAGGGGGATGGTGGAGAGGAAGCGATCGTCGGCATGGATGGGGAAGCGCTCGATGCTGTGGACCACGTCGTAGACGATGTTCTTATGGGTGAGCATGACCCCCTTGGAATGGCCGGTGGTGCCGGACGTATAGATGATGACCGCCAGGTCCTCGGGTTCGGGTTCGTAGGCCTCCGCGGGAGATTCACCGTCAGCAGCGCCCTTGGAGCGGTTGCGCTTGAAAAGGGCCAGGGTCTTCTTGATCAGCCCCGGGCGGTGCTTCTGCAGGTCTTCGAACTTGAGGTTTTCCAGGTCGCAGATGAAATTCAACGCCGAGCCGTCCATGCCCTCAAGCTTCTGGCGGTACTTCATCTCGACGAATATGCCCTGGACTTCGGAGTTGCGTAGGATGTGGCGGGTGTCGGTCTCGGGAAAACCGGTCAGGATCGGCACGGCGACGGCGCCCATGGATGTGACGGCCAGGTAGGCGACGACCCAGTTGGGGCAGTTCTCGCCCATGATGGCCACGCGGTCGCCCTTCTTGATGTTGCGCTCGGCCAGCGCCGTGGCGGTTTCCTGGATCTGCTGCTTCAACTGCAGGTAGACGACGGGCTGCTCGCCGGCGAAGGCGACCGAGGGCTGGCTGCCGTATTTTTCGAAAGTCCTCTCCAGCAAACATTTCACCGTTAATTTTTCCAGTTCTACGATCATGGGGGGCTCCTTGCCAGCAAATAGTAATGAATGGGGAAAGCAATGTCAAATTAGAACAAAGAACTGGATATTAAACAACTGTAGGCAGGCTTACGCGCCATTCGCTTCCACTTTTTCCCGGAGCGCCGAGGCCTCCGGGAAGCGATGGTCGTCTCCTCGACGCCCACAAGCCGTTCCAGCGAATGCCGCTGCGCCTGCCATCGGGCAAGGCTGCCCTGAGTGAACGAGGGGCTGCTTGACCGATGACAGTCTATTTTGCGAATATGTCGCTGAAGAAATAGACGGGCAGGTCCAGGTTCGCCTGCAACTGCAGGTAGCAGCCCGGGCAGGAGGTGATCACGGCGCCGGCGCCCAGTTCCCCGAGTTTCGCCGATTTCTTGTCCATTATTTTCGCCGCGGTCGCGGGGAAGCCGACCTTGAAGATGCCGCCGAAGCCGCAGCACAGGGCCGAGTCGTCGTTCAGGTAGCGAGCGCCGAACTGCCGCAGAAAGTGGCGCGCCTCTTTTTGCAGCTTCAGCGACTTCAGGTTGTGGCAGGGGTCGTGATAGGTGAACGGGGCCGCGAGGTCGGCGGCGAATTCCGGGTCCACGGCGGCGCCGGGTGACTTTTTATAAAGGAATTCGCCCAGCTCGAAGATCTCGATCCCGGGCAGGTCGTAGTATTTTTTGAAGGCCAGGACCCCGGTGGAGCAGGGGACGACGATGTGCTTGAAGCGGAAGCGCCTGAATAGCGCCTCGTTCTTCTTTTTCAGGGAAGCGAATTTCTTTCCCCAGCCCTGCGATAAATAGGGGAAGCCGCAACAGCGCAGGCCTTCGGGATAGAGGACGCTCAATCCCTGCTTTTCCAGGAGCGACTTGATCTCGACGATCTTGCGCGGGTAAAAATAGGTGAGCACGCAGCCGGGAAAGAGCAGGACATCGTATTCCCGGGAACGGTCCCGGCCAACGATCTTTTTCAGGTTGCCGCCCTGGAAGGAGGGCAGGGAGAGTTTTTTTTTCAAGGGCGTGCGCGCCAGCAGCCGCGGCAGCCAGAGTATCCGCCGCAGGATGAATCCCTGGTAGAAAAAGAGCACCGCCTTCTTCAGCCAGGGAACGCGGCTGCCGCCGGATATGCGGTTGCGGTGGGCGATCATCAGGGAATTGAATTCGACCCCCTGGGGGCAGGCCTGTTCGCAGCCGCCGCAGACCAGGCACTGGTAGAGAAGCTTGCGGTTGCGCGGGTTCGCGCCCAGCCGGCCGTCATCCAGGGCCTTGACCAGGTTGACCTTGCCGCGCGGCGAGTTCGGTTCGCTGAGCTCCGCCTGGTAGACGGGGCAGGCCGACTGGCAGGTGCCGCAGTCGGCGCAGAGCCTGGCGATCTCGCTTATGGTCTTTTCAGCCATGTGCGGCCATTATAGCAGAAAGAGGCCGGGGCGGGGCGGCGGCTGCCCTTAGCGCCTGGCCAGGGCTTGCCGTGCTTCAGCAGCCAGCGCGGTATGGGGGTTGGCCTCCAGGCATGCCCGGTAGCCCTCGCGGGCTTCCCGCCGGTCGCCCAGGAGCTCCATGGTCCGGGCGTAAATGAAGGCGTCGTACCAGAACCATAGCCGGGTCTCGAAGTCGCCGACGGCCATTTTTTGCAGTTGCGCGAACGCGGGGCCGATCCGCTCCCGCGCTTCGGCGGTTTTCCCCTGGCGCGCCAACAGGTAGCAGATGGAGACCTCGGCCATGTGCCCTTGGCGTAATGAGAACTTGGCCAGGTCTTCAAGGATCCAGCGCGCGCGCTCCGGATCCGTTTGGGCCAGGACCAGGCTGCGGGCCAGGTGCAGGCGGTATTCCCTGATATCGAAAAAACCAGGCGGCTTTGTCTCGCCCTGTGAAAAAAACTGCAAAGCCTGCCGGTAGTTGCCCTTGAATATTTCCCCAATCCCGGAAAGCGGGTCCTTGGCGAAAGGATAATGCTTCTGAAATATCACCTCAAAATATTCCCTGCATTTCTCCATCTGCCCCGCGGCCAGGTGAACATATCCCAGGTAAAGATTGTATCCCACTTCGCCCAATCCAAAAAAGTTGGGGCTTTGCGTATAGCCACGATTTAGTGTGTCAATGGTCGGTAATGGCCCTTTTTCAAAAAACATGATATCAAAGAGTCTCTGATTGGCATCATTGTTGCGCGGGAAATGGCGCAGCGCCTCTTTCAGGCTTTTTTCCCCGGCACCATACAATCCCAACCCGGTTTCGCAGTCCCCTTTTAGGAACAGGAGCGCCGATTTCAAATATGGGTTTTGTACCGGCAGATCGACTGCTCGAATAATCAGGTCCAGGGCCTTTTCGGGATTATGGCGGATTGTTTTTTGCTGAAAGCTCTCGTTGATCAGCCTATTGACCTGGGCAATGATCTCAGGCCGGTCTTTGTAAGTCAACGTCTGCCCATTGCGATTCACTTCCAATTTGTAGTCGCGATATACGGTGATGGTTTCGCGCTCCTGTTTGTCGAACAGGACCACCCGTTTCTGGCTGAGCCACTGGTTTTCAATGATCTGACTATGTCGGGGAACAAAGGCAAAAAAATCCGCGGATGGGTAAGGATGATCCTCGTATGTGGTTGGAAATATTTCTATTTGTAGGCTTTTGGGCGGCAGGATGTTCATCTCTGTCAGGTATGCCAAATGGGATACCAGGTTGTTGACGCCTAGGACCAGCAAAGATACCTCGTGGGCGCTATTTTTCAGAACGTGGGCGTCCATGATCACTCCGGGGCTGTATAAAGCCGAAAACGAAGTTCCCTTGCCGACAACCAGGGCTGACGGATACATATGTTGGAAATTTCGGAATTGGAATATGGTCAGCTTTTCGTTGTTGGCATGGCCCGCCAGCTCTTTGAAATCAAATATGGTAAATATGGAAGCAAAATTGTAAGGAATCAGAGTGAACATCCTGGAATAAGTTCCCTGGTCCAGCAACCGACCATCCTTGTCCAGAACAGCCACTTGGTTGTCGAATTGATCTGAGGCGACCGAACTATTCTTGGTAAATTTCCCTGAACTGGGATTGGAAAGAAAAGCCAGTATGAGAGGTGAATTTTGAAACGAAAAATCGTCCACTAAAGATATTTTTAAATATTCAAATGCCTTCTGCTGGTTTTTTTGGTTCTCTGAATTCCGGCTGCCGGCCATGAAGGCCAGATGCACGGTAAAAGGGGCGAAATCCCTTTGCCAAAGAGCCCTTCCAAAGCGGTTCTTGGCTTTGATCACGGTTTTGCCTGATTCTAGCGCCTGCACTTCCCGGGAACCGAAGGTCTTGCTGTAGGCTCCATACAACAGGATCATCGTCATGAACATGACTGCCGCGAAACGGAAAGCCAGGGGGATGCGGCGCGCCAGGGAAGGCAGCAGCGGCACGCTGCCCTGGCGCAGGCGCTTGGCCATTTCCTCCGTGCCGCGGAAGCGGTCCTGTTTTTTCTTGGCCAGCGCCTTGGCCACGGCGAATTCCACCACGGCCGGGACCTTGATCCCCCGGGTTTCGATGCGGGCGGGCGCATGGTTCAAATGCATCAGCACCAGGCTCATGGTGGTGGTGTCGGGAAAAGGATAGGCGTTGGTGAGCGCCTGGTAGAGCAGGATGCCCAGTTGGTAGATATCGGATTCCACTCCCAGTTCCAGGCCCCGGATCTGCTCCGGGGAAAGGTAGAACGGCGAACCCACGATCTCGCCGATGGAAGAGGTCTTTTCCAGGTCGCCGATCTCCTTGGCCAGGCCGAAATCGAGGATCTTGATCCTCCCGTCCTGGTCCACCATGATGTTGGACGGCTTCAGGTCGCGATGGATGATGCCCTGGGCATGGAGGCTGCCTACGCCATGGAGTATCTCCAGGAAAATGAGCTGGAACTCCTCCCAGGAGAACCGGCCCCTGGTTTTCAGCAAGTCGCGCAAGGTCAAGCTGTCGACCCGTTCCATGACCGTGAACCAGATCCCCGACCAGTTCTCCAGCGAGAAGATCTTGATGATGCGCGGGTCACTGATGCGGCGCGAGAGGTTGATCTCCCGCTGCACGCGCAGGAATTTTTTTTCGTCCTTCAGGGAGGCGGGGTCGAAGAACTTGAGCGCCACGGGAGATCTCAACGTCAGGTCGAAGCCCGCGAAGACCATGCCGAAGCCGCCCCTGCCGATCAGCTTTTCCACCCGGTAGCGGCCGTTGATGACCGTCCCGTTCTCCAGCTGCGGGAGATTCAGGTAGCGCACCAACAGCTCCGGGTCGCCGGGCTCGTCGCCCGCATGGCTGCTGAAATCGCCCGTCCAGGATCGCGGATCTTCTTTTTCTATTTCCAAGTTCCCTGTTTCCCTTGCCGCTTGGGCATAAGTGGGGATTGTAGCAGGAACGCCGGCAAACAGCAATTTCTCTCTGCCGGGGCTTGGCTGCGGCCAATGGCGAGCGTCATGCGCCGCGAATCAGCTTTTCATATTTTTCCAGATTGGCGGGGCGGGCGATCTTGCCGTTCTGCGTCCGCTCGATCCAGTTTTTTTCGACGAAACGGACCTCGGCCGGCGTGATCTCCATTCTGGAAAATATCCGTTGGCGCAGCTCCTTCTCCAAGGCCGCCTGTTCTTCTTCGCTTGCCGGTTTTTCCAGGCCGCAGAGCATGACGATCTTTTCGGTGCCCAGCGCTTTATCCAGGACTCCCAGGGCGACCACCCGGTCGGCGTGGATCCCGGGCACGCCGCCGGCGATGCGCTCCAGGTCCTCGGGGTGGATGTTGTGGCCGCCCACGATGATCAGGTCTTTTTTGCGGCCGCATACATAGAGGTGGCCGGCGGCGATATAGCCCAGGTCGCCGCTATGGTACCAGCCTCCCTTCAAGACCGCGGCGGTCCGCCCGGGATCGCCGTGATAGCCGGAAAACAGGGAGGGGCTTTTAAAAACGATCTCGCCGATGCTCCGCTCGGGAAGATGCCGGCCCGAGGCGTTGGCAATGGCGATCTCCATGTTCTCCATGGCCTTGCCCGAGCTCACGTTGGGCTTCGCGCCCTCGGCCCGGGGCGGTGCCGGCAGCGCCTCTTGCCTGGATTGCATGGTTCCTGCCGATACCCAGTCCACGGGATTGCCCCGGTCGCCCGCGCAGTAGGAGACTCCCAGGGTGTTTTCCGCCATGCCGTAGCCGCTGGCCAACGCGCTTTCCCGGAAGCCGAAGCGGGCGAAGCTGTGCAGGAATTCCTGCTGGCTCTCGTAAAGGATCGGCTCGGAACCGTTGATCAGCAGGCGCAGTGAACTCAGGTCCAGGTCGCGCAGGTCCCTGCCCGCCGCGAAGCGCACCGTGTGGTTCAGCGCCGAGTTGGGCATGAAGCTGATGGTGCCCGCGTGGCGCTGGATCAGCCGCAGATGGAACAGGGGATTGCGCAGCCATTTGAACGGCGACAGCAAAACGCTGGGGATCGAGGCGAACAGGGGAATGACCAGGCCGCCGAACAGCCCGAAATCGTGGTACAAGGGAAGCCAGTTGACCACCTTGTCGTCTTCCTTTATCCCGATCGTCGTTATGTAGGATTGGACCTGGTTCAAGATCGCCCGGTGAGAAAGCAGGACGCCCTTGGGCGAGCCGCTGCTGCCGCTGCTGAACTGCAGGTAGGCGATATCCTCGCCGCCGGAGCGCGGCAGGGATGAAAAGATATCGGCCGCTGCGCCAGGCGCGTCTGCCCCGCCGTCCCCGCCGCCGCGGATGGCCATGACCCGGCAGCCGGTCGCGGCCAATGCTTCCTCGGCTCCGGCCTTGAGCTCGGGCAGGGTGACGACCAGGCGGCAGCCCGTATTACCGACGTGGTCCTTCAGGCGTTGGATATACGCCGCGGCGGTTGTCATCGGGCCCTTGTAGGCGACGATGGCGGGAACCATGCCCGCATAAATGCATCCCCAGAAGAAGGCGAGCAGTTCGCGGCAGTGGCGCAGCGCCAGGATGGCGATCTCCCCGGGCCGGAGACCGTTTTCCCGCAAGGTGCCGGCGCAGGCGCAGGCCTGCAGGTGCAATTGGCGGACCGTCAGCGTCTCCTCGGATTCATCGTCATGGACGATGATCAGGGCGATGCGTTCCGGGTCGGCTCGGAACCATTCCAGCAGGGGTTCGCCCAAGGAGCGATACCTCGCGGCCCGGAATTCCACCCGCGAATCGCTCATGGGCTTCTCCGGTCTTCCGGCCCGGCCATTGCGACCGCGATGCGCGCGCACATGCGGTCGATGCTGTCCATGGTGTCGAGGGTGAGGTCGGTGTCGGGGATGCGGACGCCGATCTCCGTTTCGATGAAGACGGCGATATGGGCTATGGAAAACGAGTCGATCAGCCCGCCGCTGATCAATGGCTCGTCGTCCCGCAGGGGGTACTCCGCATTCTTGATGATCTCGGCGGTGATGTATGTTTTCAGCTTTTGCCTGATCGTGCGTGCTTCCGTTGCTTCCATTTTAAAACCCCTGGTAGATGAAAGGTTCGCCGACTTTTGTCTGTGACCACAGGAATATCGCCAGCACGGCCAGCGACAGGAGCGCGGCGCGCGCCGGCCGGGACCAGGCCAGCCAGGCGAAATCGTCGCCATGCCGGTTTTGGACATAGTCGATCCACAGCGAGGGGATCATGACCAGAAACACCCTGGAACCGGGCAAGGTCCAGCCCGCGAACGAGAACAGCCGCAGGAAAAACCGCCCGGCGACCGGCGGGTCCATTGAAAACAGGGCGAACGCGGCCAGGGTCAGGCCCATGACCCTGGCCGTGGAGAGCCATTGCCGCCAGCGGGGCATGCGGTCCAATCGCCGCGCGGGCCGGGTCGCCGAGCGGATGTTCTCGGCCATCAGATAGATGCCCATCACCAGTCCCCAGGCGAGATAGCGGGGAGCGAGCCCATGCCACAAGCCGCTGGCCAGCATGGCGGCCAGCGGCGGCAGCATGATGTTGGCCCGGTTTTTCATGCCGGGATCGCGTTTCAGCAGAAAACGGCTGAGCGGGAAATAAACGGTGTCGCGCAGCCAGTGGGACAGGCTGCTGTGCCAGCGGTTCCACAGTTCGCCGAAACTCCTGGAGAAGAAAGGGCGGGAGAAGTTGCTCGACAGGGAAATGCCGAAGAAGCCGCTGATGCCGCGCACGATGTCGGTGTAGCCGCAAAAGTTGTTGTAAAGGCCGAAGGCATAGGCCAGCAGCCACGAAGCCAGCTCAATGCCCGAATAATCCGCGGGCGCAATGAAAATCCTCGCCGGCATGGCGGCCAGGAGCGTATCGGCGATGACGATCTTGCGCACCAGGCCGAGCACGATGAGGTAAAAGCTGCGTGCCAGGAGTTCGTTGTCCACGGTGCGCGGGCGGGCCAGCTGCATCAGGAAATCCCTGGGCCGTTCGATGGGACCGGCGGTGAGCTTGGGGAAATAAGCCAGATACAGGGCGAAATCCCATAGCGACGGCGGGGTGCCGATCTGGCCGCGATAACATTCCAACAGGTAGGAGATGGCCTGCAGGGTGTAGAAGGAAATGCCGACCGGCAGCAGGATCCCCAGCACGCGGCCGGGATCGTCCCAGCCCATTCCGGCCAGCCAGGACGATATTTGCGGGATGAAGAAAGCGGCGCTCTTGAAATACAGCCAGACGGCCAGGTTGAAGCCGATGCCCAGCCCGAGCCACAGGCGGGGCCGCTTTTTTCCGGCGCTGCCCAAGCCGGCCGCGTAGGACGCCAGGGTCATGATCAGCAGGACCAGGGCGAAGCGCCAGGAAATGGAGATGCAGAAAAGATAGGATGCCGCCAGGAGCAGGAGGTTTTGCCGGGCCCTGGGCAGCAGGTAATACAGGGCCAGGGTGGCGGCGCAGAAGCCGACGAAGGGCAATGACTGGATGCTCATGGCCGCGGCCGGAACCGTTGCGGCGCCGGGATCGCGCCTTGCTTGACGGCGGCACCGACGCGCCTGCCCAGCCAGCGGCTGAAGCGCAGGGCTCCGATGGAATTCATATGAAGGGAGTTTCGCCACTGATCGTCGCTGAGAGTGTTTTGCGGGTCGCTTTGAATGAAATGAATGTTTTTCCGCTTGGCGAATCCATGGATCAGGGAAATGAGTTTTTCATAATTCTTTTTCCCTCCTTCGTTTTCCGCGGCGTAATTCCGGTGAATGGGCATTTCGACCAGGACGCAGGTAACGCCGGGGGTCGGCTGGAACGCTTCATGCATCATGGAAAGAACCCGCTGATTGATCCTGAAATCCCGCATGGCTTCTTTGTTTTTCGCCTCCCGCTCCCGTTGGCCCGGATCGGTGATGGCGCTGCCGTGCCGGCCCCTGGTGAAGCCGTTGGCCGACCAGCGCCTTTCGGATGCCCGGATGACCCGGTCGATCCTGGGGAAATCCAGCCAGAGGCGAAAGCGAAGGTAATACCGGGTGAGATAGGACGCATCGATCAACCAACCGCCGAAATTCCACTCCCCGGTTTGGAAACGGATCCAGTTGCCGTTCTCCAGGGCCAATTGCTTGTTTTTTTCATCCGTCTTGAGATCGTACGGCGAGATCCCCCAAATGACCATCTTCGGGCTGTAGCTGCGGTTCAATATCCTGATCAATGTCGCGCCCGCATAAGGGGCCATGCCCAGGACGCCGAAATTGAAGCAGCGCAGCGTATGCCCGGTGATCTCCCGGTAGGTTTCGTTGAATGCGTCCGGATCGATGCCCGCCTGCACCATGGAGTTTCCCAGGAACAGGCAATCCGGCGGACCATCCCGCTCCGCCATTTTATCCAGGAGATGGAGCTTGATATCCAGTTGGTGGCTGTTGTTGCCGAAGCTGGGATAGGGCAAGCGGGACTGCAGGGGTTCCCAGCGCAACAAGAGCTCGGCGGCGGCGACCAAACCGGCAAGGATCGCGAGGGACAGGATCAAGGTGCGGCCAAAAGGCCGTTCAAGCTTCAGCGTTCGATTTTTCTCCGTTGGCATGTTACGGATACTATAGTCATCCGCGTCACTAAATTCAAGGATTCCGTATCGGAAAATTTGCCGGCCCGGATCATGGCCGGCTTGAGTCAGAACCCACGGCGTTGGCGGCTTGTTTTTTCAGCGGCGATGAATTAAACTGCATTTCCCCTTGAGCGGAACCGTCGGGGGTCATGGAACGCAGGGGAAATCGAGGCATGGAAAAAATATTTTGCCCGCGCTGCGGGAACAAACTGGAAAAGACGAGCACGGAAAACAGGGAACGGGACCACTGCCCGTCTTGCGGTGCGGTGGCCTATGAGAACCCGGTCCCGGCCACGGCGGTGGTGGTTTTCAATGAACGCCAGGAACTGCTGCTGGTGCAGCGCGCCGTGGAGCCGGGCAAGGGCCAATGGTGCCTGCCCGGCGGTTTTCAGGAAATAGACGAGAGCGCGGAACAATGCGCCCTGCGCGAACTGCGGGAGGAAACCGGGATCAGCGCCCGGGTAAAAAAACTGCTCGGCATTGAGATGAGCCCGCATCCATGGTACCGGGCGGTACAGGTGATCGGCTACGAGGCCGACGGAATCTCCGGGCGCTTGACGGCCGGCGATGACGCCCTGGCCGCGGCCTATTTCCCGCTGCGGCAGTTGCCCGCGCTGGCTTTCCAGAGCCACGCCCGCATCATCGAACGCGCCGGCCGGCCGGTGCTGGCGCGGCTGCGCTTCCGCTCCCTGCCCGGGGGCGCCTACGTCGTCACCAGCGGCGATCATTTGCAGGTGGCCCGCGAGGCCTGCCTGGGCGGCGCCCCCATGGTCCAGTACCGCGAGAAGGATGCGCCGGCTGCGCGGCGGCTGGAGACGGCCCGGCGTATCCGCGAACTCTGCCGCCAGAGCGGGACGCTGTTCATTGTCAACGACCAGATCGATATCGCCATGCTCTGTGAAGCTGACGGCGTCCACCTCGGGCAGGATGACGTCGCCATCCATGACGCGCGCCGGCTGTTGCCTCCCGAAATGATTGTCGGCGTTTCCTGCTCTTCTCTGGCAGAGGCGCGGGAAGCCGAGAGCCAGGGCGCCGACTACCTGGGGATCGGGGCGATATTCGCCACTCCGACCAAGGAAGGCTATCCGCTGGCGGGACTTGAGGGGTTGCGGGAGATCGCTGCCGAGGTTTCCCTGCCGCTGGTGGCCATCGGCGGCGTCAACCTGGGCAACATGGCCGCGGTTAAGGCGGCCGGGGCCAAGTACCCGGCCATGGTGCGCGAATTCCAGGCCGATACCGCGGCGCGGGTGGCCGCGGTCAACCGTTTGTTTTCCCTCTGAAAAAGCTCCTAGGCCGGCCGGCCGGAAAAAGGCTCTTCCTCTAATTTCAAGCGGCTTTCGATCGCGGCGCAGTCAAGGTTGTGCAGGGCGTCGATGAAATTGACCTGCATGCTGCCAGGGCCTGCGGACTTCGCCGCTGCGATCTCCCCGGCGATGCCCATCACGGCCATGGCCGCCGCCGCGGCGGTGAAATGATCGGGATCCACGGCGGCGAAGGCCCCGCACAAGGCGGTCGCCGTGCAGCCCAGGCCGGTCACCTTGGGCATCAAGGGGTGCCCGTTCCGGATCCGTACCATGCCTTTTTTATCGATGATATGATCGGTTTCACCGCTGACGCAAACCACGCAGTCCAACTGCGTGCTGAGCGAGCGGGCGCCTGCCAGCGCCGACTCCGAGGCGGCGGAACTGTCCACGCCCCGGGTTTTTGCCGTGTCGTCGGCGATGGCGTTGATCTCCGACGCATTGCCGCGCACGATGGCCGGGGAGGCGGTCCTGAGCAGCTCGCGGATCGTGCGCGTGCGGTACGGGGTGGCGCCGGCGCCCACCGGGTCGTAGACGATGGGGATGCCTCTCTTCCGTGCCCGGCGCGCGGCCTTGAGCATGGAGTGGATCCAGGCTTCGCTCAAGGTGCCGATGTTGATCACCAACGCCGAGGCGATGTTCACCATGTCCTCGACCTCTTCCGGGGCGTGGGCCATGACCGGCGAGGCGCCGATGGCCAGCAGGGCGTTGGCCGTGCTGTTCATGACCACGTAATTGGTGATGTTATGCACCAGCGGCCCTTGCCGGCGAACTTCCTCTAAATTATGGTATATATCTTTGGCTGTCAGCGGCATGGTTTAGTTAACCTCCAGCATGCTCAATAGTATCAAGTATAAAGTACAAAGTAAAAAGTATAAAGCAAGAAAATGATCTGTCTTCCCCCTATACCCTGTACCCTAAACCCTATACCCTTTTATCGTATAAAGTACAAAGTAAAAAGTATAAAGTAAGAAAATGATCTGTCTTTCCCTATACCCTGTACCCTAAACCCTATACCCTTTTTATCCGATCACTCCCAGCATGAAAACCATCACGAACAACGCCACGGTCTCCAGCAGGCCCAATACCATGATATAGTTGCCGAACCCCTTGCCGGTTTCCGCCAGCGCGTCCGCGGCGCTGGCGCCCGCCCTGCCCTGCAGCCAGGCCGAGAACCCGATGGCGATGCCGCCGCCCACGCCCACGCCCAGGAGCAGCCCGGCATCGATCTGCGCGGCCGCGGCCTTCAACGCGTTCATCAGGATGAATCCGTAGATGGTCTGGGTTAATGGGGCGCCGACGAAGGCCACCAGCATGAAGGGGGCGGGCTTGTTGAGGGCGAAACATTTTTTCCAGGCCCCGACCGCGGCCATGCCTGCGGCCCCGGCCCCGAGGGCCGAGCCGATGGCGGCAAAGGCCAATGCCGCACCGATCCCGATCAGATTGACGTTCATTTTTTACTCCTTGAAAGGTTTGTATGGCCGGCCCGACCACTCCATGCCCAGGTGGCCGGAAAACTCCAGCATGTTCAGGCGCACGCCGTGAACCACCACGGAAAGGGCGCCCATGGCCAGGTTCAGGGAATGACCCAGTATCAGCACGACCGAGGCCAGGATGATGCCGAGAACTCCGTCGGCCAGCCCTGAAGCCATGCCGTTGAAGCTCTTGGCGATCTCGACGCTGGCCAGCCCGACGGCGAACAGGCGGATGTAGGAGATGATGTCAGAGAAGGCGCTGATGCCGCTCAGGAAAGTGGTCAGCAGGCTGGACAGCCCCATGGCGACGCCATGGAGGAACCGTCCTTCCTGACGCGAGAACACGATGATCATCACCAGCCCGGCGCCGATCAGCCAGGCGGCGAAGCCCGGCATGGGGAAACGCTCGGTGCTGAGGACCAGGCTGAGCACCAGGTAGTAGAGGCCGAGCACCAGCGAGAGCCAGCCCAATTGCGCCAGCGAGCGGATGAACGGCTTCTGCCTTGCCTGGCGGGCGAAATTCCACAGGTGGGCGATTGCGATATGGATGGTTCCGGTGATGAAACAGACGAGCTTGATGGTCTCGCTGCTGCGCGGATTGAAACTGGAAATGGCCGGGATGGTCATCCAGGAGAGCCAGGGCAGCGAGGCCAGGGTCGGGGAGCCGAACCAGGTCCCGGTCAGCGCCCCCCAGGCCACGGTGCCCAGACTCAGCAGCAGCATCAGCAGCAGGGCGTTGGGTAGCTCGCGGCCCTTGCGCCGCGTGCGGGCGATAAAAACAAGGGTCCCCGACAGCAGGACCAGGCCGTAGCCGGCATCGCCGATGATCACGGCGAAAAAGAACGCGAAAAACACCAGGAAGAAAAAGCTGATATCGATCTCCCGGTAGCCGGGAACCGTGCCCAGCAATTGGAATACCGGGCTGATGATGTCGATCCAGCGCCGGTTGCGGACCATGGTCGGGACTTCATCGTCCGCGGCGGGGTCGCGGATCAGCAGCGCCCAATGGTTGTCCCGGCAGGATTGTTTGAGGCGCTGGACCTGGTCCTCCGGTAAAAAACCGGTCAAATAGGAAAGGTAGGCGGTTTGGCCCATGGCCGCCGCCGCCTCGGCCAACTCGATCTCCCGCGAAGCGACATGGACGGCACGCTCCAGGTCGCCGGCCGCGACGCCGAGCCTGGTCAATTCCAGGCGCAGCCGCTGCCGCTCGGCACGGTTCCGCGCCTGCAGGTCCTCGAGCTCCCGCGCGCCGCGCTGGGGCGGGTGCAGGTGCTTGAATTCGTTATCCGCAACGGTGCCCGCCTTGACGATCATGGCGACCCAGAGCAGCGTCCTGCTGCGTTTGACGACAAAGGGGTTGTGCTCGGGAGGAATGTTGGCCAGCTGCCTGGGCGGGACTTCAAAGAACCGGATCTCATAGCCGGTGTCGCGAATGGAGCTCAATTCGGCGACGGACACTCCCTGCCACTCGGCAAGCCGGGCCGTTTCTTTTTCAAGGTTCGCCAGCTCTTCCTCGAGCAGGCGCACGGACTCATGCTTGTCCAGCAGGGAGCGGGCGTTATCAAGGGCGGCTTCCAGCGAGGTCCCGGACCCGCGCGTCCAGTCGCTACTCGAAGCGGGAGCGACCAGGGCCAGGGCCTTTTCGAGGATCGCCTTTTTTTCGCGCCACTCCTGGGCGGATGCCACCTGGGCGGGTATGGCGCTCAGGTGCAGAACGCCGAGCCGGCGCAGCTCGTCCAGGGCCTCCCGCCTATCTTGCCGCCGGGTGATCACCGTGGCTTTCCTCATGGCGACGATCATGAGGCTTCCTCCCGGCGCAGCAGGTTTCTCTTGGCGGTTTTGCCCGTGACCACCGCCGCGGTCTGCTGATCGCCGAGGAATATGTTGATGCGGCGGATGGCTTCGCTGGCTTCGGGGATCTTGACCTTTTCAAACAGGTTCACCCGCTGGCTGGTCACCCGCAACTCCGTCGCCAGCAGGTCCACTTGCCGGCGCAGCAGGCCGATCTCGACGTCAAGGCGGCTGAGCCCGGCGAAAAGGGCAAGGGCGTCGTCGACCCAGGGAGGCGTGGCGAACAGGTCGTGGCCCGCCTTGGTGAAATCCATGGACTTGAATACCTCGATCTCCACGCCGGCGATATTGCCGGTCTCAGTCTGTACGCTCCGGACCTTCAGCCAGTCCTGGAACGGGAACGGCTCGGCGAAGAGATCCAGCCAGGCCTCGGCGGCGTGGATCATCTCATTTCGCTTCCGGGCCTCTTCAGCCACCCGGGCCTCCAGTTGGCGGATGACCATCTGCAGTTGCTGTTTCTTGAGGACCAGGGTCGGCAGATAGCGGCGGTAGCGCTTCAGGGCGTCTTTCTGTTTCTTCAGCTCGTTCTTGGTCAGCTTCGTCGCGGGCATGTCAATCGGCGCCGGCTTCTTTGGCGGGCCAGAATTTTTTGATCAGTTCGCTGCGCAGGCGCGTCTCTTCAGGCGAGAAACAGGAGGCCAGGATCCGCCAGCCGTTGTCCAGGGCGTCCTCCAGGGGGATATTCACCGAAAGGTCCATCATGCGCTGCTCGAAGATCACCCCGTATTTCAGCAGCTTCCGGTCCCAGTCGGTCATCCTGAACCCCATGGATTTTTTTTCCAGCGATTCCTTGTAAGCGGCGTACAGGGTGATCATGCTGTCCATCAGGGCGCGGTGATCGGGGCGGGTCTTGTTGTTGACCAGCTGCTTGAGCCGCGATAGCGAACCGAACGGCTCGATGCGGCCGTTCTTCAGGTAATACTGTCCTTCCGTGATGTAGCCGGTATTGTCGGGCACCGGGTGGGTGACGTCGTCGCCGGGCATGGTGGTCACGCCCAGGATGGTGATCGATCCGGCGCCGTCGAAATCGACCGCCTTTTCGTAGCGCGCCGCCAGCTGGCTGTACAGGTCGCCGGGATAGCCGCGGTTGGAGGGCACCTGCTCCATGGTGATGGCGATCTCCTTGAGTGCGTCGGCGAAGTTGGTCATGTCGGTCAGCAGCACCAGCACTTTCTTGCCCTGCAGGGCGAAGCCTTCGGCCACGGCCAGGGCGATGTCGGGGACCAGCAGGCACTCGACG